>ERZ773065.767-NODE-767-length-17339-cov-5.904015_pt1 | contig 17339 bp, 15 predicted proteins | sample MGYA00580623_ERZ773065 | MGnify/ENA primary metagenome ERZ773065 (study PRJEB29015, sample SAMEA2738017) | human oral metagenome | biome: human oral; feature: human-associated habitat; material: dental | place: China | collected 2047 ... | reverse complement strand
GATCGCGGACCCACCAGAGGGAACCGGCATAGTTACCGGCATTCAAGTCCTTGTCGCACCCACGTGTTACGGTGGGCGGGTGAGCAGCATTCTTGCTATAGAGGATCTGGTCGTTTCCCGGGGGAGGAAGTTCTCCCTCGCTCCGCTGACCATCCGCTTCGACGACCCGGGCATCGTGGGACTGTTCGGCCACAACGGGGCCGGGAAGACGACGCTGTTGAAGGCCCTGGCCGGGCTGCTGCCCATCGAGTCCGGCTCGTTCTCCATCGGTGGCGCAGCGGCCCCCACGCTGCTCCCGGACGCACCGTTCCTCTACAGCTTCTTGAAGGTGGGATCAGTCCCCGGTGTCCTGGCGGACTATTTCGACGACTTCGACCCCGATCGCGGTAGGTCCATCATCGACGAGCTGTCGCTGGATAAGTCGAAGAAGGTGGGCGACTTGTCGAAGGGGATGGAGGAGCAGTTGAATCTCGGCATGGCCCTGGCCCGCCGGTCATCGGTCTACCTCCTCGACGAGCCGCTGGCTGCCGTGGATCCTGTGACACGGGACCGCATGCTGGGCCTCATCGAACAGCACAAGCCCGACGACGCGCTGGTCATCATCAGCACCCACCTCATCGCGGGCCTCGAATCGCTCTTCGACGAGTGCGTCGTGCTCCACGACGGCAGAGTGCTGCTCCGGTTGCGGGTCTCGGACATGCCCGAGGGGCGGGGCCTGGAGGAGAGGATCAAGGAGGCGATGCTCCATGCGTGACTTCCGGACCGAGGCCCGCAAGCACTTCGGTTTCTTCTCGATATGCGCGTTGGTCCTCCTCACCGCCTTCATCCTGAGGGAACTCGTCGACTCGCATGGGGCCGTGCTCGACGCGGTCTGGGTCTTCGCCGTCATATTGGTGTCATCGGGCGCGGCGTTCTACGTGGGCGCGCAGATCTTCATGTTCCTGGTGCTGCAGCGCGACACGCTCCTCCACCTGTCCACCCACCCGCCGCTGCGCAAATTCTTCGTCAAAACGGGTCCGCTGTCCTTGGGTTTTGCTGCGGTGGGCCTCGTGTCGCTCCTGGCGAGCACGACGATGTGGCCGGACCAAGACAGGCTGGCAGCGGCAGTCGCCTACGCCGTTTGCGCTGAACTGGTGTCGAGCATCGCCCTGGTGTCCTCGGCGTGGGTCCTCGGCCCCGCCGCCGCGCGCTTCGCAGGGTTCTATCCGCGGCTCCTCGTGTACGCGGGCGGGCTCGCCGCATTGATCGGCCTGCAGATCGCGGCACTGTGGCAGTTGGCGGGCATGGGCGGGACGAAGTGGCTCGTCGGCGGCTCCACATCGTTCAGCGGCTACCCCGTGTACTGCGGGCCGTTGGCGATCTCGATTGGAACCCCGTTCTCCTTCGATCCGACGGGGCCCTACGCCCTGGGCCTCGGCTTGAACCTGCTTTGGGCGGTACTGGCCGCACTCGTGCTCCTGCTGCAGTCGCGTCGGCACCGCACCCGCCTTCGGGCCGGGTGAGCCGGACCGTTTCCGAGGGCCCGCACAGGCCCGGCCGCCAGCGCGGCGCGCCGCCTCGGCGCACCGGTGCCGACCGCCTGCCGTGCCATAGCCCCCCGCGGCGGCCTGTGGTCCGGTCGCCGGACCGCAAGGCGCCGGCCTGCGCGGCGCCAGCGCTGGCTCACGGCGATTCCGGTGCGCCGTCTCCTCCGATCAGCCACACTCCCCGCCACGCCCCGACCACGGCGTCGATGAGCGCGACGGCGAAGTCCTCGTAGCTGATGCCGTCATCCACGAACTCCCGCTCGCCCCCACCCGCTGCGATCCTGGCGTACCGCCCCCGGAAGGGGCCGTCCGGGTCGAAGCGGGGCGGTGGGATCAGGTAGGCCCACGGGCAGTCCCGTTCATACTGCTCCAGGTAGTCGCGCAGACGGGCGTGGCTGATCCCCCGGGGCAGGGTCGTGGCCGGGAAGCCCGGCGCCTGCCAGAACCGCCGCCCGCCGCCCACGCGCAGGGATCCGGCGCCGCCGACGTGGACGACGTGCAGGTCCCGGTTGGTGTCGCGCGCGGCGACGATCGACTGGTGGAGGCCGACCAGCGCCGTCGCGGCGATGTCCCCGCGCAGGCGGATCGCATTGATCACGGCGTCGACGCCCTCCAGTGCGGCGGACAGGCCCGCCTGGTCCTCGATATCGACGACGCGCTGGGCGTCGGCCCCTTCGGGCAACGGCGCACCGGGGCCCGCACGGCGCACTGCGGCGTACACAGTAGCGCCGTCGGGCCGGTGTTTGAGGACGGAGCGCCCGGTCCTCCCGGTTGCGCCGAGGACGAGGATGGTCTTCATGGGGATCGGTCCTTTCGCTGTCTGCCCCGGGCGACGGGGCGGTTCGCCTCGTCGGCGGACCGTTGCGGGCGCGGGTGCGCTGATCGCCGCGCGGGGCGGCTGCCGGGCCGTGCCCACACCCATTTCCAACGGAATCGTTGGAACTGAGTGTAGTATCGTCCGGGGGAGGGAACAACCACTACGTTGGAGATTGAGAGCGGGGGCTTCCGTGACCTGGGACGTAGAAGGCACCAAACGCAGGATCAGAGAGGCTGCGACGGCCGAGTTCGCGCGGTGCGGCCCCGACGGGACGACGGTCGAGAGGATCGCGAAGAAGGCCGGCGTCAACAAAGAACGCGTTTACAACTACTTCGGCGGGAAGAGGCAGCTGTTCGCGGCCGTCCTCCGCGACGAGCTGGCGACGGTCGCCCGGGCGGTTCCTGTTTCCTCGTTCGCGTCGGAGGACATCGGCGAGTACGCGGGGCGCGTCTACGACTACCACCGCGAACGGCCCGAGCTCATCCGCCTGCTGCGCTGGGAGGCGCTGGTGTTCGACGGCGAGGTGCCCGACGAGGACCTGCGCGGGTCCTTCTACCAACGCAAGACCGCCGCCGTCCTGCGCGGCCAGGAGGCGGGGGCGGTGACCGGTGACTTCGACGCCGCACAGCTGATGGTGCTCGTGCTCTCGATCGCGGGTTGGTGGGCGGCTGTGCCCCAAGTCGCGCGGATGCTGTGCGGACCGCTCTCAGAGGAGGAGCACGCCAGGCGGAGGGCGGCCGTCGTCCGGGCGGCCCGCCGCCTGGCCGCACCGGGGCCCGGCGCCGCAGGACGGTAACCGGGCCTCCCGCTCCTGACCGAACGGGGCCCGCACCCTCCATTCAGACCCCCTCGCTGAGCGTCTCGGGACCGGGGACCGCGATGCGCCCCATCTCCTCGGGCTCGAACTCCACCAGTCCGCCCCCGCGTGGGCCCTCCCCTGGAAGAGCGAGCCCCCCGAGCGCAGCCACTGGGCGAGCCCGTCCAGCACCACCGCGCCCATCTGCTAGCGCGGGTAGAGGCCGTGGGCGGCGTTGATGCGCCGCGCGCCCGCATTGTTGCGGACGAAGGCCGGGGGGCGCCCCGCCATGGAGGTCGCGAGGATCGGTGCCGCGCAGCCACGCCTTCCACTCGGGTGCGACCTAGTGGTGCCTGATGTAGGGGGATTGCCGATGAACAGCGTGGTCCCCGCGATGGCGGGCAGCCGGAGGCACCGGTAGCCGCCCAGGTGCGCCTGTGGGCGCCCGGGCGGGCGGGGCAGGGGGCTGCTGGTAGCGCCGTTCCACAGGGCACTGCGGGACGGGACGGGCGGGCAGGGGTTCAGTCGCGCGCCTGCGCCCTCCGGAAGAACATGGCGAGCAGCGCGCCGGACAGGTTGTGCCACACGGAGAAGACCGCGGCGGGCACGGCGGTCTCGGGCGTGGCCGGGAACTGGGTGGCGGCCAGGGTGGCGGCCATGCCAGAGTTCTGCATGCCGACCTCGATCGCGGTGGTGCGCGCAGCCTTCTCGCTGCCGCCCCCCAAGCGCCCGGCCAGGTAGCCGAAGAGGTAGCCGAGCAGGTTGTGGCAGACGACGACTCCGATGATGATCGCTCCGGAGGAGACGATCACGGAGACGGATTTGGAGACGACGACCAGCAGCACGTAGCAGATGCCGAGGACGGAAACCCACGGCAGCGCGGGCAGGATCCTCTCGACCAGGGCGTGGGCGAGGTAGCGCACCAGGAAGCCCCCGAGGACGGGCGCGAGCACCATGAGCAGGATGTTCATGGCCATGGCACCGCCATCGACCTCCATGCGGGAGCCGACCAGCCACGTGGTGAGCACGGGCGTCATGAGCGGTGCGAGCAGCGTCGAGATCGACGTCATGGTCACGGACAGGGCCACATCGGCCTTCGCCAGGTAGGAGATGACGTTCGAGGCGGTGCCGCCGGGGGCGCAGCCCACCAGTATGACGCCGACCGCGACGGCGTCGGGCAGGCGGAACACCCAGGCGAGGCCGAAGCCCACCAGGGGCATGATGACGTACTGGGCGGCGACGCCTACCAGTACGGGCAGCGGCCGGGTGACGACCAGGGCGAAGTCGGGCAGCGTGAGGGTCAAGCCCATGCCGAACATGATCACGCCCAGGGCCCAGTTGACGCCCGGGGCGAGCGGCAGGAAGGCCGAGGGGAGCACCATGGCGGCGATGAAGGCCGCGATGACGATGAGGGGGAAGACCGTGACCGCGATGCGCGCGCTGCGGTCCTCGCTGCTCATCGCGGCGGGGACGGCTGGGGCTTGCGGAGAATCGTGTGTTGGGGACATGCGACCATTCTTTTGCGATCGGCCGCCATCTACCCGCGCGTCTCACCTGGTGAGGGCACAAGTATTCCATCTCACAGCGCATCCCGGTAGGCTCGGTCCCATGAGCACATCGGACAGCGCGGGCAGCCCCGGGGCCCCGTCCTCCGTGCGCCAGGGCACGGCACCCGCCCCGAACGATACGTCCCCCCAGGCCCAGGGCACGGCCCCCGCCTCGTCGGCCCACAGCGGCGCCCCCCACGGGGAGGCACGGGGCTCCGCGCGCGAGGCCGCCCCGTCGGGCTCCGCGGGCAAGGCCGCCTCGGGCTCTACGCGCCGGTCGGCCGCCTCGGGTGCCCGGGGCAGGGGGCGGGGCGGCAAGGGCGGTCGGCGGCGCCCCTCCCGGTTGCGCGCCCTCGCCCGCGACGGGTGGATCCCCGACCAGCACGGCGCCTGGCCGATGACGGTGCTGCCCATTGTGATCGGCGCGGCGCTGGGGGGCCCGACGTGGGAGCACCTGGTGCTGGGCTTCGCGTGGACCACGGCTTTCGCGTGCTTCAACGCCGTGGAGCACTGGGTGAAGTCCCCCAAGCGGCGCAGGAGCGCCATTATCCGGGCGGTCGTGGCGTCCGGCGCTGTCGCCGCGGCGTCCGGGGGCGCCTACCTGGCCTTCCGCCCCGCCCTGGCGTGGTGGGCGGTGGGGTTCGTGCCACTGGTCGGCGTCGCCCTGTGGGAGGTGCGGGCCGGGCGGGAGCGCTCGATCCTGGCGCGCCTCGCGACGATCGCCGCTTCCTCGCTCATGCTGCCCGTGGCGTTCTCAGTGTCGGCGTCGGGCGGCTTCCCCGGGTCGGTTCCGGCTCGTGTGTGGGTGGCCGCGGGTGTGCTCGGCGCGCAGTTCGCGGGCACCGTGCCGACGGTGCGCTCCATGGTGCGCGGGCGAGGCGACCGCCGGTGGGTGATCGGCTCCGTGCTCTTCCACGCCCTGTGCACGGCGGCAGTGGCGGGGCTGGCGGCCGCTGGCCTCATCAGCGCCTGGGCAGTGCCCGTGTGGGTGGCGATGACGGTCCGCGCTTGGGCGATGCCCGCCTGGTCCGAGCGGCGCGCCCGCCCCCTCGCCCCGAAGGTCATCGGCCCCCTCGAGTTCGTGTGGGTGGGGCTCCTGGCCGTCGCGCTCCTGCTGCCGTAGGCGCCCGGCGGGCGCGCCAGGGCGGAAGACACGCATGGGTCAGGAACAGACGCATTGGGGTAGGGAACCACCCATCGGGGCAGGCAATTTGCCTGCCCCAATGACCCGTTGCCTACCCCGATGACCGCCGCCCGACCCACGATGGTGGGCAGGACCGGCGCGAGGGACCGTTGCCTACCCCGATGACCCGCCGCCCGCCCCGATGACTCGGGCCCGGGGACCCGGCACCGGGAACCGGGGCGCCCCGTCACCGGGCCGCGGGCGTCCGCCCGCCCGCGGCCGCCAGGAGCGCGTCGTTCTGCTCGGGCGTTCCCACAGTGACGCGCACCCCCTCGGGGAAGGGCCGCACGACCAGCCCGGCGGCGGCGCACGCCTCGACGAAACCGGCGCCCTCGCCCTTGAGGAAGTAGAAGTTCGCCTGCGAGTCGGGCACGTCGTAGCCCATCCGGCGCAGCAGTGGGACGATCCTGTCGCGCTCGCGCGTGATGGCCCGCACCGCCTCGCGCGCAGGGGCGCCGTCGCGCAGGGTGGCCAGGGCGGCCGCCTGGGCGGGGCCGCTGACCCCGAAGGGGACCAGCAGCGCCTGGACCGCGTCGATGAGCCCCGCGTCGCCCAGCCCGTAGCCGATGCGCAGCCCGGCCAGGGCGTGCGCCTTGGAGAAGGTCCGCATGACGAGGACGTTGGAGTGGGCGCCGACCAGCTCCGTGCACGGGGCGACGGCAGGGTCGGTCGCGAAATCGATGTACGCCTCGTCGATGATGACCAGGACGGAGGGCGGCACGCGCTCCACCATGGCCGCGATGTCGCTGGCCGGGCGGGCCACGCCCGTCGGGTTGTTCGGCGAGCAGACGATGATGGCCCGGGTCGCGGGCGTGACCGCGTCGGCCAGGGCGCCCAGGTCGGGGCCGGAGTCGGGGGCCAACGGCACCGGGACGGGGCTGGCGTGGACCGTCGGGGCGGCGATCGGATAGGACTCGAAGGACCGCCACGGGAAGACGACCTCGCTGCCGGGCGCGCACACGGCGGACAGGGCCGCGACGAGGACCGCCGAGGAGCCCGTGCCGACGCACACCTGCCCGGCGGACAGGCCGAGGGCGCGGGCCAGCTCCTCGCGCACGGGGGCGGCAGTGAGGTCCGGGTAGCGGTTCGCCTCCCCCAGCGCCGCTGCGGCGGCCTCCGCGACGCGCTGGTCGGGCGGCCAGGGCATCTCGTTGGAGGAGATCTTCTGTGCGCCTTGGAGTGCCTTGCCGGGGATGTAGCGGGGCAGCGCGAGCACTTCGGGGCGGATCGGCAGAGTCGTCATACGCCAGTCCTACCGCATCGCACGCCGTCGTGCACGCCCCGTCCCGGTGTGCAAGAGTGGGCCCATGGAATTCGTACTCCGACTCATCGCGACGATGGCGGGCCTGTGGGTCTCGACCCGCCTGGTGCCGTCGCTGGAGATCGCCGAGACCGCCTCCATGACCGAGTCGCTGCTGGTGCTGGCGGCCATCGCCCTGGTGTTCACGGTGGTGAACTCCCTGGTCAAACCACTGGTGAGCTTCCTGGCCTTCCCCCTCTACGTGCTCACTTTCGGACTGTTCGCGATCGTGGTGAACTCCGCGATGTTCGCGCTGACGGGGTGGCTGTCGACGTCCCTGGGCTTCCCCTTCCACACGGGCGGCTTCTGGTCGTGCTTCTTCGGCGCGGTCATCACGGCGGTCGTGTCGTCGCTGGTCGTCGCGGTCCTCGACTCGGACAACCGCTGACGCGCCTCACAGATCCGGCGGCTCGCACACGCGCCTGGTCGTGTAGGAGTGGACCGTGGTCCGAGTGGTGCTGTTGAGCCCGAGGGCCCGGTTCCTCCTCTCCTCGTAGGACGCGATGGGCCCCTGAGCGGACTCGCCGTTGTTCAGGGAGTACTCGAGTTGGTCGCCGTAGCCGCTCGCGTCGTGGGCGCTGGAGCGCTCGATCCCCAACTGCCGGTCGTAGGCGGCATCGTGGTAGGTGGCTGTTGTCACGTTCTCCATGAGTTGGTTGGGCGAGAGGTCCAGGCCGGGCACGATGTCGCGGTCGTTCTCCAGGGCCAGGACCGGGGTGCCCCTGGGCGCGTGCCCCGCTATCGGCGAGCCCGCGGTGGTGACGTTGGTGATCGCGTACTTGCTGGCGAAAGCCGCGTCGCAGGCGAGCTGGGCGGCGATGATCCCGCCCTGGGAGTGCCCGACGAGTTCGACGGCCTCCCCCTGGCCGATGCCCGCCATCTCCATCGCCGCCTTCACGGCGTCGAGCTGCTCGGACCGCAGCCCGCCCACCGCCTGGAGGTTCGTCTGGAGATCCTGGGGGTTGCTCGAAACCGGGTCCCAGTTCTGCGTCCCCTGCAGGACCACGGTCCACGAGCGCACCTCCCTGCCGTCGACGACGCTCACGTGCTCCTCGATGACGACGCGCCCGGCGTCCTCGTCCCGGGAGATCCCATCGAGGGAGCGCAGCACGTCTGCGCTGGAGCGCGCCCCGTCCGGCACGTCGTACTCGTGCGCGGCGCTCCCCAGGGCGGCAGCGGCCCGGGCGACGTGCTCCGCCGTGCGCTCCTGGGGCTGTTCCGCTCCCCACTGATTGGCTGTGAAAGCGTGGTTCCCGGCCTCATCGGCGACCACGACGCCGTAGTTGCCCGTGGTGACGGACCCGCCGAACTTCCCGGCGGTGCCCGCCAGGCCCCGGGCGGACGCGGCGCCGACCCACCTGCATCGGGCTTCCGAATCAGCGGCGGCGTAGTACTCGGCGCTGGCCTCCATCGCCTGGCGCATATCGTTGAGAGTCCCGATCACCGCGCGGCTCTGGGCGTCCGCCTGGTCGATGAACGCCATGACCGAGGCGGCCGTGGCCGGGCGCTCGGCGCTCATGGCCTCCGCCACGTGGTGGGCGTGCTCCAGCGTGCGCCACACAGCGCCGATGCCCGTGGACAAGCCGGCCAGGACGTTGTGCGCCGCCAGCATGTCGTCCGTGTTGACGGTGAGGGCGCCCACCACCACCTGCGGCTCGAGGGACCGGGGGTCGTCCGGGTCCACGCGGTGCACGGGGCTCATCGCGCGCCCCCGAAACCGCCCAGCTGCCGGTCGGTCGTCGACGGGGGCGCCCACTGCGCCTCGCACCTGGCGGCGTCCATCGCCTGCGAGATGGTGCCGCTCAGCCACATCAGATCGGCCCCCACGCGGGTGACCTTCCCCGAGTAGAGCGAGGCCGCACCGCCCCGCCATCCCGGTGGCACCGCCGAGTGCAGTTCAGTGCGCGCGTTCTCGACACCCGACAGCGCCTGGCACAGGATCGCGTCGAGGTCCTCCCTGTTCGCGGCGTCCATGGTCCTCCTCCTCTTCCGGCCCCCTCCGGGGCCACGGCTCCGACGGTAGGGGCACGGCCACGCGGGGCGCACACCGCGGGGCCGCCCCTGTGGACGGACGGAGGGCTCCCCCGTCCCCTGTGGACGCGCGCATCCAAGCGGCTCTCGACGACTTCGCGAGATCAGGCGCCCCGCTCGCCCGTGGGAGCCCGGCCCCCGCCTCGTCGGCCTGTGGACGGCGCGCGGACGGCCGAGCGCAGTGAGCCCGCGCGGCCCGCAGTCCCCGCCCACCCGGTCCCGTACGGGAGGCCGGGCGGGCCGGTTCCCGCCGCGCACCGCCCACCCGGTCCAACGCGCGGCCCCTCGGAGGGGCGACCCGCGCGGGCACTGCGGCCACCGGGGGCCGACGTCTGGGATGATGGGGGCATGAGCGCCGATCAGAACACGCTGTTCTCCCCCTCCCACGGATACCAGGACCTCGCGGCCGGGGGCGAGCCCCTCTCCCCGCTCGACGGGCGCTACCGGGCAGCGGTGTCGCCACTGGCGAACCACCTCAGCGAGGCGGGCCTCAACCGCGCGCGCACGCACGTCGAGGTCGAGTGGCTCGTCCACCTGCTCGACGGGCGCGTCCTGCCCAGCGCCCCCTCGCTCACCGACGCCGAGCGCGACTACCTGCGGGCCCTGCCCCTCTCCTTCGGCCGGCCCCAGATCGAACGGCTCGCCCAGCTCGAGGCCGTCACCCGCCACGACGTGAAGGCCGTCGAGTACCTGATCGGCGAGCACTTGGAGGCGGCGCCAGCGGTGCTCGGCGAGGGCACGCGCCTGCCCGGCCTGCGCGAGGCCGTCCACATCTTCTGCACGTCGGAGGACATCAACAACCTCGCCTACGCCCTCACCATCAAGGCCGCGACCGAGCAGGTGTGGCTGCCCGCGGCCCGGGCCCTCCACGGGCGCCTCGTCGCCCTGGCCCGCGCGGGCGCCGACGTCCCCATGCTGGCGCACACGCACGGCCAACCCGCCACGCCCGTGACCATGGGCAAGGAGATGGCGGTGTTCGCCCACCGCTTCGGCCGCCAGATCGCGCGCGTCGCGGCCACCGAGTACCTGGGGAAGATCAACGGCGCCACCGGCACGTGGGCCGCCCACGTCGTGGGGGCGCCCGGGGCCGACTGGCCGGCCGTCTCCCGCTCCTTCGTGGAGGGCCTGGGCCTGGCGTGGAACCCGCTGACCACCCAGATCGAGTCCCACGACTGGCAGGCCGAGCTCTACGCCGACATGGCCCGCGCGGGGCGCGTCGCCCACAACCTGGCGACGGACTGCTGGACGTACATCTCGATGGGCTACTTCCACCAGAACCTGGCGGCGCAGGGGTCCACCGGCTCGTCGACGATGCCGCACAAGGTCAATCCGATCCGCTTCGAGAACGCCGAGGCGAACCTGGAGGTGTCGGCGGCGCTCCTGGACTCCCTGGCCGCGACCCTGGTCACCAGCCGCATGCAGCGCGACCTCACCGACTCCACGACCCAGCGCAACGTCGGCGTCGCCATGGGGCACGCGGTCCTGGCCTACGACAACCTGGTGCGCGGCCTCGACGGCGTCGACATGGACGCCGACCGCATGGCCGCCGACCTCGACGCCAACTGGGCGGTCCTGGGCGAGGCGGTGCAGCAGGCGATGCGCGCCGCCGCGATCGGCGGGGCGACGGGCATGGCGAACCCCTACGAGCGCCTCAAGGAGCTCACGCGCGGCCACGAGGTGGGGGCCGCCGAGATGCAGGACTTCATCGCGGGGCTGGGGCTGCCCGCGGAGGTGGAGGAGCGCCTGCTCGCGCTCACGCCCGCGGCCTACGTGGGCCTGTCCTCCCGCCTGGCGCGCTGGGAGTCCTGAGGGGGTAGCGGGGCGGGGCCGGTCGCCGCAGCGGCGCCTCCGCTTCCGCAGCACGGACACGGCGGACCCCGGGCCGGTCCTCGCAGCAACGCCCCACTTCGCAAGCGGTACCACACTTCGCAAGTGTTATAACGCTTGCGAAGTGACGGTTCCCCTTTGAGGACTCCGCTCCGCTTTCACAACTCCCCGGCCAGGGTCACGGCCTCCAGGCGGGGTCCGAGGCGGGGGCGCCGTAGCGGGCGAAGAGCTCGTCGGGCCGTGCGATCTCGTCGGCGAAACCGAGCGTCGTCATATCCGCGAGGCACTCGGACTGGGCGCCGGGCTCCTCCAGTTCCCCGCCGGTGGACTGCAGGACGCGGGCGCGCACGTTGACGGGCGCCATCTCGGGGTTGTCCCACAGCGCGCGGGTCACCCGGTCGAGCATCGGGACTGACCCGCCGTCCCCGCCGCCCCCGTCGGCGACGATGATGTCGGCGCTGACCAGGCTCGGCCGCCCGAAGCCCTCGCCGACCTCGACGAGGACGCGGGCAGCGCCGCCCCGGGCGCCCTTGCGCTTCCCGCCGCCCGGTCCCGCCCCGCTGGCTGGCAGGGGGGCGCTGCCCGGCCGCGGCCCCTTGGCGGTGTGCGGCCCGGCCCCCGCCTCGTCGATCGCGGACCACACGATGTCCTCGAAGCGCTGGGCGCGCCCCCCGCCCCGGGTCGAGGCCAGGGCCCGCCAGGCGATGCCCGCGCCCACGGCCCCGACGCCGAGCGCGCCGATGACCAGCGGCCCCGCCAGTTGGGGCAGGCGGCGGGCCACTCCGCCGGCACCCGCCTTGTTGACCGGAGTCGACACGCGCATCCAACGCCGGACCTCGCGCCAAGGGGTCTGCTCGTTCATAATCCCTTCACTCCTCTCAGAGCCTTGTTGCGCAGCGCCCGCCACACGGCTCCGATGCCGCGGGCCGTGGCCGAGATCGGCCGGGCGCCCTCGTAGTCAATGGGGTAGGTGACCGCGCGGGGGTCGGCGCGCTCCAGTGAGGCCACGGTGTTCCACGTGCTCACCGCCGTGGGCTCCAGCAGGTCCTGCCAGATCTCGTGGTGTGTGACGCGCACCTCCTCGCCGGGGGCGGGCAGCATGGCCCGTAGAGCGGCGACCGCCTTTCCGAGGCGGTCCCACGGGGTCACGGTCGCCCGCCGTTCCATGAGGCGCACGGTCTCGGTGTACGTGGCCGACGAGTGCGCGTAGTAGAGGGGCCGCTTGCGGGGGCGCACCAGGGTCCTCCCGACGGTGACCCTGCGGTCGGGCGAGCGGTCGGGGCTGCCGTCCATGCTCGGGACGACGTCCTGGTCGTGGGCGACGGTGACGATGGTGACGTCCGGGCGCACGGCGACCCGCCTGTTGGGCGCCCCGGTGGACAGGATGCCCACCACGTTGACGCCGGCCTCGGCGGGGTCGCGCGAGGCCAGGACCGACGCGACGAGGCCCCCCTGGGAGTGCCCGCACACCAGGACGGGCTCGCTGCTCCACTGCTCCTCGGGGACGGAGTCGGCGGCCATCGCGCGGTGGAGGGCGGCCACCAGGCCGACGCCCATCGCCGAGTCGAGGCCCAGCATGAGGCGGATGTTCACCTCGATGTCGGCGGGGTTGTGGGTGGAGCCGAATCGCATGCTCTCGGTGCCGACCATGGACACGAGCCACCTGCGGGCACCTCCGGTCCCCACGCGGCAGATCTTGATGACGGCGCCCGTGGTGGCCGCCCAGTAGAGCTCGTCGATGTCGGCGCACAGGTCGGCCAGGGACTCCGGCGGCGCCGCCCGGCGGATCTGGGCCTCGGGGTGCCCCTCGGGGGGCTCGAGCATGGCGGGGTCGGCGGCGGAGTCCCTGATGATCCGCGTGTTGACGCCGCCGCCCCTCCAGACGCCCACTGCGGTGCCGACGGTGAGCATCCCGGTCATGAGGGCGTCGAAGCCGCGCCTGGGTATGAGCGGCAGGGAGGCGGCCAGGCGCCCGTCACGGTCGCGCCCCACCGCGATGGCGGCGCGCGCCCACAGGCGGCCCAGGGAGGCGAGGCGGCGGGCGGCGTGGGCCAGGGAGCGGACGACCAGGGTGTCCAGGCCGGGCTGGTCGAAGAACACCTTCTGCGCTTCCTCGGAGATTGCCCCGCCCATCGCGTCCGCCCTGGCGCGGGCCCATTGGCGCGCGCCCTCGGGCAGGAACTGGGCGTCGGCGGCCGCTCCGACCGCGATGGTGGCGGCGATCCCGGGGATGATGGGCGCCAGGCGCAGGCGCAGGTAGATGCCGGGGTACGCCTGGGGGACCCGGCGCAGGGAGTGGTAGCGGCGGCGTCCGCGGCGCGGGGTGCGCGCCCGTCGCTTTGCGGCCATGTGCTCCCTTCCCTCGTGGTGCGTCAATGCCAACTCTAGGGCCTCGGGGCCCGGGCGTCCCCGCTTTCCGCGCGCTGGCCCGGGCTGTGCGCAGGACCACCGCCCCACCATCGACACACATACCCCCTGGGGGTATATTGGTCCCATGAGCGGCACGAACACGCACGGACACCCCGGCTACTGCGCGGACACGGCGCGCTACCTCGCGCGCCTGCGCCGCATCGAGGGCCAGATCCGGGGCCTGCAGCGCATGGTCGCCCAGGACGAGTACTGCATCGACGTCCTCACCCAGGTCTCCGCCGTCCAGTCCGCGCTCGACTCCGTGGCCATCGCGCTGCTCAAGGACCACATGAACCACTGCGTGGCCGCCGCCGCCCGCGAGTCCGACGAGGCGGGGGCCGCCAAGGTCGAGGAGGCCGCCACGGCCATCGCCCGCCTCATCAAGTCCTGACCCACTCGAACCGACAACCCACAAGGAGAGAGCACAATGAGCACTGACATCGACCGCACCATCGAACTGTCCGTCAAAGGGATGACGTGCGGGCACTGCGTCATGAGCGTCACCGAGGAGCTCGAGGAGATCCCGGGCGTGAAGAACGTCGAGGTGATCCTCAACCCGCAGGGGGCCTCGAAGGTCACCGTCCTCACCGACACCCCCCTCGACGACGCGGCCCTGGCCGACGCCGTCTCCGAGGCGGGCTTCGAACTGGCCGGGATCGCCCGGGACTTCTAGCCGAGGGGCCCGCGGCCCACGCGGGGCGCCCGGCCCGATCGGGGCCCGCCCCGTGGCCGCGCCCCAGAACGGATGACACGCGCACTATGACTACTACGACCACCGACCCCGCCGCGGCGGCCACCGCCCGGGCGGCCGCCACCCGCACCGGCCAGGACGCTCCCCGTATCGGGGAGGGCGCGCGCCGGACCGCGCGCGAACTCGCCCGGCGACTCACCATCAGCGCCCCCCTGGGCCTCTTCGCGATGGCGGTGTCGATGGTGCCCGCATGGCAGTTCCCGGGCTGGCAGTGGGCGGTCGCCCTCGCCTCCGTCCCCGTGGTGACGTGGGGGGCCTGGCCCTTCCACCGGGCCGCTTTCGCCGCGGGGCGCCACGGCTCGACCACGATGGACACCCTGGTCTCCCTGGGGGTCGTCGCCTCGACCCTGTGGAGCTGGTGGGCGCTGCTGCTGGGCGGCGCGGGCGAAGTGGGGATGCGGATGAGCATGTCCCTGATCCCCCGCGCCTCCCACTCCGGCCACGCCGAGATCTACTTCGAGGGCGCGTGCATGATCGTCGTCTTCCTGCTGACCGGCAGGTGGATGGAGGCCCGCGCACGCTACCGCGCCGGCGACGCCCTGCGCGCCCTCCTCGAGCTCGGCGTGACGGAGGCGACGCTGGTCGAGCATGGCCCCGACGGCGGGCGCATCGAGCGCACGGTCCCCGCCTCGTCCCTGGCGGTCGGCGACCTGTTCCTGGTGCGCCCGGGCCAGAAGGTGGCGACCGACGGCGTCGTCGTCTCCGGGGCGTCCGCCATCGACGCCTCCCTGCTGACCGGCGAGTCCGTGCCCGTGGACGTGGGCGAGGGGGACGCTGTCACCGGCGCCACCGTCAACACGTGGGGCGCCCTCACCGTGCGCGCCACCCGGGTCGGCGCCGACACGGCCCTGTCGCAGATCGGCCGCATGGTCGCCGAGGCGCAGGCCGGCAAGGCCCCCGTCCAGCGCCTCGCGGACCGGATCTCCGGGGTCTTCGTGCCCGTCGTCATCGCCGTCTCCCTACTCACCGCCATCGGGTGGCTGGCGTCGGGGGCCGCCCTCCAAGTCGCCCTCACCAGCGCCGTCGCCGTCCTGGTGGTCGCGTGCCCGTGCGCACTGGGCCTGGCGACGCCGACCGCGCTGCTCGTGGGGTCGGGGCGCGCCTCGCAGCTGGGCGTCGTCATCCGCAACGCCGAGGCCCTGGAGCGCACCCGCCGTGTCGACACGGCCCTGCTGGACAAGACGGGGACGGTGACCACCGGCCGCATGTCCCTGGAATCGGCGCTGGGCGCACCGGGGGTGGCCGACTCGGAGTTGCTGCGCGTGGCCGCGGGGGCAGAGGCCGCCTCGGAGCACCCCCTCGCCCGGGCGATCACGGCGGGAGCGGCCGAGCGCGGCATCGCCCCCGCAGCCACGTCCGCCTTCACGAACCAGGCGGGGCTCGGGGTGTGCGCCGTCCTCGACTCCGAGGCGGGGGAGCTGGCGCTCGTGGGCCGCGCCTCGTGGCTGGAGTCCCTGGGCGTCTCGATCGACGGGGCCCTGGCCGACCGCCTGCGCGAAGCCGAGGCCTCGGGCGCCTCGGCGGTCGTCGCCGCCGTCGTCGAGGACTGGGAGCGCGTCCCTGCCACCGTCCAGCCCGCGGCGGGCGGGGCCGCGCGGAGCGCCGACGCCGGGGCAGCTCCGGGCACCACCACGGTGACGATGAGCGTGGGCGGAATGACCTGCGCCTCGTGCGTGCGGCGCGTGGAACGCAAACTCAGGAAGCTCCCCGGCGTGTCCGCCTCGGTCAACCTGGCCACCGAGTCCGCGCGCATCACCCTCACCCGCCCCTACTCCGACCAGGAGCTGGAAGGCGTCGTCGGGGCAGCCGGGTACCAGGGCGCCGTGACCTCCCGCGTGGAGGACGGGGGCCCGGCCGGCAGCGCGGGCACCTCCCGAGTGGACGCCGCAGGGACGGCCGCTGACGCAGGCGCCTCCCGCGCCGACACCATGGAGACGGCCGAGGGCGCCGCCTCCTTCCGATTGGACGCCGGGGGGGTGGCCGCATCGGACGCTGCCGCCCGCCAGTCGGGCCCCAGGGAATCCGTGGGCTCCGGGGACGCCCCGCAGCCGGGACCAGCGCCCGACGCCGCTGTGATCGCCCTGCCCGAGCGCCTCACGGGGGCACGGGTCCTGGGGGTCCTGGTCGTGCGCGACACCGTCAAACCGACCTCCCGTGCCGCCATCGCCCAGTTGCGCTCCCTGGGCATCGAGCCCGTGCTGCTCACCGGCGACAACGAGGCGGCGGCGCGCCACGTCGCCTCCCAAGTGGGCATCGACCGCGTCATCGCGGGCGTCCTGCCCGACGGGAAGCGGGCGGCGGTCGCCGAGCTGCAGGAGCGCGGCGCCGTCGTGGCCATGGTGGGCGACGGCGTCAACGACGCGGCCGCACTGGCGCAGGCGTCACTGGGGATCGCGATGGGCTCGGGCACGGACGTCGCCATCGAGGCCTCCGACATCACCCTGGCCGGATCCGACCTGGCCAGCGCGGCCACGGCGATCCGCATCTCGCGGCGCACGCTGCGCGTCATCAAGGAGAACCTGTTCTGGGCGTTCTTCTACAACGTCGCGATGGTGCCACTGGCCATCGCGGGACTGCTCTCCCCCATGTTGGCCTCCGCCGCCATGGCGTGCTCGTCGGTGTTCGTGGTCCTCAACTCCCTGCGCCTGCGCTCGGCGTCATGAACTGCGGGCCCGCTCCCGTCCGTCTTCAGCATCCGTTCCCCCTGGTGCCGCACACAAGGGAAGGAATTAGGTAACACGGCGCCGCACACAAGGGCTTGATTCCGCCCTTGTGTGCGGCGCGTGTTTCGTAAATCAGGGTCCTTGTGTGCGTACCCGGGGGCTGCGCGCAACACGGGGCAGCCGGCCTGGCGAGTGGCCCTTGGAAGAGGGTCGGCGCCGATTCCGGTAATCATCGTCGGCGCCGGTGCCGACCACCATCATCGCCGCCGACAGCAGCGGCCACCGTCAGCGCCGTGGGCGTGTGCCCCGGGTGCGAACACGAGCCGCGCTGAATCCCCAGCTCGCGAACGCCAGTGCGCGGTGCCAGCACGGCACGCAGAACAGCCTGCGATTTTACCATTTATTTATAATCTCTAGACGGATCAATGTAGTATGGGGCCATCCACGAAGAGCAGGACGCGTCATGAAGCCACTACGCACATGGCTCGC
>ERZ773065.764-NODE-764-length-17371-cov-12.228401_pt1 | contig 17371 bp, 36 predicted proteins | sample MGYA00580623_ERZ773065 | MGnify/ENA primary metagenome ERZ773065 (study PRJEB29015, sample SAMEA2738017) | human oral metagenome | biome: human oral; feature: human-associated habitat; material: dental | place: China | collected 2047 ... | reverse complement strand
CTGCACCAATACAAATGGTCAGCGCTTCCTTCTGTTTGTACTTTATTATACATGGGAATATAAGAAATGACAATTTATACCAACATATAAAGGATTTTCGTCAAAGAGGGCACAAAAAAGGCACAAAAACAAAAAAAATACAAAAAAGAGGGCGAAATTCCCCCTTTTGGTCACCCGAAAATACGTTTTATATCATCGGCTGCTTTTAACCTCATTTCTTCTGTGTAGTGGATGTATGTGCTTTCCACCGTTGATACTGTATCCCCCAGAAGACTTGCTACCGTCCTTATATCCACCCCATTTGCTAATAGGTTTGTGGCATAAGTATGCCGGAAATCGTGCGGAGAATGGGCTGGGAGTATTGGAATTATATAATTACGCAAACTCGCCCCAGCATTAATCCCTGTCAAACGTCCGTCCATGCGAATGACTGGTTGATTCTCAAGATATTCATCAATGCATTCTTTTAATTTGGGTGGAATAGGAATTTTTCGGCAGCTGTTTTTTGTTTTTAGCGGAGTGAAGGTATAAATCCCATTATCGTCTTTTTGCCACTGCTTGTTGACGGATAGTTCATTGTTTTCAATATCCCGTCTTGTAATGCCTAACGTTTCACCAACCCGCAATCCGCAGTATGCCATCATGGCGCATATTATCCAAATTTGCTGATTTTTGTCGTGAAGCGCGTCTAAAAGTATGGATATTTCGTTTTGTGTAAATGTGCGCAGTCTATGATTCTGCCCACGGTTTGTTTTATGATTGTATTCAGACAGAATATTATATGGTATCGCCCTATACTTTACAGCGGCAGCGAAAATTCCTTTCAATATGGTAACGAATATTTTTTGTGTTGATGGGGCATAATCTAAAGCGCTAATTGCATGTATACAATGGCTGTATGCGATTTTAGATATCGGCATATCTAATAGTGCCGGGAACTTTAAAATTGCGTTTTTATATGAAATATAGGTGTTTCTTGCCAACGTTTTCCTTCTATCGGATAAATACATTTCTGTAAATTCGCGGAGCGTTAAAATACCTTTCGTCTGATCTACCGACAAAAGCCCATTTACTTTGTTTAGTAATTTTTCTTTTTCTTCCCCGGTTATATCCCTTTTGTTCTTATAGCCGGACTTTGTTTTCTGTCTCCATTGCCCAGCGTTGTCCTTATACCTAAGAATAAGCTGAAAGTATCTGCCTTTTTTTCTGATAAAATAGCTGTAATTGCTTTTCATTTTGTCCTTTCTATGGTATAATAAACATGAGGGTAAATCCATTTCTCATTTCATTCATCTTTTATCTCCCTCACAAAAGCACTCGTTCTTAATCCTTTCTAAGTGGGTGCTTTTTTATTTTATACTTTTCCCGATACATCGTTTCTGCAATGAGGACAGACAGAAGCTCCTTTCTTTACAAATTCCTTGCAAAACGGGCATTCTACATATCCATTTTCCTGCATTTCTTTTGCTTTCTGTTCGGGTGCTTTTGAAATAACAAGTGAGTGAATAAGGGCTACAATAAACAATAACACGCCATAAATATACCAAGCAGCAAAATTGCGCCCTTTTCCCTTAGCGATGATTGCGGGAATTGCCCCTAAGAATAATGCTAAAATAATAAATTCTGGTTCCATAATACCCTCCTACTCAAAATCTTTACCATCAACAGATATTTTGTAAAAACGTTCTATATAAGGGAGCTTTGCGATTCGTTTTCTGGTTGACACTTCCTTTAAAGCTGCTGCACGCCCCATGAGTGATACGCCTCCAAAATGCTTTAGACATACAGCGTCTGGAGAATTAAAAATCGGTTCTCCATCGTAACGCCTGACTATAAGCGTCATTCCGTCTGGGATTACTCCAAGCGGCTGAATTGTATAAAATCCATAATATGAAAAGAAAACAAATCCGGACGCCAATACACATGCTAAGATACCGCATAATAACTTCCCTTTTCTCATTTTAACCCTCCTGACATTCAAAACATTGTACTTTCTGAAATTCTTTTAAAAGGTTGACTGTATCATCAATGGTCAATCTTTTTTCATTTCTAATACCATCTATCATATCGGGATTATTTCTAAGGCAGGTATGGGCAATAAGCAAGAACGCAAATTTATTCGCCTCAAATTCTTTCTGTTCCATCGTGTCTTTTTTCAGGGCGTGCATAGAGAATAAATGATATCCGCCCTGATGTAATAAAATATGCCCCAATTCATGGGCGAGAACAACATTTTGATGGTCAAAATCCAATTCTTTATTGATAAGTATAATCTGCTTTTTCACAAATTTAATGAATATGCCGTTCGGGCCACCCATCATATCCGCATATTTAACCTTTATTCCTAATCGTTCCGCCAATTCATTAGGATCATTAGTCCTATATTTCTTGATTATCTCAAGGACTTTGGGCAGCATTCTCCTCATTTTTCGCCATCCTCATCACTTAATGCGAATTTTACATAGCTTGCAATCTTTTTGCGTTTATCTTCATCCATTTCGTATTCATATCCGTTAAATAGGACTGTTGCTCCTTGTAGTTCTTTATATATATCTATCTTTTTATCAGGTTGTTTTGAACCGTATTCTTCTGATGATTCACTTACTCTTAAACTTGATGTCCATCCCATTAAATATCCAGGCGTTGTTAGATAGATTTCTGCTAATTTTTCTATGTTATTTGATGGGATGTTCACAATATCAAGAGTTTCATATCTTTGCAATGTTACTTTCGATATGCCAACTTTGTCGGCGACTTCTTGTAGGGATAATCCACGTTCTATTCTTTTTGCCCTCAATCTGTTTGCTAATTCAATTTGTTTTGCAGTTGGCTTATTTTTTCGTCTGCTTATCATAATAATCACCTCAATTTTATATAAACAACAATGTAAATCATAAGTTTAACTCTGTACAAATATTACCATAATGTTTATCATTGCGCAACAAAATATCGCCATATGGTAAAAAAAGTTGCCCAATGGGTATTGACAATTGTTTCCCGACGGGATATAATTTAGTTACCCAAAGGGCAACGAAAGCGAGGTGAAAATATGCTTAATGCGAATAAATTAAAGGGGCTTATTGTTGAAAGAGGGATGACGCAAAAAGAGGTCGCAGCGGCATTGGGGATTCAAGATAAGGCATTTCGAGCGAGAGTAAGAAAAGGCGTGTTTAATAGCACGCAGATAGAAATTATGATTGACTTGCTTAAAATTGAAGATCCATGCAGTATTTTTTTTGCAAAAGATGTTACCTAATGGGCAACAAACTACAAAAAAAGAGAAATAAAGAAATGGGGTGAAGAAAAATGGCAAATGAAAAGAAATTGAAAAAGAGCCCTTATCGGATTAAGAAAGGCTCTTCTTCAATAACCGTATCAAATGGCAACGTTATTGTCGAAGCCGATAAGATTACGATTTCACAAAGATTATATAACTTATCGAGAAGAAGGGATGTGTAATGAATGGGGTTAAGTAAAAGCAGAGATTTTATCAAAGAAATGAAAGAACGAATGAAAAAAAGACGCCCAGTGATGGGGGAAATCCAACAAAGAGCGTCTAAAAACGTTATTTTGCGGAAAGTTCAGAACGAATCAAATCCTTGATCTGCTCTTCCATACGCAAATTCTGTTTTTCAAGAATGGTCGCAATAGCCACTGGTAGCACTTTTTTAAAATTTGCCAACGAACATGCTTCCAGCTGTTCAAACGGATTAGTTCCTGCTTGCTGGGCGGCCTGTATAACGACAGAATCTGCCCATTGTTGGTTTTCGTCAATCCATTGGTTAGCTAATTTGACTATTTCTTCCTTGGTAAAACCAATCATGATGTTCCACCTCCTTCCTATAACCAACTTGATTATAGAGCATAACGGAGGCGATTACAAAGAAAGGAGAATTACCATATTTAAAACTAATTTCAATGTAAAAAGCCGACTGACATCGCACCATCAATCGGCGGGTGGAAAAGTGAGTGACACTTCCACCTCTATTTTAACATAGGAGGTCAAAAATGAAAAATTTAATGACGATTGAAAATGTAAAAGGATTTTTAGATCCAAAGACAGGAACAGCCTATCTCAATGCAGAAGATGTGGCACGGGGGTTCGGATTTACACAAGACAAAAATGGCATAGAGTATGTCCGATGGGAGACGGTAAATGGGTATTTGACCAAATTTGGATTTTCCCAACGAGTTGGGAAAGATGATTATTTACCAGAAAACATGGTATATCGTCTTGGGTTTAAAGCAAATAACGAAACGGCAAAGAAATTTCAGGCTAAATTGGCGGATGACGTCATCCCTGCTATCCGTAAAACAGGCATGTACATGACAGAAAATGCTGTACAGAACATTCTCAATAACCCGACGGCTTTTATCGAAATCCTTACTGAATACAAAAAGGTGCAGGACGAAAACAAAAGTCTGACAATGCAGAACGCCAGCCAAAAACAGCTTATAGGTGAATTGAAGCCAAAAGCAGACTACACGGATTTAATCCTCAAAAGTAAATCCTTAGTGACAATCACACAGATCGCAAAAGATTACGGAATGAGCGGACAGGCGATGAACAAAATTCTCCACAATCTGGGAATTATCTACAACCAGTCTGGGCAGTGGCTTTTGTACAGTAAACATCAGGCAAAAGGATATACCCACAGTGAAACGGTTAATATCGTCCATTCAGACGGCAGGGAAGACGTGAAGATGAATACCAAATGGACGCAAAAGGGGAGATTGTTCCTTTACAACACATTGAAGAAAGAGAACATCATCCCCGTTATTGAGAAAGGAGCCTGAACGTGGACGAAAAAACGATTGCCGCTTACAAAAACATAAACAGACAACAAAAGGTAGATATTGGATCCCTGTACAGGAAAAAGCTTATTGAGTTTCTGGATAAAGCGTCCGACATCTACGAACTGGAAAGCGCTAACAAATGTATAAAAATGCTGCCGTATCTTCCTGATGAAGACAACACTGTATATGTAAAAAATGAAGATACAGGACAGATGGAGAAAGTGTTTCAGGGGTGAATAAATGCAAGAGGTATTCACGATAGACGAATTGGCTAAGCGGTGGGGGTGTAGCAAATCTACCATCGCAAGACATGAAAAAGACGGATATTTGCGTCGCTGTTCAAATGTTCCTGGCGGAATCCATTATCCGCTTTCAGAGGTCCTTAAATGTGAGGATATTCAGCAGAACTATTCACCTTTATCTCCAGCGTCTCATGGGATGTTGGTAAGAAAAATAAATGCACTTCAAAAAGAAAATGAGAACTTATCAAAAAAATTAGAAAAAGCAAGGGAGGTATTGTCATGATTGATAAAGCAATGAATGTACTGTATATCGTTATTTTCCTGTTTATGATTGCGGCTGTGGTGGAGGCTATCCGATGAAAGCGTTAATAGCATTTATAGCAATCGTGGGGTTGGCAGGATATGCAGTAGAGCCTGAACAGCCGCTGATTGCTTATAAGGCAACTATTTCCAAAACGGAAACAGTTTGGGATGTCTGCTCACGAATAGCCAGCAACCAAGATAACATGCAGGAATTAGTATGGCGGACGATGAAAGAAAACCACATCAATAATCCAGGCGAAGTACAGCCTGGGCAGGAAATCATTGTGAGAGTAAAGGCGGTGAAGAAATGATTGGTTACAAAGGGTTTGATAAAGATTTTAGATGCAGGGATATGCAGTATGAAGTAGGCAAAACCTATATCGAGAAAGAAGCAAAGCTTTGTGAGAAAGGGTTACATTTTTGTGAAAATCCGCTTGATGTGTTCGCCTATTACCCCCCTGCTGATGGGAAATTTGCAGAAATCGAAGCCGATGATGTTTCTTCCGAGACAGGAAACGACAGTAAAAGGGTTGCCAGAAAGCTAACGGTTAAAACAGAGATAAACCTATTTAAGCTTGTGAAATTAGGCGTGGAATACATCAAAAAACAAGTTGACTGGGATAACAATAAAGCAACAAACACAGGGAACTATTCAGCGGCAACAAACACAGGGAACTATTCAGCGACAACAAACACAGGGAACTATTCAGCGGCAACAAACACAGGGAACTATTCAGCGGCAACAAACACAGGCTACTATTCAGCGGCAACAAACACAGGAGACTATTCAGCGGCAACAAACACAGGCTACCGTTCAGCGGCAACAAACACAGGCTACCGTTCAGCGACAACAAACACAGGGAACTATTCAGCGACAACAAACACAGGGAACTATTCAGCGACAACAAACACAGGGAACTATTCAGCGGCAACAAACACAGGGAACTATTCAGCGGCAACAAACACAGGCTACTATTCAGCGGCAACAAACACAGGAGACTATTCAGCGGCAACAAACACAGGGAACTGTTCAGCGGCAACAAACACAGGCTACCGTTCAGCGACAACAAACACAGGAGACTATTCAGCGGCAACAAACACAGGGAACTATTCAGCGGCAACAAACACAGGAGACTATTCAGCGGCAATTGTGGATGGGAAAGAGAGCGTTGCTGTTTCTCTTGGCGCAAAAGGGCGCGCAAAAGGAAACGTGGGGTGTTGGATTGTCCTTGCTGAATGGGATTCCGAATCCAGACGCAGAATAGATGTCAAAAGTTTTTATGTAGATGGTGAAAAGGTCAAGGCAAACACTTTCTACATGCTAAGAGATGGAGAATTGGTTGAATATTCCTATGAAACGTAAAAAGCCGACTGATAATTGCAGTTATCAATCGGCGAACGTATTGGTGATACATCCACCATTATTTTATCACAAAGGAGAAATAAATGTACGGTATAGACGATGAAGAATTACGAGAGGAGTTAAGGCGTATTGATACGGCAAATAAAGAAAATGCGCTGTATCACATAAAACAAGCACTGGAATATTCAAATTGCGAAGTAACCGACATGGAATTAGTTCAGGACGGATGTAGAACATTCGTTGACATTACAATCCAAAGCGGATCAGTATTCCGAGCCAATGTATCGATGGATAGTGTCGGCGCCATGATTTATGACATTTTCAAACAGTGCGAATGGTTAAGGGCATAACAAGAGAGGAGAAGTAAAAATGGAAAGCATTTCAGAAGAAACACAGGTATTGGCAAAAAAGATGGCCAAGTGGGATAGCCCAGAAGACAACTTTGTTGTAACAGGGGAAATTACGGTAACAATCACTCTTTCCGAATATCGTGACTTAATTAAAGAAAAGGCAACGAAGGAAACGAAAACCCAAGAATTACGCAATTCTGAATACGCAGCCAATGAACAACTCAAAGCGGCAAAAGCAGAAATAGCAGAACTAAAAGAACAAATCGTTAAACTAAAATCTTTGTATCCAACGCAGGAAGTACAGGGCGATGAAAATTGAATTTACAGAAGAGTTCTTCATTGGCTTTGTTGAAGGCTTAGTAGGTGTTAATAACAACAATTTATGCTTCTTTCACATGCATTGGGATGTTTTTGACCCACTTGGTTATCCGCTTATTTGGGGAGTAGATGTTAGATATGGAGAAAGAAATAGTCTATCAAAAAGTATCAATGTACATATAACAAATCATATTAATGCGGAAATTGAAATTGATGGGAAATCAAAAGTATGCAAAACGCCGTTTGAAGCGTTTGAATTTATCAAAAGTATTTATGAAATGAAATTTGGAGGAAAAGGAAATGGCAAAACTTTATGAATTAGACCAGAGAATTAATGAATTAATCGCAAATTCAGTAGACCCCGAAACAGGCGAAGTATCCGATGGGTTTATTGAAAAATTAGACGCACTTAATATGGAGCGCAACGAAAAAATAGACAACATTATGTGTCTGATAAAAAACCTTGATAGTGAAGCTACCGCATTCGACAACGAAGCCAAGCGGCTTGCAGAACTAAAAAAATCCGCAAAGAGCAGGGCAGAAAGCCTCAAGGCGTACCTGACCAACTACATGGAAGCCGGCGTTGAAAAATTTACATCACCGCATGGAAAAATCGGGTGGAGAAAGAGCGAAAAGGTTATTGTGCAAGACGTTGACGCCTTACCGGAAGAGTTTAAAAAAGTGAAAGTTGATATAACGGCTGATCTTGTTTCACTGAAAAAGGCACTCAAAGAAGATGTAAAGATTGATGGCGTATCACTGGAAGAGCACCAAAATATCCAAATTAAATAAGGAGGAACGATGGGTAAAATATTAAAACTGCTAAAAATGCAGAAGAAATTGGTTGTTCCGAAGGGGCAGTATAACTCTTTTGGTAAATACAATTACCGTTCGGCAGAAGACATCATGGTTGCCTTGAAAGTAGTACAAGAAGCGGAAAACACCGTGGTTGTTATTGACACAGACATAGAAACAGCCAATGGATGGAATTACATCAATGCCACAGCGACGCTGTACGACGCCGACGATGGAGAAGTAATTGCCGTTACACACGGGAAAGCAAGAGAACCGGAATCAAAAAAAGGAATGGACGAAAGTCAAATTACTGGTACAGCTGCCAGCTATGCAATCAAGAGGGCGCTGTCGGGTATGTTCTTGATTGATGACGAAAAAGACGCCGATACACTTAACAATTCAGATGACTACACAAAAAAGGATAATACCAAAACAGTTATGCTGAAAAAGTTAGAGTACGAGCTTTCACAAAACGATATTGATATCAATGATTTTGCGAAGATCTTGTTCAAAAAAAAGAAAGATGTCCTAACCGAAAAACAAATAGAGGCAACGCTAAGTAACTTCTCAATTGCCGTTGACAAATACAGGAAACCCACAAAGCAATGAAAGCAAAATGTTATGGGCTGAAAATCAATCACACGGATATCACTCATGCGGAAATATCCGTAGTGGTTGACAAATCAGCTTTACAGAACCTGCCGTCACAGGATAAACCGATGGAAATTATCCTGCAAACGATCAAGAAGAAACGAAGCTTATCGGCTAATGCTTATTGCTGGGTACTCTTTGATGAAATAGCAAAGGCAGTTAAAAATACGGCTAAAAACGTCTACAAACAGGCTATACGTGATGTTGGGGTATACGAACTCATGTACATGCCAAAAGACGCAGTAAAACGGTTTATTGACGTTTGGAACGCAAAAGGCGAGGGATGGCAGGCTGAATTACTGGAAGCGGAGTATCAGGGGTTGTCATGTGTAAAAGCTTACTATGGAAGTTCCACGTACAACACAGATGAAATGTCACGTCTCATTGATTGGGCAATAGACGCCGCAGAAGAGCAAGGCATTGAAACTCTCCCCCCTGATCAAAAGAGCCTAATGCTAAAAGAATGGGGTGATAGATAGAATGGATGAACACTTCTTAATTCCACGATGGGACAAAATTGAGTTGACAAAGAATGGTTATGCAAAAATATGCAAACTTATAAACGAAAGAGATGATGAGAAGTGCGTGATCTGCAACAGCCATTGGGGCATTCACCATCATCACATCATCTTCCGCTCAAGTTTCAGAGCCCCAGGAAGCGACACATTGGAAAACCTTGTTTGTGTATGCTGGCGGTGCCATGGCGTTTACTGTCACGGGGCTGGTGAAGAGGGATGTAGACGTTACTTAGAAAAGTATATGGACAAGCCCGAGGTTAAAGCATGGAATGAAGCGCACCGTAAACAGGCGGAAGAGATTTACAAAAAGTACAGGAGGTAGAAATTGGCAGAACAAACACGGAACAAAAGGCGGCTTTATTGGTTGAAATTGCCAGAAAACTTTTTCAGAAGAAAGGAAATAAAACGCTTAAGAAGAATTGCGGGCGGAGATACGTTTACTGTTATTTACCAGGAAATGTTATTGCTTGCAATGAATAACAGCGGACTTTTGAGCTTTGATGGATTTGACGAAACCTTTGCGAAAGAAATTGCGCTTGAGTTAGATGAAGACCCTGATAATGTTCAAATGACTGTGAATTATTTACTTAGAACAGGGCTAATGACAGAGGTTACCCCCGATGAATATCACTTGCTTGAATCTGACGTGTATACAGGCAGTGAGAGCATAAGCGCAGAGCGGGTTAGAAGATTTAGGGAAAGCCAAAAGGCGTTACAATGTAACACTCCTGTAACACAAGTGAAACGTTTGTGTAACGTAGAGATAGAGAAAGATACAGAGATAGAGAAAGATACAGAGATAGAGAAAGATACAGAGATAGAGAAAGAGAAAAAACACCCCACATCCCCCTCCAGGGGGAAGCTGATTGACTTTAAAAATCTTGTGAATGAGTTTGCTGGAAAGAACACACAACTCAAAGAAGCACTCAATGATTGGGTTTCAATGAGATGTGAAATGGCAAAGAAGAAAAAAGAGACCTTCACTCTTAGAGCTTTGAAGACAGCACTAAAAAAACTGCATGACCTGTCAAACGGGAATGAGGGGCTGGCGCTGGATATTGTGAATGAAGGAATTGAGGGCTCATGGAAAAGCTTTTACCCGTTAAAGGATAACCGCCAGAAGAACAAAGGCTTTGGAGACATATTGGATGAGTATGTGGATTATGCAAAGGGGCATTCACAATGAACGAAAAAGTTATAAAAGCTGTTGCGAGTTTGAGAGCGTTCTTTCCGACATTCACAAAAGAACAGACGGCGGCGTATAGCCAAATTCTTTCTGAATATCCGCCGGAGGTTGTTTTAGCAGCAATCAAAGAACTGGTGAAAACGGAAACGGAAATGTATGCCATGCCCGTGGGAAGAATCTGCCAGATGTGCGAAAAGATTATTGCACAAGCAATGGGCGAAGTAGAGCTTAATGCAACTGACGGATGGAAAGAGGTTATGCATGTCGTGTGTGATGTAAGTATTTATCGGTTGAAAGACTACAAGTGGAAAGATAAGGTTGCCGAAGAGTGTGCAAGAGCATTGACGTTTGAAGCCTTAATGAACATGCAACTTGGAACAGAAGAAGACGTTATGCGATCAAATTTCCTCAAGATGTATGAGGGAAAGGCGAAACAGGTACAGAGTAAAGCGAGGGTAAACAGAATCCTTGCTGATGGGAGGATTGCAACAGCGATACAAATGGTAAGCGAAAATTTAAGACTAAAGGAGGCAGAATAATAAATGGAAAACAATCGATTCATAGTCGTATCAATAGAAAAGATGATTGCCGCAATGAATCCGTCTTACGTTGAACAGAAAGAAAAAAATCTCATTATTTACATGCCGGGGACGTATAAACAGCTCGAACTGGAATACGAAACGGAAGATAATGCAAGAGACGCTTTTTTGGACATAGTTGACGCTTATGAATCCGGAAAAATAGACGTTTATATCTGAAAAATAGTAGCACATGACATTGGGGGTGGAGGCGGAAAAACGAACAGGGGAATAAGTACGGAAGAAGCAGCTTGTATCTTTTCGGAGTTGAAGAAAAGACTTGGTGACGGAAAGGAATGGAAAGATTTGGCACTTGATGATTACGCAGAAGATTTTCTTAATCCCGTAAAAAAATCAATTGTGGAAATTGTTGAAGATTATTTTGAAAACTGGAGGCATAGACAATGAATAGAGCAACATTTGTAGGAAATTTAGGACGTGACCCACAGATTAGAGCAACAAACGGCGGAACAGCAGTGGCGACATTTTCCGTTGGGGTAACAGAGAAGTACAACGTCAACGGTGAGCAGAAAGAACGAACCTCATGGATAAACGTTGTGGCATGGGGCAAGCTGGCAGAAGCGGTAGGAAACAAGCTAAACAAAGGGAGCCGTGTTATGGTTGATGGGCGCATAGACACAAGAAGCTATACAGGGAAAGATGGCAAGACTGTTTACGTTACGGAGGTTAATGCGTTTACAATCGCAATCCCGCTGGACACCAGAACGAGCGGGAATTTTGAACAGTATGGACAGACACAAGATGAGGATATACCGTTTTGAGGCTGATATACAATGGGAAACTTCCGTCCGCTAATGACTTGGTGCAGCTTAATCGTGTAAATCGATATGCCGGGGCAGGGCTAAAGAAAAAATACACGGATAGTGTAGCAGCGGCGTTTAGGACGCAGGCATGCGGGAAACAGTTTAAAGGGCACTGCTTAGTGAGTGTCCGCTTCTTTGAGGCAACAAATCGGAGAGATGACGATAACACAATAAGCGGGTTGAAATATCTACTTGATGGGATCGTGAGAGCTGGGATTATGCCAGATGACAGCAAGAGGTATTGTCACATTGCGTCAGTCGAATGCTTTGAATCAGACTTAATCATCAACGGGCGCAAGCAAGACTATGTGGAAGTTTCGATAACGGAAGATGAGAAATCCACAACAAAAGGGAAAAACGATAAAAATGCCTCTAAAATGCGTTCGTGAAGTTTTTATAATAAAATCCATCATGAAAATATAGCTAAATGGCAAAAAACGGAAAATTGATAAGGTTTTGACGATTTTAAACAAACGGAAGGAGTAAGAATGAAGCAGATACTGAAACACGGAATTATGATGGCGGTATTTTTTCAACTGCTGAATTGCAGTGCTTATACACATACAGGGAATCCCACAGCAAGTGGCGTTTATCCGACAGAGGGGATGGCAGCAAGTGACCATCTCCCATTCGGAAGCGTGGTCACATTACCTGACGGCAGAGAACTTGTCGTAACAGATAGATTCGGTGGCGGATATAGTGACCGTTTGGATATCTTCATGGACAGTGTGTCTGATTGCTGGGAATTTGGGCGGCAATGGTTAAAATGCCGTGTGGTAACACCTAATGCCTAACCGCAAAGAGAATTACAGGGATTTAGGTAAATGGAGGATTACGACAATAGAGCAGAAGAAGCGATATTATGAGCGATTGGCTATGTATGCGGTACATGGCGGTGAACCGTATACGGATGATGAGAAAAAGCGAATTTTAGAACATTCAATCCCAGACAGAGAGTTAGCAATTGAAATCGGAAGAACAGTACGAACAATTCAGGTTTTAAGAAGCAGATGGAGGAAGAAATGGCGAAGCTTGGAGAACGAATCGTGATATATGCGGCAAGGTACGCTTTGGAGTATTTACCGGCGGTGCAGGGTGATATACAGGACTACATCAGGCGGAAGATGAAAATGCTTGGTGATGATACCTTAAAGGACTTGAAAGGCGATATCACAAAAGGGATAGAACGTGAAAGAACGCTAAGGCGTGACACCATAAAATGGGAGCGGTTAAGGATGGATATCGAAAAGGAACTTGCAGGAAGAAAGGAGAATGATTTGTTTGGATGAAAATGAATATTTATTCAAAAATCAGGCTGGTAAAAAGTATAAAACCATATATGCAGACCCACCTTGGATAACCGAACGGGGGGGTGGGAAAATCAAGAGAGGAGCCGATAAATACTACCCATTAATGAAGACAGAAGATATTGTAAACCTACCAATTGATGAAATTGCAGATGTAAACTGCCACTTGTATCTGTGGGTAACAAATAAATCCCTGCCGTTAGGATTAGAAGTTATGAAAGCGTGGGGATTTGAATACATCACCGCCATCACGTGGGTAAAAGACAGGATAGGATTAGGGCAGTATTACAGAGGAATGACGGAACACTGCTTGTTCGGGCGGAAAGGAATGCTGCCGTATAAGCTAATTGATGGTAAGAGAGTGCAAGGAAGAACGGTGATCATTGAGCCAAAGTCAGAACATAGCAGGAAGCCAAAGGCAATGAGAGAAATGATTGAAAAAGTAAGCTATGCACCACGAATTGAATTATTCGCAAGAGAACGGTTTGATGGATGGGATTGTTGGGGAAACGAGGTGTAAACATGGATAATTTAATAGATGTGATTAGTGTAGTGTTTTTCTTGGCACTGATTCTATATGCAGGGGCAAAGCTGGATGAAGTCGCCAAAAGGCTAAATGATGTAGAAGAGCGGATTTACAAAGAAAGGAAACTGAAATGAGAAGAGGATTTGAAAGAGTAACAGGATATAAGTATGGAAACTTGCCAAAAAGAAAAACGAAACAATCGGCGGGATATGATATTGAAAGTGCTATTGACGCTGTAATTACACCGGGAGAAACAAAATTGATTCCAACTGGCATAAAAGCATACATGAAACCTTACGAGTGGCTGGGAATCTATATAAGATCAAGCCTTGCAATTAAATATGGTCTTATCTTGGCAAATGGTGTAGGCGTCATTGATTCGGATTACTATAATAATCCAGACAACGAAGGGCATATCATGATAGCGCTTACCAATATTTCAGGGAAAACTTATAGCGTAAAAAAAGGAGACAGGATTGCACAGGGGATTTTTCATCAATATTACAGAGTAGATGGTGATAAAACAGATGGAAACAGAATTGGTGGTATAGGGAGTACGGGAAAATGAAAATGGATGTATACGCATTGAATAGTGAGCGGGCTGAAGATTTTGAAAAGATGATGAGAAATCTTGAGGTGGTTGGAACAGAAAAAGATTTTATAAATTATGGATTCACGAATTATGATCCGCCGTACTTATACTTTATGAGGTATGTAAACAAAAAGATAGGGATATCGTTTGGAATAATGATAACAAAAAGGACAATGAAAATTAAGGAAGCAGCCGTTTTAGACGAAGCATTTTTGCAGCCGTATTTTGTTACAGAAAATATCTTTGCTGAAATAAAAGGTATTGTGCGGAAGATGATAAAAGCAGGTCTGTTTAAGATTAAAACGGAGAGATTATGAGGATTTTGGACGCATGTTGCGGAAGTAGAATGTTTTGGCACGAGAAGGAGCTATCATTTGTCGATTATCAGGATAACCGTTCACTGTCTACTACGCTATGTGACGGGCGTAAACTTGAAATTAAACCGCCATTGATGGGCGATGTTACGGATATGTTTTATATCAAAGACGGAACTTATGACATGGTAGTATTTGACCCGCCACATTTAAAAAATGGCGGTGATAATGCGTGGATCATTCTGAAATACGGAAGGCTACCAGAAGAATGGAAATTGTTTATGAAGACGGCGTTTAAAGAATGCTTTAGAGTTTTAAAGGATGGAGGAACACTTGTCTTTAAATGGAATAGTGAACAGATACCGTTTGCAGAGGTTGTAAAGTTATCACCGTATAAGCCTATTTTCGGAGATAAACGGGCTAAAACAAGGTGGACGGTGTTTGTGAAAAACGCTGCATTGAGGAGGAACGGAATATGAAAAAGATAAGAATAACTTTTGGCAAGGATACCGTACATGTTGACGCATATAAAGTTGGCGCAAACGAAATAAAAAGTGCGATTCATGCGCTACTTATTGGATTACATGATGACTTCGGAGAAAAGCCAAGTGAATTATGGAATGTCCTGTATGACGCCTTGTGGGATTTAAAAATAAAACATGGATGGAATATTGATATACGCCCCGATAAGGAGATGGGCAAGAATAGAGTGGACGATGTTTTATGTAGTCATGCAAGGCTGTTGCACATAATAACTCATGCTAATATCAGTGCCACGGAGGAAGAGTGGAAAGAAATTTGGAGTGCTGTTAAAGAAGCGAGGGAGCTGACTAAATGGGAATGACATTTATAGATTTCTTTGCCGGTGTTGGCGGATTCCACAGCGGATTTGAAAAAGCAGGAATGAAATGTATCGGTTGGTGCGAGTTTGATAAATACGCACAAAAAAGTTATAGAGCAATTTATGATACGGAGGAACTGTGGTTTAAAGATGATGTACGAAAAGTGCGAGGATGGGAGTTACCAAGGGCTACTGTTTGGACATTCGGATTCCCATGCCAGGATGTCTCTATTGCGGGAAAACAAAAAGGCATTAAACGAGGAACACGGAGCGGATTATTTTTTGAGATTATGCGGCTCCTTGATGAAGCAGAAGAGAATAAACCCCGATGGATTATCGCTGAAAACGTTAAAAATCTGCTTTCTATTGAGGGGGGGTGGGGATTCTTCACAGTGCTGTCTGAAATGGCAGAAAGAGGGTACAGTGTTGAATGGAGAGTGTACAACTCAAAAGATTACGGAGTACCTCAAAACAGAGAAAGAGTGTATATTGCTGGATATCTTGGAAAAACAGGTGGACGATGGCTACTACCTAAAGCCAGAAAAAGTGAAAGAGCTATTAAGCAGGTTATAGACGGGGCGCAAGGAGAAAGGGTGTATGATTCGAGTTTATCTTGTACATTATCTTCACAAGGTGGCGGTGGTGGTGCAAAAACAGGATTATATAGGTTTATCGACTTTTCAAAGAAAGATACACAGATAACGGAATACTCAAGATGTCTGACTGCACGTTACGATAGAGGTATATCGAATCGTGCAGGAGAATCCAGCGGAGTGATGGCAGTATTAACGCCTGATAGAGCCGAGAAGCGTCAAAATGGTCGAAGGTTTAAGGAAATTGGCGAACCTGTATTTACACTCACGGCACAAGATATACACGGAGTTGCACTTTCTGATGGTAGTCTTTGCCGTATACGTAAATTAACGCCGAAAGAATGCTGGAGGTTGCAAGGGTTTACAGATGATCAATATGAAAAAGCTGCTGCCGTAAACAGTAAGAACCAATTGTACAAGCAGGCTGGGAATGCGGTAACGGTGAATGTAACTTATGAGATAGGGCAACATATCGTGGGTTTCGAGAGGGAGGAAATATGACAATAGGCAGGATGGTTCATATACTGAAATTTATTAACAGTGGGTTTATTACAGATAAAGACAAGTTAAGTGCTATACAAATGGTAATAATGCGATATACACCAATTGACAAGGTAACGAAGACTGATTTAATAAATGCCTTAAAATGGCTGTTTGAATATACAGGAGGAAGAGCATGAGCAAAAGCGAAGAAGAAACAGTAATGCAATATGTAATAGCGGCACATTTGGGAGAAAAGAATATTGTAATTCCGAATATTAGCTTTGCGAGAATATCATGCAGAGTTCCTAAGTATGGAAATAATGAACAGCTTATTGGACACGAATACCCGTTTAAGGGAGTTCGTCATGAAGCAGATTTGATATGGATAAGCGAAAATGATTATTTAACGGAAGTTGAGATTAAAGCCAGTTATAGTGATTTCTTGGCAGATTTCAAAAAGAAAGAAAAACATATGACAAAATATACACGAGCTGTCTATTATGCGTTTCCGTGGGATATGTACAAAGAAAATGAGGAGAAAATCAAAAGGGTACTGGTCGAAAAATTCCCAGAAGCAGGAGTAATTATTGTTGGGATGGGTGGACTTGTAGTAAGTGTGATAAAGAATGCTAAATATTTCAATGTTGAAAAAATACCGATTGAAGTAAAAATCGGGCTAATGCGAATTGGGTGTCAGAAGTGGTGGCGGAGAAAATGAAACAAGAAAAAGCAGAGTGGGTAGTAGGACTTGATGAAGATCATTTTAACTGTGACGATACATATCCGAGCA
>ERZ773065.763-NODE-763-length-17380-cov-3.976681_pt1 | contig 17380 bp, 15 predicted proteins | sample MGYA00580623_ERZ773065 | MGnify/ENA primary metagenome ERZ773065 (study PRJEB29015, sample SAMEA2738017) | human oral metagenome | biome: human oral; feature: human-associated habitat; material: dental | place: China | collected 2047 ... | reverse complement strand
TTTATCCAATTTCTGAAAATACTAGACGGGAAATGTCAGATAATATTAAATCCGATCTCCGAGATGCTTTCAATAATCGTAATGATGAAAAATTATTAAAAACACTTATAGAACAAACAAATAGTAAGCAAATTGTATTCCCTATAAAAGATTCTTATGTAGCCTATCTAAAACATGATAATTCAGCCATTAATAGAAATCCTAATACAGTTAATAGAATTACCAGCATTCTTTATGAAATGGGTTACGACAACATTATAGATAAAGCTACCTCGCCAAAAGAAACTAATCGTCAAATAGGACCACTTTTTGGTGATTGGATAAAGAGGGGCTCACTGGGCGGAAACTATATAGATGACGAACAAGCTTTTCTGAACTCAACTGAAAATATTATTTTCGGTGGCAGTGACGACCATAAGGCATTGTTTGCTAGAAAATATTTAGGATATACGCGTAATAAGGGCTTAGATTTTTTAGCAAAGTTCAACGGAAAATATATTTTAGGTGAAGCAAAATTCTTATCTGATTTTGGTGGAAGTCAAAATTCAGACTTTGAGGACGCTGAACTAACGTTAAGAGCAAAATTAACCTCTACTGATAAGAAAGTAATTAAGATAGCAATTATTGACGGTGTTATTTATATTGATAGTTGTGCTAGACAAAAAATGTCACGAAAAATGAGAAATGACTTTAATGATGACGAAGTAATCCTTTCGGCTGTATTACTAAGAGATTTTCTCTATTCTTTATAGGATAACAAATGGATGACATAGAGTTAAGCTATTATGGCAAGAAAAATATAGACGATATACTTGATTCTATTTCTGATGCTAAAATGATAAAAATAAAAAATAATCCAGTATATATTAATGGAGATAATTTTGCTGTAATGTCCTCATTATTAGCGTCTGGATATAAAAATAGTATAGATTTAGTTTATATCGATCCACCATTTAATACGAACCAGACTTTTAATGTAAATGGCAGGAGGGCTAGTACGATAAGTAGAAACGGTTCTATTGTCGCGTATTCAGATAATCTAGAACCATTTGAATATTTAGAATTTATACGAGAGCGTCTAATTTTAATTAAAGAACTTTTGTCTGAAAAGGGTTCAATATATCTTCATATAGATTGTAAAATGGGACACTATATTAAAATAATTATGGACGAAGTATTTGGTTCTAATAATTTTCTCAACGATATAGCTAGAATCAAATCCAATCCGAAAAACTTTAAACGTCGAGCTTACGGTAATCAGAGAGATATGATTTTATTCTATGCAAAATATAAAGGAAAAAATATTTTTAATAATATTACACAAGAACTAACTGAAAAAGAAGTAGAATCTAAATTTAAGAAGATAGATAAAGACGGTCGACGATATAATACTGTTCCAGTTCACGCTCCTGGTGAGACTACTATAGGTGAAACGGGCGGATCTTGGAGAAATATGCTCCCCCCAAAAGGTAGACACTGGAGAACAAGTCCCAAAGAACTAGATAGACTTGATAAAGCTGGTTTAATCGAGTGGTCTAAAAACGGCGTTCCTAGAATTAAAAAATATGCCGACGAGCATAAAGGTAAAAAAATTCAAGACATATGGAGCTATATTGATCCAGCATATCCTTTATATCCAACAGAGAAAAACTTAGATATGTTAAAAATGATAATTCAGCAATCTTCAAATCAAGATTCTCTAATAATGGACTGTTTCGCTGGAAGCGGCTCTACGCTTTTGGCTGCAGAGCAAACTGGACGAAAATGGATAGGGATAGATCAGTCGAAATATTCAGCTAAGGTTGTTAGAGAAAGATTTAATAATGTAAAGTTTGACTATATTGACTTCTCTAAAATTAAAGATAAAATCATAAAAAATGATGACGTTGTCATAGATCCTACTAATTCGGAGATAAAGATCTTAAAATCTGTCACTCAAACAAAACTAACTATTTAAATATTCAGACTATTCGAATAACCATACTAAAAAATCACATTAATCCTACGGTGTGCGATTCTTAATTGTTTTCTTGGTAGCCCAGTTTTCGATGTCGATGAAGCGATCGGCAGCATTAACTAGACGATTCTCTTGTGAAAAGGCGCGGACATTACGATTTACAAAATACGGCAAGGTGGTCTGATATAAGCCGATGGCAGGGACGTCATCAACCCAGCGCTCAAGGAACTTTTGATACTTTGCGGCACGCAATTTATTATCCATAGTAGTGCGTGCGCTTAGTAATAAATCATTAACGACTGAATTTTTATAATTGCTTAGATTATGACCGTTTTCGGATGCCTCAAGACTATGATAATAAGCTAGGACGTCAGGGTCTGAACCAAGACCAATTTCATAAACTAAAATATCATATGCACGTGGACGCAAAATATTAAGTGCAAAATCCTGATTTGAATCATAAGCAGAAACAACTGCACTAAGACCTAGACTCTCAAGCTGTGAAGCAATACGATTTGCAAACTCTTCAAGATAATTATCGCCTTTAATTGTAACAATATTAATTTTATTTGAGGCGAGATTATTATTTGTTTTCTTGAGCTTTTCGATTTCAGCTTTTGCGGTGGTAACATCGGTCTTAGGGATTGAAGGAAAATTAATTGACTCAATTTGTGATTCAAGAACCGGATAGTCTAGTGGTAATTCCCCGCTTAGACCAGTGCGTAAATTATTTAAATTCAGACCAAGTCGAATAGCTTGCCTTAGACTTTTATCTTTTAAGAGGTTGCTTTCTGTATTAAAAAACGCAAAAACGCCATAATTGACAGCACTTTGATATTCGTTAATGTTACTGGTTTTGAGTTCTTGAGCGAATTTTGACGGAAGGTCAGCGGTGGCAGTGACTGTACCGTTACGAACTGCAGTTTTAATATCTGCAAGATTCAAAAAAGCATGTATGGAAAAACTATCTAGGAGAGGTGTACGCTTATAATATTTTGGATTAGCCGTGAGATAGACAATTTTTTCTCCTTCGTTACCAATATTTTGTGTAGCATTTACAGTAAATGCACCAGAAGTTATTGGTCTAGTGGAAAATTTATTCTCAAGAAGTAGCTCTGGGGTAACATCCTTGAGAATATGAGAAGGTAAAATCGGTAAGTCGAGCGAACTTTCAAAAAAGGCATTAGGGGAGCTAAGAGTAAAAACAATCTCACCTTGATCGTTTTCTTTGGCAGATACCCCTACAAGTTTGGAGGCAAAATTAGTCTTTATGCGATTACTCTGTATAGTGTTTACCGTATAAAGCACATCCGAATTCGTGATTGGTTCGCCATCCGACCATTTGATTCCCTCTCGGAGCTTAACCGTCCAAACATCACCAGCTTCATTAGCATGAATAGTTTCGGCGAGGCCTAGACCGGTATGCCCAGAATAATCGGTCGTACTCAAAGTTGCAAAAAGCAGACGTGAAAGAGTTTCTTCAGAGCTAGTCGAGGCAAATAATGGGTTAAAGGAACTGATTTTTCCAAGAGTGGCTTCAGTGTACGTCCCACCATTCGTATAGGTTTCAACAGCAAATGAATTAACATACCAATATGCCTGCGTAATTGACAATAAAGTAATAATGACAACCATTAGAATCCACTCTACGACATAGAGCCGAACATCTCTAATATGGGAAATATGTCCAATTAGATTTTCCCTAATATGCTCACGACTATCACGATTAACTCTCTTTGAAAAAAGCGATATTTTTTTGACAAATTTACGCCCACTCTTTTTAAAAACTTTATTCATAATACAAATTTTATGATGGAATTAAGAGAAGTCCTAGAATTGAAAAGACAAAAACAAGTGAAAAGAAAATTGTTGCATTAAATAAAGAGCGGTCGAGCCCACGACGAGTAGTATAGAGTTCGCCGGAAGCACCAAAACCAGCACCAAGCGATGCGCCACGTTGTTGAAGAAGGATTAGTAAAATACACAGAACAGCAGAAATAAGTGTTGCAGTTTCTAAAAAATTTCCAATATTCATGTGTTAATTATAAGATGGGACTAGAAAATTAACAAGACTATTTATCCCACTCATTAAGAGCCATGAAAGAATAACTCCGACTGTTGTCATATGTACGTGTGGAACAATCCAGACAACTAGAGCGATCATGAGAATATTTAAAATGAGTGTAAAAATACCCATGGAAAAGATGATTAGAGGCAAGCTAAAGAGCATGGCGATGGGTTTAACGATAGTGTTGACTAGGGACATAATTAATCCAGCACTTAGATATAGCCAGAAATTATCTGCACCTGGATCAATACTGCCAAAAGCATTTATACAGAGCCACATAGTGGCAGAAGAAACTAACCAACGAAACAGAAAAACAAATAGCTGTTTTTTAATCATGTTTCGATTATAGCATATATTATTTTAACGCTTAAAGAGGTTTTTACTGCGGAGTTGACGATGATAAGTGATGGCAAAACGATGCGATTCCTCGTCGATCCTTATAATTAACTTTGCAAGATGCGAATCGTTTGAATATACTTTTGACTGAAAAAGATATTGTCCATCCGGTTGTTTAATAGGAATAATAAGATTTACATCGGCATTTCTGGTATGATCACCCGATTTATTGCGCCCAACTACAGGAATATTGGCAGCGGATAACAGTCCTAGAACCGCACTAAGTTGCGGCGATGCACCATCAAGAATAATCAGATCAGGAAAAGGCCACTCTTGGTGTTTTAATCTGCGAAAAATAACCTCATACATACTTGCAGTATCATCATTTTTACTACTTCTTATTTTAAATTTTCGATAAGCTGTACGATCAGATGCGCCGTTTTGAAAAACTACCATACTAGCAACGGTATTTGTGCCAGAAATATGTGAAATATCATAGCCCTCAATTCGACGTGGTGGATCCTGAAGATTTAAGAGTTGTTTTAGCTCGAGAAGAGCTTTATCGGAAGATAGGTCTAAGAATTCCTTATCCGAAAAGATAATTTTTCGTTTTAATCCTTTAAGTCCAAAATATTCATCTCGCAATTTGGCAGCTTCTTCAAAATCATGAAGTGCTGCTGCAGTTTTCATCTGTTTCTCAAGGTCTAAAATTAGTTTTTTACGATCACCGTTTAAGTATCTTATTAGGTTATGTAAGTTTTTTTTATATTCTTTAGGGGTTATTTTGCCAATTTCAATACCTGGGGTAAGACTAAGATCGGTATTTAAAGTCTTTTTTCCATCATATGTTTTCTCATAAAATGGAAAAATTTTCCGCAATATGCGTAGTGCTTTGAGGATCGTATTTTTAGCATAAAATGGACCAATGTAAGTAGCACCGTCATCAAGTGGATTTCTGGTAGTGGAGACATAAGGAATTTCGTCCTTCATATTTATTCGTACATAGCTGACCGTTTTATCGTCACGTAACAGAATATTCCACTGTGGCATATAACGCTTTATCATCTCAGATTCGAGAAAAAGCGCATCCATTTCTGTCTCAACCACGATCCAATCAGTATCAGCAATCTCTGCCACTAGTGCCGCAGTTTTCGGATCTTTTTCAGTGTTTTGAAAATATTGTCTAACTCGATTTTTCAGTACTGCAGCCTTACCAACATAGATCACCTCGCCCTGCTGGTTTTTATGGAAATAAACACCTGGGGCTGAGGGCAAGGTTTTAAGTTTCTCTTTAAGATTTTTTGAAATCACAAGATTATTTTAGCACTAAAGCAGATCTGTTTCATCTAACCCATTATCAGAGTCCAATAGTTCAGAGTATAGTCCATTTTTATTTTTAAAGATATCTTTCATTAGATTATTTAAACCGCCGTTTTGAGAGTTAAATAAACCCGTAATCAGCTCCGAAACTGGACGGGCATTACTTGGCGCGTTGAAAGAAAAAGTTTTATTTTGGTCAAAATTAATCATACCACTATACTCGCTATTTTCATCCGAGGCATTAAGATAAATACCTTTCAACTGATGTGTAAAGACGTCAATTCCAAGATATAAATTCTGCAGTTGATCTGTGATTTGTTTTATATTGGATTGATCTAAATGAAATTGACTTTTATCTTGTGATGATGGTGTATTTTGAGAAGATTTTAGATCCTGAATACAGCGTACTAAGTTCCCTTCTGACATTGTCTGTGATTGGCTTTTTATAAAATTCACAAGTTTGTCAGCATCGATTGAAGCTTTATAGAGTTTTCCATAATCCTTAATTTGGTTTTTAAAAGTATTACCCGAAAGATCATCAATTTTTGCGGCTTCAATTTTTAGGAATCGAGACTCTAGGTAATTTTTTGCGAATTGATCAGTCTTCTCTAATTGTTTCTTCAATTCTTTTACTACGCAATTACGTGTCGAGGTAATATTTTGTTTTTGCTCTACTTTAAAATCAGTTCCATTAAGAGAATTAACGACTTCATCGATATTAAATTTCCACCACTTTCCTTCAACCGAGCCAAGTGTTTTCTTTAAGAGGTCAAGGACACTCTTGATGTTTGTGTCGGCAACCTTATCTAGTTGCATAAGATTAACTGTATTTTGATAGGCTTCGGTTAGTTTATTGAGATTGAGATAGACAATACCATCTTCTTGAATATAGGCACTTAAATCAAAATTAATATTATTGCCACTCTTTAAACCAAAGTTAAAACTTACACTAAGATTATTATTAAAGTGGTTAGTATCTGTCACAAAATCAAGACGGAGATTTGACAAAAAACTGCTTGCCGAAGCATTTGCACGTGGTTTAATTTCAATGCTGCCCGAGGTATGCATTTGTTTATTTGATTGTTTAATATAATTAGTGATTGCATCTGCAGCCACTTTCTCTGGAGTATTGTAGTAATACGCAAAAGCACTACCACCTAATACCAAAACAGTCAGGGTACATAATGCAATAACTGGAGCTTTCTTATGTTTTTTTGGTGTCTTCGTAGTCGATTGAGAATCCACGCTAGGCACATCTTCAACTTTTGTATCTAGTAGGAGTGGGGTATCTTTGGCAGCAAGTAGTTTCGGCTGATTATCTACAGAAGCTTCAGCTGTGGCTTCTATTTGATTTTGACTTTTGTCTTGATTCTCATCTTGATCTTGATTTTCATCATGATTTTGATCTTGATCTTGATGATCTGCTATCTCAACTTCCTCTTTTACTTCCGTTTCATCCGTTGCTTCTTCTGTTGCTTCATCTTTTGAATTTAATTGAGTTTTAGCTGGATCCTCTTCGATTTTCTCCACGATTCCTATCTCTTTTATTTCTGTTGTCGTTTTATCCTGTGGATCTAAATGAGATTCAATTGGGTTTACATCAATGTCGCCATATTTTTCTTCTGGCATCATACACCTTTCATTATTAGAATATCTTTAATACATCATACCATAAGTAGAATAGGAAATGTTATAATACGGTTATGGATAATTTAACAATTCAAGAAATCAAAGCAAGACAAATTCTGGATAGTCGCAGCAACCCAACGGTGGAGGCAGATGTATTTCTGTCCGACGGAAGCGTGGGGAGAGCGATGGTACCATCGGGAGCTTCTACGGGTGCGGGTGAAGCTTTAGAATTACGCGATGGAGATAGCAATTATTATGACGGTAAAGGAGTGATGAAAGCCGTTCATAATGTAAATAATCAGATCCGCGAGCAGTTATTAGGTAGCACTGCTGAACAGAATACGGTCGATCAAACAATGATTGATCTAGATGATACAGAAAATAAATCCAATCTTGGGGCAAATGCAATTCTCGCCGTATCAATGGCAACAGCAAAAGCTATGGCGAGATCAAAACATATCCACTTTTACGAATATGTGGCAAGTTTGGCTGGTACACAAGATAAAATGTCTTTACCGATGCCAATGATGAATGTGATGAACGGCGGAGCACATGCAGATTGGAGCACTGATTTTCAGGAATATATGATTGTTCCTGTTGGTGCGACTAATATTTTTGATGCAATTAGAATGGGTGCAGAAACTTTTCATGCACTAAAGAAAGTCTTAAAAGAACGTGGATATACTACAACCGTCGGAGATGAGGGCGGATACGCTCCGCGCGTAAAGAACGGCAATAACGAGCCACTTGAATGTATAAAAATAGCCATTGAGGCGGCAGGTTACAAACCTGGCGAAGATATTTCGATTGCTATGGATATTGCATCTTCCGAATTTTATAAAGATGGAGTATATCAATTAAAAACTACTGGCGAGACTAAGACTAGTGAAGAAATGGTTGAGTGGTATACATGGATTCTTGACAACTATCCAGTAGTCTCAATTGAGGATGGTCTCTCTGAGAATGACTGGGATGGCTGGAAATCTCTGACTAAGAAGTTGGGCAACCGAGTGCAACTCGTGGGGGATGATTTATTCGTTACTAATACTAAATTACTTCAAAAAGGTATTGAAGAATCAGTAGCTAACGCTATCCTGATCAAACCAAACCAGATTGGCTCGCTTTCTGAGACTATCGATGCAGTTATGATGGCAAAGAAGAATGATTATAATACTATCATTTCTCACCGTTCTGGCGAGACAGAAGATTGCTCTATTGCACATCTTGCAGTTGGGCTCGGAGCAGGACAGATCAAGACGGGGTCAATGTCGCGTTCGGAAAGAATTGCAAAATATAATGAATTGATGCGAATTGCTGAAGAGAACCCAGAACTTAGATTAATAAATCCATTTGAAAGATAATAAATATCAATACTAATAATTTATGAAAATAAGCTCTCAAAAATGAGCTTATTTTTGTTAAACACAGAAATAGCTATTAAGAATAATGTACGCAAGTTTATTAAGCAGTTTTAATTAAATCCAAGAAATCAGCTTCGTGAATAACTGGAATACCAAGCCTCTCAGCTTTTGTGGTTTTACCATTACCTGGCTTTTCGCCAACAATTAGAGCAGTAGTATTTTTACTAACCGTACTAGAAACACTGGCGCCTAAGTTTCGGAGTGCTTCTTCAGCAGCCTCCCGTCCCATTGAAGCGAGTGTGCCAGTAACGACATAGCTATGTCCTAGAAGCGGCTTTTGATTATGATCATCAAAATATGGTTGCACTCCCAATTCTTTCATCTTTGTAAGCTGACTTAAATTATCTTCATCTGCAAAATACGCCAAAATTGATTCAGCCACCACTTGACCAATATCTGGAATAGACAACAGGTCATCGGCTGTGGCATTAATCAAAGAATCTAGTGATTTAAAACGGTTAGCAAGAGAAATAGAGGTCTGTACGCCCACATGTCTAATTCCAAGCGCAGTTATAAATTTTGCAAGTGGTGCAGATTTTGATTTTTCGATTGCAGTAATCAATTTTTGTGCTGACAAAATAGCGAAACGATCAAGTTTTGCGACCTGATTAGTGTCTAATCGGTAGAGATCAGAAAGGTTTTTTACCAGTCCAGAATCAACTAATAGATTAACATTTTTCTCGCCTAATCCTTCAATATTGAGTGCAGGTTTACTAGCGTAATATTCCAGTGAACGTTTTAAGATAAGGTTTGAATCTAGACCCTTAACGCGGTATACCACTTCGCCATTTGGACGTTCGAACTCTAGTTCTGGATATTGTTTTTTGAGTGCAAGTTCATAGTCAAAAGGTACTGAACCTTCATCTCGTAAAGAAATAAGAACTTCTTTGATCTGTGGGATTATATCACCTGCCTTATAGATAATGACGGTATCACCAATTCGAAGATCAAGACGGTTGATTTCATCTGCATTATGCAGGGTTGCGTGTCGAACAATACTACCTGCAACCTCAACAGGATCGAAGATAGCTACCGGAGTGGCCGCACCAGTTCGTCCAATCGAGATCACAATATCTCTTACTTTAGTTGTTGCCTCTTCAGCAGGATATTTATATGCAACTGCAGCTCGTGGAGTTTTACCAATAATACCAAGTTCTTGATAAATCTTGCGATCGTTAATTTTGATGACCATACCATCAGTGCCAAATGGCAGGTTCTGACGAATCTGTTCAAGATGATGGATTTCTAAAATTACTTGGTCAAGTGAATCAAAGGTCTGGTCCTGCATAGAAGTTTGAAAACCAAGTTCGCGGATTTTTTGATATGCTAGTTGGTTAGTCGCGAGATTTGGCTTGACGAGATCATAGGCCATAAAGCGCAATGGTCTCGATGCAGCAATTTTAGGATCAAGCTGACGAATTGAACCTGCTGCTAAATTTCTCGGGTTAGCAAACGGTTTTTCGCCCTTTGCCACTTGTTTTTGATTAATTTTTGCAAAATCGGCTTTAAAGATAATTACCTCACCACGAACCTCGACGACCTCTGGAAGCTTAGCTAGATCGCCTTTTAGACGTAGTGGTACATTTTTGATAGTGCGAACGTTCATTGTAACATCTTCACCGACAAGACCGTCTCCACGAGTAACTGCCTGCACTAGGATACCATTTTTATAGTGTAGAGACATGGCGAGACCGTCCATTTTAATGTCCGTAAAATAAGTAAATTTTGTATTTTGATCAACTAATTTATAGTTACGTACTACCCATTCCCTAACTTCAGCCTCTGAAAAAACGTCAGCTAGAGAAATCATTCTGGTTTCATGGGTAACTTTTGTGAATTTATCAAGTGGTTTGCCTGCAACACGTTGAGTAGGAGAGTCAGGAGTAATTAACTCAGGAAATGCTTCCTCAAGGAGAGCTAATTCATGTTTCAGCGAATCGGCTGCAGATTCTGACATAGTTGATTGATCAAGCACATGATAATGGTAGCGATAATCATTAATTAGTTCACGAAGCTTGACTATACGTTCTTCGGCTGCTTTTTTTGTAAGATGCATAGAATTTTCCATCTCTATTTTACCTGCTCTGACTTTGGAGTTTTCTTTTTCTTTTTTACTATTTTAACTATTGGATAAAAATCATCTTTATAATCTAAAAGTTGTCGATAAAAGAGGTAGATATAGACTGATAAAAAGACGAAGACAAAAACAGTAACAATCAGAAGGACGAATGGAACAAACGGGATACCTAAATCCTTCAAAACCGGAAAAGCTCCTTTAATTAAAATATCAAGTAATATGGCAGGCAGCACAATAATGACATAAATAAAAGCAAGACAGAAGATAAGATAAATTAGACGGATAAGGAATCTAATACGACGACCTGCAATTAAATTTCGAGCTGTATCTATCGCTGTGAGAGGATAAAGACCTGGAGCGGAAACGGCAACCAAACCTAAAACCGAACTCGAAGTGAGATAAATACTTAATAAACACATTAAACTAGCAAAAATAAAATAGACGAGTGCATAAAATGGAGTTTTTAAAAATTCTGTGGCAACTGCAGCTTGATAAGTTATGACTACAACCATAATGGGGATCAATTCAACAAAAATGATAAGTGCAACAAAAAATGAAGAAACCATTGGGGCTAGCGCATTATAAAGTCCGTCGCGCATACGAGGTTTATGTCCTGCAAGCAAGTGACGAGTAAGATAAATAGTTACAAGCCAAGTAATCATAAACAACAAAACTGCAAAAACTTTCTGAGCATCATTCATTGAAGTAAGACCACCCGTTGTAACGGTGCCAATAAGAGTGAGACCGGCACGACCAAGATTACCAAGTCGACCTTTGACAATTTCCTGATTAGTACGATCTATTGATTCCTTAAAATCAACAAATGTTGATTCAGACATTAGACCGACTAATACAATATAGAGCAAAGCAATAATCGAAATGAGTGATAGAAAAATCTTCCAGTTTTGACGAATAATTTTAAATGTTGCGGCAGCATGCGCTAGAAGACCGGGAACTTCAGTCTTTCGTTCATAATCTTCTCGATATGAACGATGAAATGAACGATGTAGTTTAATGCGTTCGGTACGTTTTTTTTGTTTATCATTTTTTGCCACAATTTGTTCCTTTTTTATCTAAAAACTATATTTTGCATGTTCTAGTCGCTCAATGCGCTTTTCAATTGGAGGGTGAGTACTAAAAAGATTAACAGCCTGTTTTCTTAATGGTGAATTGATAAACATAGCCTCCGTAGCAGCGTTTTGTCTTGCCATTGGTCTTGAATGTTCTTCTAATTTTTTCAGTGCAGAAATCATACCTTCAGGATAGCGAGTAATTTCAACAGCACTAATGTCTGCTAAATATTCACGCTCGCGAGAAACAGCCATCTGTGCAATACTTGCAGCAAGCGGTGCAAAAATAGCTGTGAAAATAATCATAAACAATCCAACAGGACTATTTTCCTTATCGTTCTTCCTTGAATAACGCATCATACGAAAACCAATATCAGAAAGGAATCCGATAACACAGACAAGAGCAAAGGCAATAGCGGAAACCCTAATATCATAATTTTTAACATGTGATAATTCATGAGCCATTACTGCAGTTAACTCCTTATCATCCATAATATCGATTAAGCCTGTGGTTGCGGCGACAACGGCATGATCAGGATCGCGACCAGTTGCAAAAGCATTTGGCGCGGGATCATCAATTATATAGACTTCTGGCATAGGGAGACCGGCTGTAATGGTGAGATTTTCAACGATGTTGTAGAGTCGACGATTATCGCGACGATTAGCTTTTTTAGCACCAGTCATCATAATCGCAAGTTGAGTTGAAAAGAAATACTGAACTGCTGCATAGATAAGCGCAACAATAGTGGACATAATCATGATTGATGGATCATTATAGATATACGCAAAACCTCCACCAATGATTGAAATAAGTGCAATAAACCCTAAAAAGATTAGAACTGTATTGCGTTTATTCTCTGCAATCTGTTTATACATATTTAGCTTGTAGAAAAGAGGGGGAGAGCCCCCTCTTTTCTTTCCCTTTCGTTTTGACTAAAATTCAACGTTTGGAGCTTTATCTAATTTCTCTTTTTCGTTCTCATCTACAGTGAAGTAAGTATATTTCTCGAAACGAGAGCCAAAGAAGATATTGACTGGGAACTGAATAATACGAGTATTAAAATCTCTTGCACCTGCATTGTAGAAACGACGAGATGCCTGTAATTTTTCTTCAGTATCAACAAGTTGATCTTGAAGCTTTAAAAAGTTCTCATTTGCTTTTAGTTCTGGATAAGCCTCTGCAATGGCAAAAACCTTACTAAGAGCACCTTGAAGGGATTTTTCTGCAGCAACAGTTTCATCAACACTCTTAGCAGATAAGACTGCGGTGCGAGCTTTTGTTACTTCTTCAAAAGTTTCTTTCTCATGTTTTGCGTATCCCTTAACTGTGTTGACGAGATTTGGGATCAAATCACCACGTAATTTTAAAATAACTGTAATCCCAGACCAAGCCTCTTTCACTCGTTCATTTAAACGAATAAGCGAGTTATAGGTTGCGATAAGATATATAACTAATACTACGACAAGACCTAAACAGATCATTCCGATAGTAAATAAATCTGGCATTTCTTTTCTCCTTTTTAATATTTATATTATATGAGTCTATGGTTATTTCTGCAATATCCCATAATAAAAATTCTCCACTGAAAGGGGGGTTTCAGTGGAGAATTCCTACCGTAATCTTAATGATTATGATAATACAATGAGCCGCATAACGTTTTACATCTGCGTAACTATTCAATATATTTTGAATATAAGATCATTTTAGTCTAAAAATCCAAAAAGTCAACAAAACCATATTATGATCCTACGCAAAGTTTATCGTATGATTCTTTCATCATGGAGAGATATTCTTTTTTCTCCCTCAAACTAGGTTCTGTAAGTCCATCACCAGACGCGTTCATTATGAGATAATCTGCATCTTTTGCTGGAGTAGGCAAAAGAAGAAAAGGACTATCTTCACAACCAAATTTTTCCTTCAATTCCCAAACCTTTTCTTGAAAACTATTATAATCATCAATCGAGAAAACTGCAGCTTCCTTCAGAAGGTACTTTTTATAAAGTTTTTTGATCTCTAAAATAATTTCCTTATCTGTGTTATCCATAATACTCATGTTATATCATAAAAATGGTCATCTAAAATTCACTTTGAACCCCCAATAAAACAAAAATCAGGGCGAAATACCCTGATTTGCTAATAAAAAACACCTCGAAAGGTGTATTAAGTAATTAAATTATGGTGCGAGCTAAGAGACTCTAACTCTCGACCTCTTCCTTGGCAAGGAAGCGCTCTAAACAACTGAGCTAAGCTCGCATATGTTTGAATTATAGATGAAATATGGATTTTGTTCAAGAGTTTTTGTAAGAAAAGGATAAATCTAGAATAAGAGGAAAGCTTTTTCATTGATATTTAATTAACTTGGTATAATGGATACGATATGATTTGGAGGAATACTAGATGTCTACTGCAGAGTCTTTAAAAAATAAGACAGATGACCAGTCGCCTAATGAATGGGAACAAGTCGCTAAACTTGCAGAACAAGCCTATGCTGAGCAGGTGGAAAGAGCACCTGAACAGGCGACTATGTTTTTTAAGTCAGCCTTGAGTGTGGAAAAAGATTTTGATCGTCGTAGACAAGCAGTCGAGTCTAAAGGTGATGAAATGACTCAAAAAGAGTTTGAGGCATGGGAAGACGAACTATCAGATGAGATTGGATGTGCTGAAAACGAACTGAGAAAAACAGATCATACACTAGAAACAGTTGCTGAATGTGAACGAGTTATGACTTATTTTGCAGGTGATACTGAGCTGTATAGGACTATCGAGGCGCAAGCCGGAAGATTCTATCACGAAAGAATTTCTAATCTAAGAGAAGCTATTCAGTCTTCAGGTGATAAACAGGCACAAGAAGAACTAGATTATGTTAAGGGCTTCTATAATATCGTAATGATTCATCTGGATTATAAATATATGACACGTGATGAAGTTATAGATTTTGGTCGCAAAGAATATGAAGACAGCCGAACTTTGGCCCACAACAATGCAATCAAACATTTAAATGGTCTAAATGAATTAGCGAAAAAATATCATGTACGACCACTGACGGTCCGAAATTTTTGGCCGAGCGATTTGAGAGAAGAGAAAAAACAAACCGCGGCTGTCCGAGAAGTGATGCGATATGATCGTCACTCAGTAGAAGGATACTATACCACTGCTTTCTCCTCTGAAGTCCAAAGAAGAGAATACATTAAAGCTAGAAAAGAAAAATACGGAATCAATTAACCTAACCTATGTTGCAAGGGTTATGAGTCAATACGATGCCATTGACAAACTATATAATTCTGATATAATATATAGGTTCTAGATTGAAAGGGGGTCTATATGTCTCAGAAAGCACCTACTGGAGCAGATATCATAATATCTATGTCTAGAAAAGAGTTTCACCAGAAGTACGTAAGAGGAGTCTGTCGGACTTTGTCGTTTGGCGCATTAGTATCCTTTCATGCGAAGAACCTTTCTATGGAAGAAAAGATGGAAGTACGGAGAGATTTGGCTAACAACGGTATACCGTTTGAAATGACCAAAACTGACGACGTTTTGGATGAAATTGCTGCGGTGATTTCCGCGCGTGCTGTCTCTCTGGAATAAAAGCATCGCCCCCGATTTTGGGGGCTTTTTAAAAAGCTAACAAAATATTGACGACTTATATAATAAGGCTTTGAGCTAACTTCTTGAGAGCAACAAAAAATGGTTCTATATAAGACCATTTATTGGTGCCCGAAATGGGACTTGAACCCATATGGATTTCTCCATTCGATTTTAAGTCGAACGCGTATACCAATTCCGCCATTCGGGCATATTTGCATTATATTACAGTTGTAATAGTTTTACCATATTTTGGCATGGTAAAATAAGTTTAAATAAACGAGATAAAAATAATGTGTAGAGAATTTTGGAAAAAATTTATAGGAGTATTCGAAAAATACTGGATTCTGTCCATTGTTTTACTGATATGGCTATTTGCTGGCTTGAGTTTATATATCGGGATGAAACAAAGTATTTGGTTTGACGAAGCTTACTCAATTATGCTGGCAAAACACCCGATAAATGACCTGATTCACCTTACGGCGATCGATGTACATCCGCCAGTATATTACATTTTCTTGCATTTTTGGGGGAATCTTTTTGGGTTTGGTGAACTGAGCTTACGATTATCGAGCGTCATAATGATGTCAGTAGCGATTTTTATGATGGCAGTTTTTCTAAAAATGGTGTTTAGTAAACGCTTTGCGATCTTCACTACTTTATTCTTATGTTTATCACCAATGTTAGTTCGCTATGGGTTTGAGATTAGAATGTATGCAGCGGCAACAATGATTTCAATATTGGCAACGCTTATTCTGTTCTTGTTTGATAGTGAGAGCCAGAAATTAAAGCGTCGAATTCTGCAACTAATTTATGCTGGACTTGTCGCGCTTGGAATGTTGACCTTATATTACACTATTGTGATTTGGCTGACACACCTAGCCTTTTTGATTTACCGTGCAAAGAAAGAAAAACAACCGATTTTTAAACAAGATTTCTGGCTTGTTTATATTTTGTCGGTGATATTTTTCTCACCATGGTTTTTAACAGCAATAAAACAATTCACTAATGGCGCGCTCGCTCCAATTTCTGAACGGATGACTATTACAAACATAATAGGTGTTTTTTCTTTCAATTTTCTCTATCGCCCAACTTGGCAGCTAGACCAAATCGGAGGTCTATTAATTTTAATTTTTATCATCACCTTCATCTTATTATTTGCAAAAACCTTAAAAAGTAGGTCGAAAAAAACCGAATTATTGATGTTTTTAGCGGTCGGTCCAATCATGATAGAGTTTATGATCTGCCTAATTGCACCAATGTACGTGGAAAGATATTTAGTCTATTCAGCGCCATTTTTAATTGCACTAATTTGTTATCTATTATACAAGCCAAAATTTAAAATAGTTCCTGTATTCTATTTCCTTTTATTACTAATATTAGGGATTATAAATCTTAACCAAATTGGTAACTTTAATTTCCAACGGATGCAGAAACCGGCAATAAGAGAAGTGGCTGAAGAGATTAATAAGAATTCACAATATAAAACTCAACCGATATTGGCTGATTCTCCATATGAAGCAATCGAGTTAAACTATTACCTTGGTGATAATATATATTTCTATTCACCATATGATAATTTAGCTGGTGGATATGCTTCACTAGATAAAAGTAAGATGCAGATAAAGAACAAAGATGAACTAAAGAAATTTAATTGCTTTAATTATGTTTATTATGATGAGAATCTCAAGTCAAGTCTTGATAAAACAGGTTTTACTAAGACGGCAGAGATTGACCACGAACATTGTTTAAAAAGTACAGTCTATTGTCGAAAATGAGACTAGATTGAGGATCAAAAAAATAAAAAAGACGTTCATAAAACGTCGAGAAGTTTTGGGGTCATCATATTTAATAGTAAATCTGGAGGCACCGACCGGAATTGAACCGGTGTACACGGTTTTGCAGACCGCTGCGTA
>ERZ773065.760-NODE-760-length-17421-cov-4.661004_pt1 | contig 17421 bp, 19 predicted proteins | sample MGYA00580623_ERZ773065 | MGnify/ENA primary metagenome ERZ773065 (study PRJEB29015, sample SAMEA2738017) | human oral metagenome | biome: human oral; feature: human-associated habitat; material: dental | place: China | collected 2047 ... | reverse complement strand
AAACTGGCGTGTTTATAAACGAGCCGCGCGGCGAAGGAACATCAATGAATCAGGTCATCTCGATGGAGGGTAGCGGCGGTTTAACAATTGCTGAGGAGTTTGCGCTTCGTCATGATGGCGCGAAGATCAACCCTACTCATTTTCAGCATTGGCAAAAGTTTGGCAATTGGCTTACTAATGAGGCGAGCATTTTTTGACTGAAGTATTTTTAAATAACGCTTGTGTTTTTGTGATAATTGGCGCATAATCACAAGTGAGCTGGTACGCATAGGGGCATCTCCTATGCTTGCCAATTGAAAGACAAACACATTTTCAAAATGCCCCGGGTGGGCGCGTAGCAGCTCTTCTATGATGCTTATGGTATGATATAGTTATGGTTACGGTTTCAAAAAAGACGGAAGAAAAACTAGCAGAACTAGTGCGGGAGTTTTTTGCAGCACACCCAGAAGTTAGATTGGTGGCAGTAACAGGCAGTGCTGGGAAAGCTAGTGCAAAAATTGCTATTGGTACAGTTTTATCTCGGCAATTTGATATCCAACTCCGTACTGATGAGCCAAAAACAAAAGCCGACGTTTTACTACAGATGATGGGCGTAAAAATACCGGAAAAAGGCTTATTCAAATGGTGGAAAGTAATAAGAGCGGTAAAGAAAAGAATTAAGGCTGAGAAGCCGGATATTCAGATTATTGTCCAGGAATTTAACCCGAAAGAGCCTGGCTATAATTTATGGTTTAAAGACTATATTATGCCTGATATTACGGTTGTGACATCTGTGACAAATGGCCGTATGCAGGTTGAACACTCTTTGGAAGAGGTGGCGAACGAGATGATTTCCTTGGCTAATTATTCGCGTATGGCAATGATTAATCGTGATGATATTGATGGGCGTTTTGCGAGCTTTCTGACAAATCCTAATATCACTACCTATGGTAGCGATCCGGTGGCAGAGTACAATTTTGATGATCGTAATTTTTCTTTGACAGACGGACATCATGGTTTTATTATGTCGCCAGAAAATCCCGACGGTCTAGAGGTTGACGTTAAGCTGATTGGCGAACACAACGTCCGTCCAGCAGTAGTTGCGGCGGCTGTCGGCTATGCTTTAGGTGAGTCTGAGGAGAATATCAAAAAGGGCGTGGAATCTTTGCGGCCGCTGCCAGGTCGGATGAATTTACTGAAGGGGGCCGATAACACGTGGCTGATTGATGATAGCTATAGTTCAACGCCACTAACGGCATTGGCTGCCCTCCAGTCTCTTTACCGAATAGAGACGCCGCAGCGAATTGCTGTGCTTGGGAATATGAACGGTTTGAAGGGGATTTTTGAACAAGCCCATGCTGAGCTTGGCGCGAACTGCAACCCGGATTTATTGGATTGGGTCGTTACGGTGGGTGATAAAGCTAATCAATATTTGGCGCCAGCCGCTCGCCAAAAAGGCTGTCAGGTAAAAGAGTGTAAAAACGCTATTGAGGCCGGATCATTTGTGCGTGATAAATTGAGGTCAGAGGGAATTGCATTGTTTAAAGGATCAAGCGGCGGCGTGTGGCTAGAGGAGTCGATAAAGATTAATCTTCACAGCACTGAGGACGATAAATATCTGGTCCGCCAAACTCCGGAATGGATTGCCAGAAAGAATCAATTTTTCTCACAATTTAAAGACTAAATGTGCTATATTGATATTAAATAAGTATAAGGGGGAAATATGGATCAGAATAGTCAACCTACACCACAACCGCCATATGGTAATATGGTCGCGCCGCAGCCAAAGAAGAAAAAAACAGGATTAATTGTCGGTATCACGTTAGGTGTGCTGGCAGTTGTTGCAATTATTGCTGCTTTATTAACCTATTTCCTGTGGTGGCAAAATCCGGAAAAAATGGTTACCGACGCTGTATCTAATGCAATTATGGCGAAGAAAGCTGTTGTTAACGGTAAAATCATGGTTAATATGAAAGATTCAGCCAAGCTAGAGCTTAACGTGAAAGCTAACGCTGCTTCTGATAAATTAAAATCAAATATTGATGCAAAGTTAACGATTAAAGACGTTGACAAAACTTTTTCATTAAAGGGTGACATTGTTGTTGATGGCGATGGCACGGTATATGCAAAAATTGATAATCTAAAGGATTCTTTCTCTGATATTTTTGAACTTATGGTGGAGGAGCAGACTGCAAAGTCTGGTTTTGCATTATCAAAAGATCAGATAAAAGAATATCGCGATAAAATGTTGAGCCAACTTGATCCTGTATTAAATAAGTTCAACGGAAAATGGATGAAGATCTCTCCGGATGATATTAAAGATGACAGCTACAAGTGCTACACTGAAACATTAAAGAAAATACGAAGCGATGAAGGCGCTCGTAGGGAGATTGCTCGGCTGTATCAGAAAAATAGTTTTTACAGCATAAAGGACTCTAATATTAGTGACCGTAATGGTGGACGCGGATTTGAACTGCAGGGTGATCGTGAAAAATCATCAAAGTTTGATGACGAACTTAAAAAATCGTCTATTGGTAAGGAATTCAGCAAATGTGAAAAGTCCCACGATAGTAGTAGTGACGATAATTCATCAATTGACAAAGCTTCACTTAAGGTGTGGGTTGATAGGTGGTCTCACGAACTAAAGGCCTTAGAGCTTAAGGGCGAGGGGGATAAGGCATCGACTGAAGTTTCACTTGATATTACCATGAATAAGTCCGAAGAAGTGAATATCCCTTCCGATGCCGGTAGCCTAAAAGAGCTATTAGGTATCTTTAGTGGTGGATACTCGGGCAATTAACTTGACCTCCTGACTATAAATAATCTCGTTCGTAATGAGCGAGATTATTTGTTATAATTACAGATATGAAACGCTACAATCCGACGGAAATTGAGAAAAAATGGCAAGATAAATGGGAGGCTGATGGCACCTACGTCACTGACCTTGGTGATACGACGCGCCCCAAGTACTACAGCTTGAGCATGCTTCCTGGTATCACCGGGGCTGGTATTCACATCGGTCACGGTCGGACGTTTCAATTTGCCGACATCAAAGCGCGCTTGAAGCGTCAGCAAGGCTACAATGTATATCATCCAATCGGTTGGGATAGTTTTGGTCTGCCGGTGGAGAACTACGCCATCAAGGTCGGTAAAACGCCGCGAGTGGCGCATGACGAAGCCAAGGCTCATTTCATCGCTCAGTTGAAGCGACTCGGATTTAGCTATGATTGGTCAAAGGAGATTTCTACCGCCGACCCTGAGTATTACAAGTGGACCCAGTGGATTTTTACGCAGCTGTACAAGCACGATTTGGCGTACCAAAAGGAGCAGCCGCAGTGGTGGTGTGATACCGATAATACGGTATTAGCTAACGAGCAAGTTGAGGGCGGTAAATGTTGGCGCTGCGGTAACCCCGTCACCAAGCGCAACCTCAAACAGTGGTTTTTCCGCATCACTGCCTATGCTGATGAGATGCTGGAGGCGACTGACGACCTAGACTGGACGGAGATGGTCAAAACCATGCAGAAAAATTGGATTGGTCGGTCGGTTGGCGCGGAGGTTGATTTTGTAGTCAACGGACAGGATGCTATCATTACCGTATTTACCACGCGCCCCGACACCCTGTTCGGCGCCAGCTACGTGGCACTGGCGCCAGAGCACCCACTGGTTTCTCAGTTGGTCAATGCTGACACGCGCCCCAAAGTTGAAGCATACATTCAAGCGGCGCAGCAGAAGTCTGACGTTGAGCGCCAGGAAAACAAAGATAAATCCGGCGTCTTCACTGGTAGTTATGCCATCAACCCAGTCAATGGCCAAAAGCTACCAATCTGGGTGGCGGACTATGTACTGAGTGGCTATGGTACGGGTGTGGTCATGGCGGTACCAGCGCATGATGAACGTGATTTTGCCTTTGCTGAGAAATTTGACTTGCCAATTGTTCAAGTGGTTGACAAACCAGAGGATTCGGCGGATATCGGTTGTTACACGGGTGAAGGCGAATTGATCAATTCCGGGCAATTTGATGGCACGCGCAGCGAGGATGCCCGCGAGCAAATCGTGGCATGGCTGGAGCAGCAAGGCTCTGGTCGCGGTAAGACCACTTATAAAATGCGTGATTGGTTGATTTCTCGCCAGCGATATTGGGGCGCGCCAATTCCGATAGTTCATGTTGATGGCTTTAGTCCAATCGCCGTGGCAGATGAGTGCTTGCCAGTGATTTTGCCAGAGGTGGATAACTTCAAGCCTACGGGCGGCAACACCTCGGTCTTAGCACAAGTTGATGATTGGGTGCGCGTATGGGTTGACGTTGAAACTGGTAAAACCGTGCCGATCACCGAACCAAAGCCCGCGGGTGACAATTGGCGTGAAGGTCGGCGCGAAACGGATACACTGGATGGATACGCCTGCTCCAGTTGGTACTTCCTGCGCTATCTCGACCCGCACAATGATGCCGAGGCATGGAATCCTGAGCGAATTGGTCATTGGATGCCAGTCGATTATTATAACGGCGCCGACCACGCGGTGGCGCACCTGCTGTACAGTCGTTTTTGGATGCGCTTTTTCTATAAACTTGGCCTAGTACCCACGCCCGAGCCGTTCAAGCGGATGATGTATAACGCCTATATCATGGCGCCAGACGGTCAAAAGATGTCTAAGTCCAAGGGTAACGTCATCGATCCGATGGAGATTATGGATAGTGGTTACGGTGCCGATGCGCTGCGTGTTTACGAAATGTTCATCGCGCCCTATGATATGGATGCACCGTGGGATCCGCGCGGCGTGCCGGGGACGTATCGTTTCTTAAATCGGGTGTGGAATTTGGTGCAGGAATTTGTGGTTGCGGATACATCACCATCCTCCGCCAGAGTACACTCTTCACTCGCATCTCCACCGGAGATGTCTCGTGAGCGTTCGGCTGAAACGTCCGCTCCTCGCGAACGTTCCACAGCCTCTGTCGGAGGCGGTGACGCCGCCGCCCTTCTCCGCCTAACGCATTCAACCATCAAAAAAGTCACTCGTGACATTGAGGGCGAAAAATTCAATACGGCCGTAGCGGCGATGATGGAGATGGTTAATGGGCTATATAAAATTAAGGAATTACATGGTATGCAAGCTTCAGAAGCGTGGCGTTTTACGCTGGAAAGTCTGTTGCAGATTTTGGCGCCATTTGCGCCGCACATCGCCGAAGAGTTGTGGCAAGAATTGGGTTATACCGACACTATTCACGTCAATCACTGGCCAAAATGGGATGAAAAATATCTAAAGAGCAATAAGATGACGATTATCGTCCAAGTTAACGGTAAGCTTCGATCAAAACTGGAATTACCATTGGATACTGACCAGCAGGGTATTGAAAAGGCGGCTTTGGCTGATGAAAATGTCCAGCGGTTTACACAGAATAAACCACCTAAAAAGATGGTTTATATTCCGGGGAAATTGATTAATATTGTAGTCTAGCTATTGCTGGTCACGATCGATCTTCTTTGCTTCAGCACTTGCACCAAAAAAGAGATCTTTTTCGACATCAACCTTAACTTTATCTCCTTGCCCTAGTTTCCCGTCTTTAGTGGCTAGTCCGGTTGTCCCCTCACACCCTTTGAAGGTGTCATAAGGAAGTGATTCAGGTAATCCTAGTTTCCGTTCTAGGTCATGTTGCGTATCGCAGATTTGTTTTTGTATAGCGTAAGGGTCTTCACCGTAAATGGTTATTACAGCAGAGGCAACTCTTGGCTTGCTCTCCATGGGTTTTATCATTCCAAGCAAGCCGAAAGTAGCGGCAGTAGCTACCCCCCCTAGGACGAAGGCGGCAGCTAGTCGAAGAGGGTGTCGTTTTATTTCACTTTCCGCCTGCCGATTTGCCGATTTAAGATCTTTAATTTTGGCGCGTAGTTCGCCTCCTTCTAGTGCCATTAGAACTCTTGGCGATGGTGTCGGCTTATCAATCTCACTGCTATGATTAGATTGTGGCGTAAACTGTTCTTTACTCATGCTCTATATATTAACATAACCAATACAAAAAGTCAATACACTTGTATAATTTTTAGATAAAACCTTGAGATTACCTAATAAAAAAGGTATAATGGTACATAAGTTTTATGACAACCTAAAAGAGGAGAATGAATTATGGCACAGCCTAAAAAACAGAGCAGTCCACGTAAAACTGGACTTCGCCGCAGTCATTTGGTATTAAAATTGGCACGTCGCGTTAATGGAACTTCACCTGTTAAAGTGAAGACTACCAAGCGTGAAACTGGTAAAACAACAAAATAATAATTACGAACAGGACGCTTAGTAATGGCATCAAACCGTCATTTAGGACGAATTGTCGCGTTGCAGACACTGTATGAATATGAGTTTCGCGCAGAGGTAGGCGATGCTGATATTGACTACAAAAGTATTTTACAGCGTAATTTAGCGGAGTATAAATCATCTGTTGATGACGTTGAGTTTGTTGATAATCTGGTTAGTGGCGTACTGGCGAATCAGATGGAATTGGACGAAAAGCTAAAACCTTTAGCTCCAGAGTGGCCAATTGACCAGTTATCTAGGGTTGATAGAACAGTTCTAAGAATTGGTTTGTATGAATTGCTATACTGTGCAGATACGGTTCCGCCAAAAGTAGTGATTAACGAGGCGGTGGAGCTAGCAAAGGCGTTCGGTTCGGATAACTCGGGTAAATTTGTGAATGGCGTGCTTGGCACGGCACTCCGTACCCTCGTGGAGGAGTCCGATAATGAGAACAAGCAACTTTGACAAGATAAAAAAATACTTTGGTGGCAGCAAAAAGCCGCTAATTCAGGAGATTGTGCGCGAGCCAACCGCTGGTGGTGTCATTTTTCGACGTAATGAAAAGGGCGAGGCAGAATTTTTATTATATCAAGACGCTCGTGATCGCTGGACGATACCTAAAGGTCATATTGAGCCGGGTGAAACGGCTCAGGTGACGGCGCGTCGGGAGATTGGTGAAGAGACTGGACTGAAGAATATTGAATTACACGGCTGGCTGGGTAAGGTGAATTTTCGTTATCGTCGAATTGATAAACTAGTACTAATGACCACGCAGGTGTATTTGGTCAAAGCCCTTGATCCAAATGAAAAATTACAGAAAGAAGAGTGGATGAACGGATTAAAATGGTTTAGTTTTCATGAGGCGTTGGATGAGGTCGAGTATGAAGACATTGGTAAGCTGATTCTGTTAGCAATGAAACGAATTAGACAGGAGAATCTGTAGATGAGCGGCATGAATACGACTCCGTATCAGGAATTTGCGCGCGAGAAACTAGGGTTTGAATTTAATAATTTAGATCTGTTGATTACGGCATTAACTCACCGTAGTTATGTTAATGAGCATCGTAAATCTGTTCATCATCACAACGAACGTCTGGAGTTCTTAGGTGATGCGGTATTGGAACTGGCGGTAACAGAGTATTTATTCAATAATTTTTCTGAGCCAGAGGGAATTTTGACAGCTTGGCGGGCGGCACTGGTGCGCACGGAAAGCATTGGTGATGCGGGAGATAAGTTGGGCTATGGGCCGCTGATTCGTATGTCAAAGGGGGAGAAAAATGGCTCAGAGCGGGCACACTTGCAGATTTTAGCCAACGCGTTTGAGGCGGTGATTGGCGCGATTTATCTGGAGCGTGGGTTTGAGGATGCGCGAGATTTTATTCATAAGCATATCATCGTTAAATTGGACGGAATATTGGAATCAGGCAGTTGGCGCGATCCGAAATCGTATTTGCAGGAAATTTCTCAGCGCGTCGATAATCAGACACCGGTATATAAGGTTTTGAGCGAGGAAGGTCCAGATCATGATAAGGTCTTTACGCTTGGTGTGTTTGTGGGTGAAAAGATGATGGGTCGCGGTACCGGACCTTCCAAACAAGTGGCCCAACAACAGGCTGCCCGTGCGGCGATTGCTAAGTATAAAGAATCTGGCGAGAAATAGAGAAAATTTGCACGGCTGAAAACGCTCGTGTATAATGTAAGTTACAGTTTAATTCCAGGAGGAGGGGCAGAATGTCAACAATAGATCAGCAATTTGTGGAGTATGTCGTAAAAACACTCGTTGGACATCCAGATGATGTTGTGGTGGAGCGAGAAATTGATGAAAAGGGTGTTCTACTGACATTGACCGTCAATCCAGAAGATTTGGGTCGGGTAATCGGTAAGCGCGGTGGTACAGCGCAAAGCTTGCGGACTTTACTTAGGGCTTTGGGGGCGAAGAATGACGCTCGTTATAATCTGAAGATTGTTAATAATGATGGGTTTTCTGGTGCTCGTGATCAGAGTGGTTATGATAATAGCGCTACTGTGGATAACTCAACAGATGAAGTTGTGGAAAATAAGTCATCTTACGCAGAAAACACCAGAAAAGAGCTTGCAGAACTTGATGACCTTGATATATAATTAAAACCAGTTCAAGCACAGACATTATGCGAGAACAGCTCTATGCGAGACAATGGGAAACCATTGAGAGCCTTATTTGTGCTAAAAAACCGTCCTTATTGGGACGGTTTTTTGGTGGGGTAAGATTATCTGGCATTGACATGATTGCCCGGGTGTGGTATATATGTATCAGCTTCTGCTCAGCCGAGTAGAAGTAGGTCTGTTCGGGAAGGAGGGCTACGTAAAATGTTCACAGAAGGACAGATACGTAGTTACTTTGCTGGAATTGAGTTAATTCCTTATGAGTTAACTCAATTCGATGTTACAAGCAACAACCAGCGCCGCAAGCGCTCAAGCTGTGTAACTCTCCTCGGGGGCCACACCCGAGTTGACGTCGCCGCCGACGGTATTATCTCTGTGGGTATCAGAGGGATCCCCGTACCCCATCAAGGGCATGAAATCCCGATAATGGGGAAGGATTCTTCTTCCGAAATAGCGTGGCAGGTTAGTCACTGTATTAATACGGTGACACTGGATGGCCAGATTCTACTGTTCGAGGGCAGCGGGTTGAATATCCGTATAAGCCCCGGCGTATACCTGGGGGGGGGAGCGACAGGAATCTTCTCGGTAACCCCCGAGGGTGTGCGGTGTCACTAAACACCGTCTCTGCTCTGATAGCATTTTCGAGAATGAATGAACATGCTATACGTGATCTGTCAGATCTAGCCTCCCACAAGGGCAAAGCCAGGTCTACGTTCGTCTCTGGAAAAGAGGAATATGATTCCCTTTTCCCAAAGAGCAGCCAGGAATACCCGTGGCGGTGGGGCTTTTCGGCCAATTATCCTACTCCCTATCTAAATAGAACGAACGGCTGGGGTTTGTCGCTCCCCTAGTCGTTCCTCTAGCCCACCAAGAAAATAGCTCGCCTTGAGACATTAAGTCTCGGCTTGAGCCTCTTGGTGGGCTATTTTCATGTCTTTTTATTTATAATATCCGTGAATTTATGGTATAGTATGATTTAATATCAAGTGAGTGATAGTTTTTATAAGGAGATTTATTATGTACGGAGGTTTCGAACGGGTTACAAATTAGTTGACGTGGGTCCACTCTCAGATCCAACTCCTAATCCAAAAGGTTTGGAAACACTACAGAGCATGAAAACGCATCAAGCAATGAGTATGGCCTACGAGAGATACTTAAAGGGGAAGGGAAAAAGAGAGAAGGCGCTCGGACGCCCTCTAACCAAGGATGAAGAAGAGAGGGTACAGTATGTAGCAAGATATTCTCGCGAGGGTTGGAATGAAAGATTTCGGATACCCAATAGAGTGTACGATCTTCTGAGTGGCATCGATCACATGCACCCGTTCTCGGAAGAAAATCCTCCCGTGTCTCCAGACCAATGTAAGGTTACTCCGCATAAATTTGAACAAATGTTAGGAGATGGTGTGTGTGAAGACGATAGGTATGGAGACAGATCTGCCCCATGTATGTCATGTTTTATATCTTCGATGCGTATAGCCTATCGATTCGAAAATCTACTTTCCGACAAAAGCAAGGAGCCGGGGGAATATATGGATCTTATACACGATCTGCGTAATGAAACCTTGATATACATAGAAGAAAGAAAGGCAGACAAGACATACGCACCAGAGCCATATATACATTATTACGATATTCTGGATGAGGGAATTGTTCGTGAGTTTGCTAAAGCTGTATCTGACCTTGATACAGACACAGTTTGTAAAATACTTGATCAACTGCTTTGCATGACAATAATGGAGCAGCAGAGCGAACAGAATCCAATATTAAAAATTGCAGCTGAAGCGATCGACAAATACATGAAAAACATATAACGGTTTCTGTTGTCTACTAAAAAACCGTCCTTACTGGGACGGTTTTTTAGTGAGGAATAATTTCTATAAAAAGACATGAAAATAGCCCGCCGAAAACGTGCTCAAGCTGAGACTTAATGTCTCAACGAGCTATCTTCAGGCGGGCTTACGCCCTATTCTGGGAGAGCATCCATTCCTCGCGGGGGCGAGTGAGACAAATCTGCTCCACCCGCCCCCGATCGATCCTTCTGAAGGTCCTGGAAGCTGTGTTTTTATTAACCTTCAGCACTTCCAGGAGCGTACAGATGTTGATGGAGGGGGCTCCCCTCGTGTTGTGGATGACCAAACAGTCATCCCTGGATGCTATTGCGATCTCGTCAACAACATTCTGCTCTTTGAATGTTATTGACAAGAATTTGGCATAGTCAGGTACGAGTGTGTCGATGAATTTCGCCACAGGGTCAGGGTCCTCCGCTCTGCTGTAGTGTGCAGGGTCTCCCATCCTTACGGATAGGGCTATGTGAATTTCCCCTCCTTTGTCAACAGAGATGTGGACGGGATAAGACAGCCAATCCACCGCATCCGTAATCCGTTCGAGTGTGCGCTTGTCGACATTAGTGATGCAAGACACGATGCATCCTTTCTATGTAAGGGCTACTTCTACTCGGTTGAGTAAAAGTTAATATATATATATCATACCTGGACAAAAAAGTCAACACTTGGTACACTGTAACAGATGAGAAAGTTTCAAGTAATTACGCTTTTCCCAGAAATGACGACGGGAGTTTTTAATAACTCCATGATGTGGAAGGCTCAGAAAGACGGTATTGTGGAGCTTACGACGGTGAATCTGCGGGAGTTTGGTTTGGGTCCTCGTCGTCAGGTTGACGATACTCCTTATGGCGGCGGCGACGGGATGCTTCTTATGATTGAGCCGCTATGGAAAGCGGTGGAATTTGCGAAATCTCAGGATGAAACAGCGAAAGTGGTATTAATGAGTCCGCGCGGGCAGCGCTGGAAGCAGGCTAAAGCTCAGGAAGAAGCCGATGACGACAGGGGTGTGATATTTATTTGCGGGCGATACGAGGGTGTTGATGAGCGAATTTTAGAACTAGTTAATGAGCAATGGAGCATTGGCGATTTTGTGCTGACGGGAGGAGAGCTGGCGGCAATGATGATGATTGATTCAATTGTGAGACTTATCCCCGGGGTGCTGGGTGGTGAAAAGTCAGCGGAAATTGAGAGTTTTTCAGACGGCGAGACTCTGGAATTTCCGCAGTATACTCGGCCTGAGGAATTTAAAGGATTGCGAGTGCCGGATGTTTTATTGAGCGGACACCACGGAAATATCGCCAAGTGGCGTACCGAACAGTCGCAAATATTAACAAAGAAAAATACCCCATAGAGACGGGGTATTTTAAGTTGTGGTGGATGTCGTAGAGCGAAAGATACGATTTTGTGGTGTTTATTTTTGTAACGTTCGCTAATTTAACTGTATGATGTTTTATTAAAAAGAGCAAGCGTTTTCGTAAAAATTACAACAAGCTTGAGCTTTTTTAACGCGCAAGCTATACTGAAATTATGTCTAGAAAAGTAAATAAAATTGTTAAATTGATTACAGGACTATTAATAATGGTGTTATTATTATGTCAATTATTTACGTTTGAGAAGTTTTCTGCAGTCCTTACTTCTGCAGGGATTACGCCATATTTAAGTCTCCCGATTGCGATAATATTGGTGGTTGTTGAGCTAACATCCTTGCCGTTTTTAATTGGTATGAATATGCCAAAAAAAATTATTCTGATGAGCAGAATGGCTGGTTTTTTGAGTCTGGGAATTATGACGGTAATTAGTTTTTTGGCGCTTGCGAATAGGTATGCAGCAGTGATATTTGGTGCAACGATAAAGAATGTGAATAGCGTTGCTGCGATTTTTCTGGTATTCGCGATGTGGGCTTTGCTGATCTGTGCAAATTTATCGACGAAAAAAACAGCCAAATGATTGGCTGCTAAATTTCAAACTTGGCTGGCGTAAGAATACGACAAATAAATCTCATAGCATAAACGAGCTTTGCTTACTCATAGAAATTTATAAGTTTATATAAGTAGATTTACAAAAGATGCGGAATCAATTAACAAGTATTGTTAAGCCAAGCTTAATATGCTCAATATATTTCATTTAGATCTATCTATTGAAAATGTTATAATTTAGATTAAATGGGAGAAAATAAAATTATAACTCATAAAAAAGCAGAGTTTCTCGTCAAAGAAATGAAGGATTTTATTGTGAGTGTTGGGTGGACGCATAAAATCCAAATAACTCAATCAGAGCTGTATGAAGATTCCGCCAACAAAATGAGAATAGTTAAAACAATTTCAGCGTCATTGACATCTGCTGGATTAGCAAGTCTTATCTTGCGAGTATTTCCAAATCATGAAAATATATCACTTTTTACAACCTTCGTCTTATCATTACTGTCAATATTCACAGAATCTTTTGAAAAAGATAAGGATTTTAATAAACTATCAGCAAATTCTAGGGCGATAGCTGGTCAATTTTGGGAATTAAGAGTAGATTGTGAGTCATTGCTTTATAAATTAAAAGCAGGCGAAGACATTAAGCTAATACAAAATGATTTTCAGAAAATAAAAGTTTTACGAAAAACGTTAGCAATGGATTTGCCAAATGCCACAGCCAAGGCAGTCTCTATTGCGTCTGACAAACTAAAGAAAAACAAAGATAATAACTACACAAATGATTATAAATTATTCAACTTAGAGGATTGAACATATGATTATTGAATATGCAAAATCATTAGTCATACCAGAAGATGAATACGAAAAATGGTTTTCTAGAATTGATAGAATAAAAAATAAACTCAACGGACATTACTATGGCGGAGATACTAAAGACAGTATAGTAATTGTCGGCTCCGTAGGCAGACTTACTGCAATTACAAAAACAAGTGATTATGATGTTTTGTATATTCTACCAGATGAAATATTTAAAAGATTTGATAAATACGAAGGAAACGGTAAATCTGCATTACTTCAAGACGTTAAGAGTATAGTAAAAGAAACCTATGATAAAACCGACATACGAGCCGATGGTCAAGTTATAGATATTATGTTTAAAGACGGAACTATAGAGTTAGTTCCAGCTTTTAAACAACAAGACGGAAGCTTTATACATCCCGATAGTAATAACGGTGGCAAGTGGAAACATACAAGACCTCTGGAAGAAATACAGCTTGCAATGCGTGCAAAAAATGACAGCTCTGATTTATATAATTATTTATGCTTTCTTCTTAGGAAATGGAAAAATCATAAAGGCTTTGCATTTAAGGGTCTTTTAATAGATACTTTAGTGTTTAATTATCTTAATAATGTCAATTATAAGGACCTCTCTGAATTTAATCTATTAAAGGGACTCTACGATTATATAGCAAAAGAAGATAGAGAAAAAAGCTACTGGCTTGCTCTTGGTAGCAATCAGCAAATAAGTAATGATGACCATGGAAAATTCATCTACAAAGCCTCCCAAGCAGTAAAGAAAATTGACGACAGTGATGATGTACAAACTGTAATGAAGACGCTGTTTGGATATAATCAGTACAACAACAGAGCACCAGATGAGGAGTTTGCTGAAGAAAAATTTATTGTGGATATCCAATATAATCTATCTATAGATTGTATAATTACTCAAGATGGATATCGACCCAAAAAACTTTCAGATTACCTAAGAAATAAGTGGAAATTAAAAAACAATAAGACACTCGCATTTAGCGTAATAGAAAGCAATATACCTAAAGAGCTTCAAATAAAATATTATTGGAAAGTAAGAAATGTTGGTCCAGAATCAATCGGTAGAGAAAGGGGTGGTATTTTTAAAGGCGGGAAGACTCAAATTGAGCATAGCAATTTTAATGGACCACACTTCGTTGAGTGTTTTGCGGTAGTTGAAAATACAGTCATCGCACGAGATAAGATAAGTGTTCCTATAGATATTAAAAATGGTTTTTAAACCCTAAACGGTAAGATAATACGTAGAAAAAGATGAGCAATAATCAAGATTCGCAAAACAACGATATTCGACCTACAAAAAAAGAACAAAAAGCGCTAGAGCCATTTTTTAATCGATTTTACACGCTATATGATGAAGTGACATCAAATGATTTTATGAACGAGAGCCCAGAGCTAAGATTTTACAAAATAAAAGAACTATTCTTGCTATATATAGAAATGACAAATTATGAGTTAATAAAAAAATACTTAGACTGGGTTAAGCATGGCGGTAGACCAATTTTTGACGGAATAATTGCAGGTGATCTTTTTTCATGCATACGGAACATTTTCTCTCATTATCCACTATTCAATAATTGGAATGATGTTTATATAGATAAAGATTTGGCAACATGGCATAAAAAAGGCAGTATAGACAAATTCTTATCTAATTGTGGCAAAATCAAAATTGACGATAAAGCCCAAGTTAAATACCGAATTTGGCAATATGAAGCTAAAAAAATGACATATTTCTCTGTAAATCTCAACAATGATTACAAAAATAACAAGAAAGTATTTCTTCACGATATAATACAAGAAAATATGGGTATACTTTTCTTCGCAGAAATGATGAAAAGAATAGTAGATGTAGCCATTGAAAACCCACCTCAGTCAAAAATAGACATTATGTCACAAGTATATATTGCAAAAGACATTTTATGCGATTAATAAATAATCAAACGACATAAACAATGATCACTATATATTACTGCGACAGACGCCCTTATTTGATTTAATGAGAAAATGAAGCAAGAGCTTTAGGTAAAAACCAAAGTAAACCCTGAGCAAAAATTGACCGCCTGAGCAAAAGCAATCCATTACCTAATGACTTAATAATAAGCTAACAATATTTTATCCACCTAAAATAATATAACTAAACCATTCATGAAGATTGGAGTGTGACAACATCCAACAACTCTTATCCAAAAGTTTATTTACTATAAACAGTCGTTGATTTGACCAACTAGATTTTTATTACATAACATTAAAACTAAATCCACCATATAATTTAATGGTGGATTTAGATAAAATTCCATTTGGCTGGGATGGAGGGATTCGAACCCCCGAATGGCGGGACCAGAACCCGCTGCCTTACCACTTGGCGACATCCCAACGGCAAAAATAATTGTACTATAGAAAAATGATTTCCGCAAGCGTTTACGAGCGTCCGCCAACACGATATACTGATGATATGGACTTGCAATGGATTGTTAAATTGATCGCTGATGGATTGGTCGTGCCAATTGCACTGATTGGCATATATGCGTTACTAAAATTGGTGCCGAATGATAAAAAATATCAGGTCTATGCTCGAGTGTTGATGGCGGGACTAACGGCGTACGTAGCAGCAAAAATTATTGGGACGATTTATCAGCCGGACCAAATGCGGCCGTTTGAGGTTTTAGGAGTGGCGGCGGGGGCGTCGTTTTTGAATAATCCAGGTTTTCCGTCTGACCACGCGTTATTTACAATGGCAATTACGCTGGCGGTGTGGTTTGGAGCGAAGGACCGGCGACTGGCGGTTATTTGTCTGGCAATGACAATTCTGGTATGTGTGGGTCGGGTGATTGCTTTGGTGCATACGCCACTTGACGTTATTGGCGGATTGTTGATTGCCTGTGTGGGTATTATCTGGTATGTACCGATGAAGCGCGCAGAAAAGCCCAATATTTAAGCATATACATTTGTAATATTGACAAGTTTACGTTACAATTTATTTATGAAATTGTTGTCGGCTATTTTTCGGGAAGAAACTTCGGAATATACATATTCATTTTCAAAGATGAGTTTTCTAAGAGTTCTGGTAGCTCTGGTTGTGAGTGGTGCGGTTATTTGGCTGCTAGCACTTGCTTTTGACAGGTTTATGATCACGCCTGTATTTTGCTCGAATGCAGATAATATTTCTATTTGCGCAAATAGTACGAGTATTGCCTCTTATGTATCTTTGATTCTAGTTGGGGTGATGCTAGTGCCGCTACTGGCGGTATTTGGCATAAAGCGACCACTTCTGGTGGTTCTCGCAGCCACCGCGTCCTTATGGGGAGTTACGCTATGGGCAAATGGTCCTTGGGCTCTGTCGTTGACTTGGGCTGTTCTGGCAACAGTGCTGGTGTATCTGTCATTGATTTGGCTGAACCGGATTCGTGGCAATTGGGCAGCGATACTTTTCGTGACGTTGTTTGCAATTTTGGCACGAGTTGTCTTGTCTCTGTAATCCCTGTAAACTAAGAGTATGGAAATCATTATCATTATTCTCTTAGTTATTATCGTTATGGGGTTGGGGGCAATGTTGTTTGTGTTGCAGTCAAAACTAAGTGAGCTGAAACAGCAATCATCAGTTGAACTCATTAAAACTGACGTGGTGGAGTTGGGACGGACCATCGCCAAGCTAAATGAATCAGTCAGCGATAAACTTGAGCGCAGTAACGCTCAAGTGCAAACTTCGGTGCAAAAGCAGCTATCGGAAAGCGCCAAATTGGTGGCGGACGTGACGCAGCGGCTGGCGAAATTGGATGAGACGAATAAGCGGGTGGTCGACGTGGCGACTGACCTAAAAACCCTGCAGAACGTGTTGCAAAACCCGAAGCAGCGCGGCGTGTTCGGTGAGTTTTACCTGGAGAGTGTACTGGACAATGTGCTGCCTGCTAAGCAGTTCCAGATGCAATACCGCTTCCAGGACGGCGAGATTGTTGATGCGGTGATTTTTTTGGATAAGGGGCAGATTTTGCCGGTGGATAGTAAGTTTAGCTTGGAAAATTACAACCGCATGATCAACGCTGAGACTAAAGCCGAGCGTGAGCTATGGCTAAACAAGGTGAAGGCAGACCTGAAAGGACGCATCGACGAAACCAGTAAGTACATTCGTCCGCGTGAGAGCACCATGGACTTTGCCTTTATGTTTATCCCATCAGAGTCGCTATACTATGATCTACTCATCAATAATGTTGGTGCGGGCGGTTCGAGCCGCGATTTGATTGAGTATGCCTTTCGTGACAAGCGGGTGATCATCGTCAGTCCGACGAGCTTTTTAGCATATCTACAGACGGTGTTGCAGGGCCTGAGGAGTCTACAGATTGAGGAGCAAGCCAAGGATATCCAGGTGCGTGTCGGCCAGCTGGGCGTGCATATTAAAAAGTTTGATGAGCTGATGACCAAGATGG
>ERZ773065.759-NODE-759-length-17434-cov-2.938374_pt1 | contig 17434 bp, 16 predicted proteins | sample MGYA00580623_ERZ773065 | MGnify/ENA primary metagenome ERZ773065 (study PRJEB29015, sample SAMEA2738017) | human oral metagenome | biome: human oral; feature: human-associated habitat; material: dental | place: China | collected 2047 ... | reverse complement strand
GGACGGTTACCGCACGATACCAACGATTACTTGGCTGTATCTCACTGTTTCATTAAAAAGAGATACAGACCCCGGAGGTCGTAGGTTCAAATCCTGCCCCCGCGACCATGAATTAGCAGGTCGGAAGCGAAAAACGCTTCCGACCTTTTTTGCGTTTCGCGGCGTTTTGGACGCCAGGTGGTCCCAAAGTGGTCCCGCAAAATCTCTTGAATAAACGTTGAGGCCGTCGGCATGCAGCCGACGGCCTCCTGGAAGTTTGGAGCCCCATGCCGTTCAAAAGGAGGGGTGCAGGCGACAGGAGGCTCCGTGAACGGATTGAACGAAGTTTCTATTACGCTTGAAGCGCTTCTTCCAATGTTTGGAATGAATCCTCTTCATCTGCCAAGAATGCTTGGGTGATTTTCAGCCAGCCTCGATAAAAGCGCGTGGCAACCAGCCTGTTTGCGATAGCCTTAAAGCGCGGGAACCATGAAGCGATATGATGTTTAAAGAAAGTTCTCTGCTCATCAAGCGTTTGCATCGCTTCTTGCCAATGACCGTTCTCGGCGTACGTTGCAATCCTTTCGCACAGGCAGGCCATGAACTCGAACAGGAAGGAAAGATGATCGTCCGGAAGGTCAAGCCCTTCGTGAACCTTGACGCGCGATTCCCGGAACGCTCTGTAGACCTCACCACTTGCCTTGCCCATTACCAAGCCGCCGTCAGAACGGTACAGCGATTCAATCGGCTGTGCTGCGCGTCCTTCGTACGTCTGGATGCCGTAGAACACGGATGTGAAGTCGGATGCAAGCTCCTGGCGCGTCCCTGTGTTCATTCGGCGCAGGTAACGGTACACGTCGTTGTAGCCACCTGCGAAAGGAGAGGCATCATCCGCTGCCAGCGCAGCGAGGCCAGCCTGAGCCAAAGCGTCAATCTGCTCCTGCGACAACGGTTTGAAGTACACCTGCGCAAGCAGCCGGTACATCTCGGCCCGATCTCGAACAGATTCGGCGATTTCGTTTCTTTTCGCTTCGCCGGACATAAAGCGGCTCCTTTCTTTGATTCGAGGCACATCGGCGTCAGTAATTCAGCATGACGCTTGGAACGGTATGGCTGAACAAATCGATATAGCCCGTCGCGCACAGCCACATGAGCGCCCTGATTGCGATGCCGCCGACGGCAGCGCATGCGAGTCCCGCAGAGCCCAAAGCGAGCTGGTTTGCCTTGGCTGCGCTGGTCATTCCCAGTACCGCAACGACCAGGGTCCCCACGATGCCGACAACAACCGCGCCTCCCCAGAAGACGAGTGCCTGAGAGGACATCGCGGCGAACCCTACGTGCATCACGTAGGCAAGCATGCCGACGACGGCGACAACGGCAGCAGCCAGCGCAGCGATTGCGCTCTTGCCGCCAAGCTCCGTGCCATCGCCCTTGACGGCACCCAGGATGCCGAACAGGAACGCTCCGCATGCAAGAGACGTGCCGAGGTAGGCGAATGGCAAAGTTTCAGTGTTCCATGTCGGCTGCGCCTCGATGACGTAGCCATGACCGCAGAAGAAGCCCAGCATGAGACCGAACACGATGCCTGCTGCCGCAAGAACCTTCGCCGCCGCAGCCGAGCTTGAGCGTTTGCGTACCGCCAGATACGCTGCCATCACGATGAAGCATGCGCCGAGCAGCATGAGCTCGATGGAAATGCCGGAGAACGACAGCAGGTTGGTCACGGCGCTGATCGCGTGCAGTGGTGAAGCCAGATGCAGCATGGAGAAGCATCCGCCGATCACGATCAAAGCGAGGGAACACACCGCTCCCACATCACGCACCTTCGCGGAACCGCCCAGGAACTCAGACAGGCCGACGAATGCGAACAGCGACCCGCCCGTTCCGGCGGTCAGGGAAAACAGACCCAGGGGCCATTGGATCTCCATTTACACCAGCTCCTTCCAGCTTGCCACGTTGGGGGACAGAATGTAGCGGGTCAACGGCTGCGAATTGCCCGGGTCGGGAAGCGCGTGAATGGCCTCCGGGGGATATTTCGCCATCTCTTTGCACACGTCGCTTTCCGGGTCGTCGTAGTCGCCGAAGAAGCGGGCGCCGCAGTTGCAATTGTGCACGCACACGGGCACGCCGTCGCCGTTCGCCGTGATCTGGGAGCAAAGCGTGCACTTCTCGACGCACCCTTGCTCCTCATCGAATTCGCGCACGCCGTACGGGCACGCGTACATGCAGTAACGACAGCCGATGCACTTCTCCTTGTCGATGAGCACGAAGCCCGTCTTTTCGTCCCGGTACGACGCGCCCGTGGGGCACACAGAGATGCACTGGGGGTTACGGCACTGCTGGCACTGCGAAGGCAACCAGTACTTCTCCACATTCGGGAACGTGCCCGTCGGCCCGATGGAGAGGACCTTGTTGTAAAAACGCCCCAAAGGCAGCTCGTTCTCTAGTTTGCAGGCGACGATGCAGCTGTCGCACCCGCTGCATCGATCAAGGTTGATGAGCAGGCCTTTCGCCATTTAGAACACCTCCTCGGTGACCGGTTCGTTTTGCAGCGTCGGCATGAAGGGCTCGAATTGCTCGCTTTCGACCCACACGCGCGGGGGACGCTCAGACTTCTCGATCTTCACTGTGAACGCGCGATAGCTGTTCGTGGCGAAGCACGGATTCTGGAACTCATCCGCGGACATCACGTTGTACCCGCATTCCTCAATGCCCGGCGTAATGCCGTCTTGCGTCGCGTCGAAGCATTCAGGATTCCAGAATCGCTCGGTAATCAGCGCGCCGGGAGCGATGCCCTGGGTCAGGTATGCGCGGGCGTGCGAGCTGCCGCGGCGGGACGTGATCTTCACCCAATCCAGGTGCTCGATGCCGTATTCTGCCGCCGTCTGCGGGTTGATGCGCAGCTCGGGCACTGGCATGAGCTCGCGAACGAACGGGGCGTGGCGCATGGTGCCGTGGTGGAAGTGCGGCAGGCGGCCCGTCGTGATGACGAGCGGGTATTCGGAATCGTTCAGCGGGCTTTCCGTCGGCTCTTTGAACACGCAGATTGGTGTGTAGTCTTCGCACGATTCCTGTTCGTAGGGGTACATGTACGGGAATCCGGTGCGCGCCAGGCGCAGCATGCTCTCGCTGTACGCCTCCACCTTGCGGGAGAGCGTTGCGAAGCCGCGCGGCAGGCCATCGGAAACGGCGTCTTTGTACTGGTAGTACACCATGTACTCGTCAATGGGCGTCTCCGTATAGTGGTGGTCGATGTCCGCCAGCATCTCATCCCAGGAGGCGTGATCCATCTGCTCTGCCCAGTACTGGCGCGCGGCGTCGGTACTCTCGAAGAACGGCACCTTGTACGCGTCCGGATCGAAGCAGTTTTCCTCCCCCAAGTGCTTCGCGGCAGACTGCGCCACCTGGTACGGGGACACGAACGGGTTCACCGTCTCGCCCAAATGCGTCACTTGGCAGCGCGCGTAATGGCGGTTGAAATGGGTCGCAGGACTCTCGAAGCTGTCGTACTCAAGCCATTCGGTCGTGGGTAGGAACAGGTCGACCGATTGCACCGTGAAAGAGGTCATGTTGGGGTATTGCTGGATGACGAAGTCCTGCTGGTCGTACGCTTTCTTCCATTCCAGAGCAGGGCCCATGACGGCGTACTTGTTCCCGGACATCTCGTACATGACGCGAGGACGGTACGGTTCTCCCGACGTAATGGCCAGGCGCAGCTCCTTTGGAGCGCAAGTCTGCCATTGATGAATGCCCTTGTGATCCGTCGCGCCCAGAGTGTCGCACTTCGACTGGAAGAAGTAGCGACGCATCTCTTCGCCGTCGCGGCCTTTGGCGTTCCATTCCGCCACCGTCGCATTGAGCAAGCGATCGTTCTCTTCCTTCGTCAAGCCCGCCGTCCAGCCCAGGCCGTAGCGCTCGAAGCTGGTGGAGGCGGCGCCTAGACGGGAGGTCGGACGATCTTCCGTCTGGCTTGCTGGGCCGTGGTTCTGGTAGGCGGATAGCGGGGTCTCGATACGGCCGAGCAGTGCGTCGATCATTAGCATGCCGAGCGGTGCCGTGGAAGAGCATTCCTGATGGTCGGAGAACACGCCGCCAGAAATGCCACCCCAGTCGGCACCGATGTACAGATCGAGCGCCTCCTTGATGCGGTCAGCCTCCAGCCAGCATGTTTCAGCAGCCGCTTCAAGCGTCCACGGCTCCGCCTCTTCCCAGTAAATCTGGCCGGCGGTCTTCGCCTGCACGCCGTTGACGTCGGCAGCCGTGAACGGGACCGGATCGACCGGGCTGTTCTCGGGAGCCGTGAACGGGAATGGCTGGACGCTGTTGGTGCGTGCGTCGAAGCATACGTACGCAGGCGTGTCGTAGACGCCGTTCGGATCGGCAGAGGGGTTCGTGTAGTCTGGCCAGACTTCTTCCGCGTGGTATGGCAGCTTCGTGTCGGGGTTGACCAAGAACGGGAGGTTCGTCCAGTATTTGACGAATTCCTCATCGTAGCCTTTCGTATCGATGATGTATCGGATCCATGTGAGCAAAAGCGCCGTGTCAGAACCCGGACGGACTGGCAGCCACACGTCTGCCTTCACCGCGTCGGCGGTCATGTATGGATCGACGACAATCGATTTCACGCCCAGGTTCGACCGTGCGTCGGCCAACCCGTGGCCGCCGTGCGCCGCCTTCGATGCGCTCGGCTGGCTTCCCCACATGACGAACACGCGCTCGGAGTCGTCACGGCGCTGGCCGTCGAGTTCGGCGTTGTCCACGATGCCGACGAAGCGATCGACGTTGTCCATGTCGACGCAGCAGTTGAAGCCGACGCTCGTCGTGGAGATGAAGTCACGCGGCATGGCGCACTGGCACGCGCCCGAGGCGAGCGAATTGCAGCCGCCGACGGTGTAGTCCATGCCCCACGTCTCCCATTCGATGTAGGCGCCGCCGCCGCCGCGCGCGGACCAATAGGAATACGGGCCGTATTTCTGCACGGCGGTCGCGATCTCCTGGCCTGCCAGGTCGACCGCCTCGTCCCAAGAAATGGTCTCCCACTTGTTCTCGCCGCGCTCTCCTGCGCGCTTCATTGGATGCAACACGTGGCGCGGGCTGTAGAGCGTCTGCAGCTGTGCCAGGCACTTCAGGCAGATGCCGCCCTTGTTCAGAGGGCCATCCGGGTCGCCTTCGATCTTCACCACCCTGCCGTTTTCGGTGTACACGCACACCGGGCAGCAATTGGTGCAGCCATGGCACGCTGTCTTATGCATCACTCGCTCGACGGTCATGGCAGACGCCTGCTCAGTGCATTCGAGCAACTCGACCGATCCCGCGGTAGTTACCGTCGCGGCGACCGCCGCCGCCGTCTTCATGAAATCGCGCCTTGTCAGTGTAGTATGGGGCATTGATTCTCCTCTCTGTCTGTGGCTCGAACTACGCGCTTGCCTTCGCCAGGCGGCTCAGCAGCGCCTCTCCCTTTTTCGTGATCTTCCATCCTCCGTTCCATACCAATCCTCCCGACCGTTCCAGCATGTCCACGAAGAAACTTGGCTGAAGTGGCCTGCCGTCCGCGTTGTCCGTCAGCGACAGGACGTCCTGCCCTTGCAGCAGGTCGCGTACCTCTTGGTACGTCCGCGGCTTCCGGCAGAAGTCCATGACGTCCAAGTACGCCTCGGTCCGCTGCGGCTGTTCTTCGAACAGGCTTTTCAACCGGTGTTTGGGAGCGAGATCGTCGCAGATCTGCTCTCCGACAGGGGTTCTCAGAACAGCGAATCCCGCCACCAGATCGTCCGCTTCGTCTTCGGTCATGCCGACCTTGTCTTCCGGGGTGACGACGGAGCCGTCTTCCGAAAGCTCGAGCCATTCCAGACCGCCGTGGTCGACCATGGCTCGAATCAACCGGTAGGGCGGCTGGGCGCCGTAGGGAAACTCCGGATAGCCTTCGACCTCGCGCTCGGCCTCTTCCAGGGCGCGGCGGACTTGGCAGAACTCAAGCAGTTTTAGATACATCTCGCGAAGGCGCGGCATGGCAGTGACCGCGGCGGTCAGCTCCGCGACCGCTTCCTCGAACGTCGGCTCGTCTCCGGGGGCGGCCTTCGTCTCGGCCGCCTCGCTGTCAGCCGCTCGGTCTTCTTCTACCAGACGTTGCCAGAACAGCTCGTTTTCCTCGACTGACGCAATCTTCTCTTCGCTCATCGAACGTTCCTTTCGTCGGGCGCGTCGCCGTGCGCCGTCTTCGCAGCCTTGGGAAGACGCTTCGGCGTGAGGAAGCTCACTGCTCCCTTCGGACATGCCTGCACGCACCGGCCGCAGCGCGTACATTCGGATAGCGGGCGATCTCCCAAGTTCTTGCACGGATCCAGATGCTCCGGGCACGCTGCCGCACACAGATGGCAGGCGACCCTCTCGCTTCTCAAACACTTCTCGCGATCGACTTTGGGCTGCGTCGCCTTGCTGAGCCTTGCGATGAGCGAAAGAAGGGCACCGACCGGGCAGAATCGATGGCACCATTTGCGCAGGACCGTCAATTCCAGGACGATGATCGCCGGAAAGACGAGCAGGCCGATCGTCGGCTCGTTGAACCCGACGAGACGGTTGATCGCTATGGCGGTCGCGAACGTCAGCCCGATAGGACAGACCAGGCAAAAGACCGGGAACCCGCAAAGAAGCGACGAGCACAGGGCGCCTGCCAGGACCACGTGGCGTCCGTCGAGCTTGATACCGCGGCGTCCTTTCTTCTTGATCCTCGGCGTGGCCGCGCTCGACTCTGCGCTTTCCGCATTCGCAGAGGCCTCTCCGCTTGCAGGAGCCGCGCACGCGGCGCAGCTCGCGCAGCTGCCATGGCATGCCTCCCAACGCTCTCCTGCTCGCTTTCCTGCCTCCGCGCACTCGACATGGTCTGCTTGACGTCGCTTCTTTGAAGAGAGGAAGTCGGACAGGGGAGGCACCGGGCAGGCCCAACTGCAGAACGCTTTGCCGACCACCGCCGTGATGGCGACCACGACGGCCAGCACGATCAGCATGCGCGGAGCCCACGCTCCCGCGCCGAACAGGGATTCCAGCGCGCCGAGAGGGCAGATGTAGGCGATGACATCGTAGCCCATGCTGCAGAGCGTGCCTGGTCCGACGCCTGCCACGACAGACGCGATGATCGCGACGGGAACGGCCGCTCTGACGGCCTTCCTCACTTTCACGATTGCGGGCGTCGAAGCGCTTTGGCGCTTCGTTTCCTCAGACATCGGTTGCCCCTTTCATCTCGACATTGATGCCGCGCTTTCCTGAGCCCGAGTACGTTCGGTACGCGCTCGTCGGACACACGAACTCACACGCGCCGCACCCATTGCAGCGCGACTCGTCGACCGCAAGCCTGCCGTTCTCGTCGATTGACAGAGCCTCGTATTCGCACGCATCGACGCAAGGCGCATTGCATGTTGCAGAGACGCCGTACAGTTGGCACTCTTCGACGTCCACCACCGCCACGCCGATTTTGTCGGCGTGGGGATCGAACGATGTGAGCGCGCCCGTCGGGCAGGCCTTGACGCACCGGAACTCTCCACCGCACATGTCGCAATACCCTGAACGAAAGTCCATTTGAGGCAGGCGGACGTTCATGACGCCGTCAGCAAGTGCGCCGACCCCTATCGCCTTAGTCGGGCAGACGGTGCGGCACCGGTCGCATCGGATGCACGACCCTTGGAGCCGCGCCTCGTCCTGTCCTCCCGGTGGGCGCAGCGGCGTCTCTTCCCCAGCGAACGCTCGCACTGCGCCCCCGAAGCCAAGCAGGACAACCGCCGCAGCTGCCCCTTCCAAGACCGACCTTCGCGTGATCGTCGGCGCATTGGAACTTTGTTCGCCAGAATGCAGCTCTCCTTGCTTCACGATTCCCCCTTTCTGTTTCGCTGCGGCAACTGTAAGGGGCACCACGGGGCGTTGATAATTCGCCAGCTTGTTCGAATCCACGGCAGGACGCATTCATCAAAACGCTTATTTTTCTGCGTTTTCCCAGGTCATCGTTTTCAACGCCTCGAAACATCCACCATGACGCCTCTGCCCGGCATCTGCTGGGATATAATTTTTGGAAAGCGGCTTACGGCTGCGCGAGTACGAGGCAGGGGAGAGTCGATGCTGGCAAAGTCAGGGCTTTTCCCCTTGCGGTTTCTTGGTTTCGGTTTTTTCTGGGGATGGCTGTTCCTCGTCGACCTTTCTCCGTCTCCTCTGTTCGGCGCCCAGCATGGAATCGGCGGCGTTCCGTTCGAGATGTCGGAGTTGTGCGCGCGCATCGTGTTTCTTGTCGCGTTCGCCCTGTTCTCGCATCGCATCGCAAATGCAAAGCTTCGACTGTGGTTCATCGCGGCCTCCTGTATCCTTGGCGCAGCGACGACCCCTGTCATGGTCCTTTTTAGCGGGCCTGCGATTGTGACCGTCTCCTCCGTTTTCGCCAGCATTGCGGAGGTGAGTCTGTTTCTGGGCTGGATCACGTTCTTCGGCTACATGAAGCTTGGTGAGACGCTTCTGCTGCTCATTGCGTCGTACGCCGCAGGAGCCGTCGTGAGGCTGGGATCGATGGTGCTCGGGCATACGGCGATGGTCTTTTTCGGAACGGTCTTGCCTTTGACGTCTTTGATCGCCTTCGTGCTGTCGCAGCGCTTTTATGAAGGCAGCCTTTCTGAAGGAGATGCCGTCCCTGGACGCGGCCCGGCGGCTTCGCCGGATGGAACGCCCGTTTCTCAGTGCGCTTCCTCGCCCGCCGGCGGATGCCCCGCCGCTGCGGAGGAGCCAGGCGGGTTCAGCCGGTTCTTGCCGCGCGTGACCGCCGGCCTGTTCTTGTACTCGTTCGCATTCGCCCTGTACCTTGGAATCGCCCTTTTCCTTTCCGACGAACTTGCGTTTGGCTACGTCGTGGAGCCGACATGCGCGATTGCTCTTGCCTGCGTGTTCGCGGTATCACTCAAGTTCGCGCGCGATCCCACGCGGCCCTACGGCCTGTACCGGACGGTGCCGCCGCTGCTCGGCGGAGGTTTTGCCCTGCTTGCCGTCGGCTTCGCGCAGCCGTTGCTCGCGGGAGCGCTCATCACGATGGGTTTCCTTGTCTTCGAACTGCTCGCCTACAATGATTACTGCAACATCGTCAAAGCGGACAACGCCTTCCTTTTGAAAGCGATTGCGTGCGCCCGGCTGGCGAGCTCGGTCGGCATGCTGCTGGGCTGGATTGTCGGGTACGGCATGCAGCCCGCCATGGAAGCGACGGGATCCGGCACGGTCTTGGCGGTGTTCGCGCTGTTTGCCGTTTTGTGCACGGCAACGCTCGTGTTCACCGACCGCGATCGGCAGATGCTCGTTTCGATCGCCGATGACCAGGCTGTAAGCGAGGAACGCGACGCGAGCGTTCACAAGGAGGATTTCTACGATGAGTTCGCGGAAAGCATCGGCCTTTCCAGGCGCGAGTCCGAAGTTCTTTCGCTCCTTCTTGCCGGGAGGACCACTTCGTACGCCGCAGAAAAACTCTTCGTGGCCGAATCGACCGTACGGGCGCACGTCCACAACATCTACCGCAAGGCGGATGTCCATTCGCGCATGGATCTCATGGACGCGTTCGATCGCTTCTGGAACGAGAACAAGGGCTCCCAGGAATGACGAAGCGGCGTACGCGCCTCCTAAACGTGCGTGCAAGCGCTTATTGTCATTCTTGCCCTGCGCTTAATTTTCCCGGTTGGCGTTGACCGCGCCCTGGCGGCGATATAGCGTGCCTTTTGCACGATTACTGAAAAACCCCGTGGCCTTTTCCAGACGACCGTCTCTTTTTGTCACGTGTCTGGGCAATGGATTGCGCGTCGTGCACTCGAGCGAGCCGTGCGTTCTTTTGCCCTTGACCAGAAAGGACGCATCTGATGGGAACGAAGCGCCATCGCCACATTGCTTCTTTGGAAGTGCTCGTCGGTGGAATGTGCTACGGCGCAAACGCGACGATGTACAAGCTCGCATTCGCTGCGGGGTTCAGTTGGCCTCAGATAGTGGCTGGTCAGATGTTTTTCGCCGTCCTGTGCTTCATGGCCCTGTTGCTCGTCAGCCGGTTCAACGGAAAAGACTGGATCTCGATCCCTCTGCCAATGTTGGCGAAGTTGGCGGGTCTTGGGATGCTGACGTGCGGCACGAGCGTCTTCTACTGTTTTTCCATGATGATGCTTCCTGTTTCGGTGTCGTTGACCCTTTTGTTCCAGTTCACCTGGATTGGTCTGGTCATCCAGACGGCCTTCTCGAAACGACCGCCAAGGCTTTTCGAGCTTGTTGCGGTCGCCATCATCCTGCTCGGGACCGTGTTCGCGAGCGGTTGTTACAAGACAGGCATCGCCGAATACAACCCGGTCGGACTTGCCTGCGCGTGCTTGGCGGCTCTCTGCTGCGCATTGTTCATCACGCTTTCTGGCAAGGTGCAGGCTTCCTGTCCTCCGGCGCAACGAGGGCTCATCGTGAGTGCTGGATCGCTCATGCTCTCTCTGCTTGTCTGTCCTGGCATCTTCGCATCCGGAGCGCTTGTTGGCGGCCTTGCCCCGTACGCTGCGGTGACCGGCGTTTTCGGGCTGGCACTTCCCGTTCTCTTTTTTGGGCTCGGTGCGCCCTGCCTGCCTGCCGGCTTGTCCACGGTCCTGGCGGCTTCCGAGCTTCCGGCGGGTTTGGCCGTGTCGTTCTTCGTGTTGCATGAACCCATAAGCCTCGCGCAATGGCTGGGCGTGGCGGTCATCCTCGCGGGCATTGCGCTTGCGCAAGGTGCTTCCCTTGCTTGCCGATGGAAGGCGAACCGTGCGCATGGCGACTAGAGGCGGCGCGATGCGCTTTCGCTGGAACGACCACGCCGCGTGCGCTCTGACGAGGGATTCCGCCCTGTGGGGCGGCTTTCTTTTGCAGGGCGCATTCCAAGGCGTCGGGACGCGAACGGTTTCGAAAGGCTTGTGGCGTCAGGGAAGTCGAATCACCGCATCAGTTTCCTCGCGATGATTGCTTTGGCGGCGAGCGCGAGCTGCTCGTAGTCGCCGGAACGTATGGGGCTCTTTCCGGTGATTTTCTCTATCTGGGAGAATCGGTATCGCAACGTGTTCTCATGCTGGCCCATTTTTTCTGCAAGATGTGTCTTCGTTGGAACAATCGCGCTCCGCGCGCCTGCCCCTCGAAGAATCTTGCCCTGCGGGGCCTCCTCCCCGGGCATGCGCCGCGCCTTCGGCACGCCGGTCCCGGGGGGGCAGGGAGGGAGCGCGGGGCCCCGTGCCCGCGCTCCCTCCGTCGCGGGCGGCAGCCAGACCGGCTAACGCTCCATGCCGTCGGTCGAGGCCCGGATGATTTCGACGCACATGCGGACGCCGAGGCCTCCCAGGACGCCCGAGGCGCTGTACCCGCGGCCAAGCTTGCAGCCGCGGACCTTGAGGCCGGTCTTCTTGCGTTCGAAGACGAACTCCTTGCCGTCGCCCGTCCTCCGCATCGCCATGCCTTTCCTGTCGAGGGCTTCGACGAGGGCGCGCACTTTGTTGTCATCGCCGCCCTCGTGCGCCTCCGCCACGCTTGCGCGCACCGCGTCCCTGACGTACCGCTTGTCGCTCACGACCCCGCGCAGCGCCATCTCGCGCTCCTGGCGCGTGGGCTGGCGGGCGTGCGCGAGGCTGTTGCGCTCGCCAGCCCTCATCTGCCGAAGACCCCACCGGCGGTCCATATCCCGCATGGCGCACGCCCGCGCGACCTTCGCTTCCTTCGTCCTGCCCTCGTTGAGCCTCCTCCCGGTCGACAGGTCGGTCCGGTTGATGCCGACGTGGGCCGCGTAGCGCTCCGTTCCGTCGGCAGCGCAGCGCTCGCGGTGCAGCACCCAGACCGCTTCCTGGTCGGGATAGCGCTCCGAGACCCACTGGCGGACGAACTCCATGCAGTCCTCCTTCGACATCCTTCCGCCGTTGAGGTCGACCTCGTCGGGGTTCCAGGCGATCACCTGGTGGTACATGTAAGTGTTCTTGGCGCCCGCCCGGCTGGGCTCGTTGTGCCCGTATGCCTCGCGGGTGGCGTCCATCTCCCGCGACCAGGCGCGTTCGTCGGCGAGGTTCTGGGAGCCGCGCGCGATGGCGTGCCCGTCGTCGAGGTAGCGCGCGAGGTTCGCCATGTGGGCGGCGGAGGTCACCGCGACCTGCTTTATAGCTGTCATTCGCCCTCCCTAGTCCCACTGACGCCATTCGTCCTCGGCGATGTCGGCTGCCCAAGAGGCACTGCATTCGTTTTCGGCTAAATGCCACGAGACCACGTGTTCTTTGGTGGCTGCTATGAGCACGCCAAGCTTCCTTGAGATGCATATCCCGTCGACAAAGAGGGCATCGTGCATCTCTCCGGTTGTCTCGGGCAGTGGCCGCATCCCCCAGAACCTCTGCGCTCGGCGCTCGAAGGTCGCTTTAGAGCATCCCTGCTCTTTGAGCGACCCTTTGTCCATGAGCCACTTCAAAACGCCCTCAGCTGTTTGGCGGAGCTGTCGATCCGGTGGGTCATGCTCGCACCGCACGCCTTGCATCGTCACCTTCGAGTCCTTGATTTGGCCTTGTCGTTTCTCTTCATCGCAGACCCGCATGCGCTGCATCTTGGATTATCCAACGTCCGTTCCTGTCCTTAGCTACCTTTTTCTTTGAAAAAGGTAGCTAAGGACAGGTATGTCAAGAGCAATCTAGACACACTTTTCGAAACTCCGAGAAATTGGAGCGAATCAACTTTTTCCTATGCTTTCTCAAGGCTGAACTGGCAATGGTTGGCTATCTCAGACACACTTTTTGAGAATTAGCCCTAATTCACTGTCGTGTATGCGCACAAAGAAAGAGAACCAATGGGCTATATGTATCAGAACGACGTGTATCTTGCGACTCAGCATAAGGCTACGATGGATGCGACGGTGCGCTTTCGCGAGCATCGGGCGCGGGCCGTCCGATTCGGCATTGCATGAAGAGATAGAGGACCTGCGCAAGGAGAACGAAGAGCTGCGGCACGAGAACCGTCGCTTGAAAATGCGAATCGATCTTATGAAAGGAGCGCGCTTCGGAACGAATGGATAGAGCTTCCAAGCTCACGCCGTCAGGAGTCTCCTACGATTTGACGACGAGTCCTTTCACGGTGGGGCAGCATAGGCTTGCCTTCTCCTCATCATCAGAGAAGTGCTGCTTGGCGTGGAGAGGAAAACTGTGTACGAGGCTTCATCCGAAAATACGTTCAATAAGCACGTATCGAATTCGCAGCGGTTCATGCAAAGTAAAGAAGCCCGGTTAACCTACCGCTACAGCGGTACGTTTCTAGGCTTCTAGTCCATCATACCGCATCGGGGTGTGGTGGAGCGGAGATGGGTGTGCTGTAAAGAAGCCTGTCCAAACCTCACGCGATAGGATGGTCGATATCCACGCGCTTAGTCTCCTTGGGTAGATAGCGACGGGTGTTGAGGGCGGAAAGCGCAATCGTCGTGCCGTTGTGGAGCAGCGAGCCCAGCGTCGGCTTGATCGCTCCGATGATTCCGAGCGCGATGAGCAGTGTGTTCACCGCAATTGCCGTGTTGTAGCCGGTTCGCATGCGCTTATCGAGCATGCGTGAGAGCCTCCGCAGCTCCACGAGCGATTCCAAATCATCGGAGAGCAGGGCGATGTCGGCCGCCTCGCGCGCTATGGAGCTGCCTGCCTTCATCGCGATGCTCACATGCGAGACGGAAAGCGCAGGAGAGTCGTTGACGCCGTCTCCCACCATGCACACTTTGCGTCCGGCATTCTGCAGTTCCTGGATGATCGTATACTTGTCCTCGGGAAGCAGATCCGCACGGTATTCGGTGATTCCGCATTCCCGCGCGATGCGCTCGGCGCTCTTGCAATTGTCTCCGGTGAGCATGATCACGTGTTCGAAACCCTCTTCGTGGAGCTCCTCGATTACGCGCCTGGCGGTTCTCTTCAGCGGATCCTTGATGTAGATGACGCCGCGCAGCCGGCGGTCGACCGACAGAAACAGCGGCGACATTCCTGCGGCGTGCGCGTGTATCTCATCGAGCTCATCTGCCGTGACGGCGACCTGCTCCTGCTCGATGACGAAGCGTTCGCTGCCGAGCACGACGCGCTTGCCCCGAAGCGAGCTTACGATGCCGTGTGCGACGATATATTCGACGCCCGCATGCTCCTCACGATGCTCGAGGCCCTCTTCGAACGCCTTGTTGACCACGGCGCGTGCCAACGGATGCGGAAAGTGCTCTTCCAGGCAGGCTGCGAGCCTCAATGCCTCGTCTCTGCTCCATCCGCCATACGCCACGACGCTTTCCACCTCGGGGGCGGACGTCGTGAGCGTCCCGGTCTTGTCGAAGACGATGGTGTCGGCCTCGGCCATATGATCGAAGTAACGCGATCCCTTCACTACGAAACCATGCTGCGCGCTTTCGCGTTGCGCCGCCATGACCGCGATGGAGCCGGTGAGCCTCAGGGCGCACGAATAGTCGACCATGAGCGCTCCCGACACCTTGGACAGGTTGCGCGTCACGAGCGCGACGGTGCCGGCCAGGAGGAAATTCCACGGCACGAGCGCGTCGGCCATCTGTTCGACATGGCGCTGGTCGGACGACTTGAGCGATTCGGACTGCTCGACCATCGTGATGATATTGCGCAGCTTGCTGGCATGGGGATCGTCTTCCACCCGCACGAAGATCTCGCCCTCTTCAAGCGCGGTTCCCGCATAGACCGTGTCGCCGACCTCGCGGGTGACGGCGAGCGGCTCGCCGGTGAGCGAGCTTTGGTTGACCGCGGCGGCGCCCCGTATGACGGTGCCGTCGACGGGAATCTGCTCGCCAAGGCGTACGACGATGACATCGCCGATATGCAGGTCCGCAATCTCGACATCGCGCTCGTCGCCCGATTCGAAGGCGCGCCGCGCCTTGCTCGGAATCGTGAGCAGGGAACGGATCAGACCGCTTTCGCTGCGGCGATGCGTATAGTTTTCGAGCGCATCATCGGCATTGAGAAGGAGCATGATATTCGAGGACGTGTCGGGTTTGCCCTGCAGAAGCCCCAAGGTGATCGCGGCCGCATCAAGCACGGGAACATCCAAACGCTTATTCAGAAGCGACTTGAGTCCCAGCGTCCAGAAAGGAATGGCGCTGATGATGGTCCAGACGAGCCGCAAGGGGCGGGGGAGGAGGACGCGCCTGAGAAGCTGCAAGACGAGCATCGTCGCAACGCTGCTGATGAGGTGGCGGGGACGCGGTGCCAAGGCGACGGAATCCGCAGGCTCCCATTGCTTTATCTCGGAATAGGAAAGGGCGTCCATCTTCTCGATGATGCGTCTGCGAGCATCGCGCAATTCCCGCTTCGTGGCAGCGCGGTATGTTATCGCGAGGTATCCCGCCTTGGGATAGGCGTCCGCGCGTTTTACGGAATCGAGCTGGCTGAACAGCTCCTCAAAAGCGACGGCATCCGTTTCGGGAATCTTGCCGCGCAGGTCGAATCGGATGCGTCCTGGAGTCTCATGTGCGATGAGGTACCGCATGACGCACACTATTGCTTCGTCGCGTGCTTCGCCGCTGTCTTGGGGGTCGCAGTCGACGTAGTAGACGGCTCTTCTTCAGGGGCTGCCTCGTCGGAGGGAACATCGTCGCCGTTTCTGGCGTACTCGGCCTCTGCCATCAGGTCGTCGAACTCCGCCTTGGCCTCATCGACCAGCATGCTGGCAGTCTCCCTCACTTGCATGCCGCCTACCAGCGCATCCACGTAGAGCTGCTTCGCGGGCTTGCTCTTGAGCACCTTGAGGCCCGCTGTTCCGATCAAGACGCCGATGCCGACAAGCCATGCAGGATGCATAGTGTCCTCCTAACCTTGCCGTGCGTTTCGCTCCGCAGATAGTTAGTATAAACTAACTATCTTTTAAAGCCAGGCTCGTCCCAACGCGATTATCCGCTCAATGAGGTTAACCTGTGTGAAGTCGGGACAACAATCTTGCGACATTCGTTTTCGCGGCTGTTATGGCTGGTACCACCCGATTAGTACTTGACGCGACATGCATTCCGCAATGTAGTGTACGTAGCTGCAATGATCCAGAGACAGTAAAGGATGGGTGCCATGCGCGGAACATTCACCTACCACAACCCCACGAAGCTCTATTTCGGAGAGGATGCCCTCGACGGCCTCAAGGTCGAGCTCGAAGCCTACGGCGGCAATGTCGTCGTGGTTTACGGCGGCGGCTCCATCAAGCGAAACGGCGTTTACGACCAGGTCATGTCTCTTTTGCGCGCAGCAGGCAAGACCGTGGCCGAAATCAGCGGCGTCATGGCGAACCCGACGGTCGAGAAGCTGCGCGAAGGCGTCGCAATCGCTCGTGCTGCGAAAGCCGATATGCTTCTGGCCGTCGGCGGAGGTTCGGTGTGCGATTATTCCAAGGCCGTAGCTGCGTCGATCAACTGCGACGACGACCCGTGGGAGAAGTACTTCGTGCGCTCCGAGGATGTAGACTGCGAAATCGTCCCCGTCGGCTGCGTGCTTACCATGGCGGGAACCGGGTCGGAGATGAACGCCAACGCCGTCATTACCGATTCTGAGGCGAAGATCAAGATCGAATATGGCTTCGGCATCGAGGGCATGCCGCGTTTCGCCATCCTGAATCCGCAGTTCACGTTGAGTCTGCCTCACAGGCAGGTCGTTGCGGGCATCTATGATTCGTTCAACCACATCTGCGAACAGTATTTCAGCGACTTCGACAACAGCGCGAGCGACTATCTTGCCGAGGGACTGATGCGCTGCATTGTCGACAACGGCCGCGTCGCTGCGAAGGACGATCAGGATTACGAAGCGCGCAGTAACCTCATGTGGGCTTCTACCTGGGCTTTGAACACGTTGCTCTCGCGCGGTAAGACGACCGACTGGATGGTGCATATGATCGGTCACGCGGTCGGCGGCGTGACCGATGCGACTCATGGCATGACGCTTTCGGCCGTGAGCCTGCCGTATTATCGCTTCATCATGGAGGCCGGCCTGCCGAAATTCGTGCGTTTCGCCACGCAGGTCTGGGGTATCGATGCGGCGGGGAAGACCGACCGCGAGGTTGCCGAGGAAGGTTTGGGCGCCATGGAGGCTTGGATGCGCGAACTGGGCCTTGCCATGAGTTTGTCCGAGCTGGGCGCCACCGAGGCCGATCTCGACGATATCGTCAACGGAACCTTCCTTCTAAATGGCGGCTATAAGGCCTTAGCCAAGGACGACGTCCGCCGAATCCTCAAGCAGAGCATGTAGGTCTCGATGGGGGAGAAGGGAAGCGCTGTCCCGCTTGGTCTTGAGCTGCCTGTCGTAGCGTTTTTTTCTTCGAGCCATATTGAATGCTTTTCACTCTTAACCTGATGTCAATCAAGGCGTTCCCCCTAAGGAAAGGAGAAGAACGTGCGGGAAACCATCGAAGCGGCTTACATATATGCATTTCCCCTGGTGCTGATGGATGCGACACGGGCTTCCGC
>ERZ773065.758-NODE-758-length-17437-cov-36.238925_pt1 | contig 17437 bp, 12 predicted proteins | sample MGYA00580623_ERZ773065 | MGnify/ENA primary metagenome ERZ773065 (study PRJEB29015, sample SAMEA2738017) | human oral metagenome | biome: human oral; feature: human-associated habitat; material: dental | place: China | collected 2047 ... | reverse complement strand
ATCTTCTTTTACATCACCAAATTGTTAAATTTCTCGCTCCCATTTTAAGAGCAAATCAATAAGCTTCTTAAAACTCACTTATTTGCCCTCAACAGCTTTTCTATTGTATTATATTGAGATTTTTTTGTCAACAGTTTTTTATAGTTTTATTTATTTTTCCGCAAAAAACATTAAAACCACTGATCAAATTTATCTCGCCAGAGGTTCATTCCTGAACTTTCGCTTAACTAAATACTATAATACACCATTTCGTTTTGCATTTCAAGACTTTTTTGTAATTTTCTATAATTTTATATTGCCTCGAAATTTGTTTTGATTTTTCATGAAATTATCTTCAAACTCCTCATATCTTTCCATTTTGGCTTCATATTCACGATCATCAGTTTCAGACATATAAAATCTCAATGCGGCATTTCGAAAAACAAACGGATATCTTAATATATATTCATTTAATTCGGTCATAATATCGTATACATCCCGAATATCCCCATTATAATCTAGCAAAAAACTTAAGTCATTCTCAAAAATTGGAGATTCAATTAAATTCCATAAGAACTTCTTAGGAAAGTCATCGCCCCAATCAAAAGATTTTTGGATTGCTAGCGCTAGCTCAAAACCATTATATGCAGAGAAATCATCAATATAAAATTGATCGTTACGGATTTTATCATTAATTTTAATGTCAGCGATATATTCTTTTAAAACTGTTTGTTGAAGAACCGCTTTCAAAGCTAATCTCGTTGAAATATAATTATTCTCACCCCAATAACCCCAGTCATCTTCCTCATAGCGATCATCACATGGATTAATTAACCCTTTATAAATATCACGTATCGCTGCTCGAGAAGCAATCAACCTACCGTCCTTGTATATAACCTGATTCATCGTAAAATCACGAGTATTCATATATCCTTCGATATTTGAAATCTCCTGTGCTCCATGATTGTATAAAAAATCATCTGGCGAAAAATATTCTGCATAAACATCCGCCTCTTCCTGCGAAATCTCATCTTCAAAATAAGCAACATCAATATCACGAGCAGGAATTAACTCTCGATTTTTGGGGTTAATCATCATAAACGCTAAACTCCGAGCCGCACCACCAATAACAGCGCAACCTTTTGGCATTTTGTCAATCTGCGAATAAACCGGATTTAAATCCTTAATTTCTTGCGGAACTTCTTGAGATATAATTTCAATCCGCTCTTTTTCAAATTTTTTCTTATAATTTTCCATTTTTGTTTTATTTACTATGTGACAATTATAGCATATATTTCATAAAAAGTCAATAAATAAAAATAATCCCTTTCGGGAATTACTTGGTGGGCGATGAGGGACTTGAACCTCCGACCTCGTCATTATCAGTGACGCGCTCTAACCAGCTGAGCTAATCGCCCTTATTGGTGGAACGCTCAGGACCGAAGCCCTGCTCGCCCCATATCTGGAAACCCAGAGAAAATTTTCAAATTGAGACTTAAAAACTTTCTTTGGTGGAGATACAGGGACTCGAACCCTGGACCCCCTGCTTGCAAAGCAGGTGCTCTAGCCAACTGAGCTATATCCCCAACCTGTCCTATTAAAGAACAGTTATTATTATATATTATATTATATTTAAAATCAAGAGTTTTTAAAATTATTTTTAAATTTATAATAGCCTTACCAAGCATAATTTGGTTCACTCACGCCAACTGTCGCTTGCAGTAGCTCTTCAGGTGTAACTACCTTCAGTCCGCCATACACTGGATCCTGAAAATTCGGATATGGATCAATGTAATAAATAAGTGCCACATCTGTGCCGTCTGGCGTCGCAATATAGCCAGCGCCGGCAACATTATGCTCGGAGTTGTTTACGCCCGGGTATATTTTTGCTGGATTAATCGTATAGTACATCGGATAACCGTCTTTAGTGTTCTTAATAAGCCTTTGTTTAAATAGTTCGATCGTTTTCTGATCGACTGTTTTTACCGTTTCTAGCCGATAGCCTGCTTGACCTGCTTGCGGCAGCTCGTAACCAAACATATGTTTATTCAAAACTCTTATCGCATCGCGATTATGGGTCCCAAATGGCTCATAAGTTCCCATTTCCTGAGCCAATATCGTCTGATCTGCTGCAATATTTCGAGCAGACAGTATCATACTCACTGCTGCTGGTGCACAAAAGTACCATTTTTGCTGAAGTTGTAGTTTTATATCGAGCTTATGCCTTGCGCCGATAGCCACACCGTTATTTTTTTCAATCGACTTTATTTCTAGATTTTGAGATTTCTGCCTAAAATCATTGTCTTGAGATTTTTTGTTCTCTTCCGGTCGCGAAAAAATGACATTAGGCTGCTGAGTTGAATAATTTTTTAGAACAACCAAGAAAATTATAGATACAGGTATAACTACAACTGCTATCCAAATTTTATTTTTAGCAACCCTTATCATATCTTTATTATAACTGTCAGCTTTAATTTTATCAACAAAAAAATATACTATAACTAGTATATTTTTTATTTTAACAATTTAGTTGTGCAATCTATCTCAGTCTGTGGTAAATTTTAGTCTTGCCTTTAGAAGGCTAAATTCGAAAGTAAAATTTACAGAAGCTTTCGAAAAGACCGACCTAGCTTCAAAGGTTGATTGCTCGAACCTTTGGCATAACTCTCCCTAGAAAGGAGGTAATCCATCTGCACCTTCCGGTACAGATACCTTGTTACGACTTAACCCCAATCATCCCTCCCACCTTAGGCCGACGAATCGGACTTCGGGTGTTAGTGACTTTCATGGTTTGACGGGCGGTGTGTACAAGACCCGGGAACGTATTCACCGCAGCATGCTGATCTGCGATTACTAGCGATTCCGACTTCATGCAGGCGAGTTTCAGCCTACAATCCGAACTGGGACTAGCTTTGATGCGATTTGCTTCACCTCGCGGCTTCGCTGCGCATTGTACTAGCCATTGTATCACGTTTCTAGCCCAGGACGTAAGGGAAATACTGACCTGACGTCATCCCCTCCTTCCTCCCCGTTACCGGGGCAGTCTCAGTAGAAAAATACAACTACTGACAAGGGTTGCGCTCGTTGATGGACTTAACCAAACATCTCACGACACGAGCTGACGACGGCCATGCATCACCTGTCACTTGGCTCTTAAAAAGCACTCTCTCATTTCTGAAAGATTCCAAGGATGTCAAGACCTGGTAAGGTTTATCGGTTATCATCGAATTAAAGAACATGATCCACCGCTTGTGCGGGTCCCCGTCAATTCCTTTATGTTTTAATCTTGCGATCGTACTACACAGGCGGGATACTTAACGCGTTAGCTTCGCTACTGAAGGGGTCGATACCTCCAACAGCTAGTATCCATCGTTTACGGCGTGGACTACCCGGGTATCTAATCCGGTTCGCTCCCCACGCTTTCGTGCCTTAGCGTCAGAAATGGCCCAGTAACCTGCCTACGCCATCGGTGTTCCTTCTAATATCTACGGATTTCACTCCTACACTAGAAATTCCAGCTACCTCTTCTGCTCTCGAGTTCAACAGTTCGAATAATAGTCTGAATGGTTGAGCCACCAGCTTTCACTATTCGCTTATTGAACCACCTACGCAACTCTTTACGCCCAGTCACTCCGGATAACGCTCGGATCCTACGTATGACCGCGGCTGCTGGCACGTAGTTAGCCGATCCTTATTCATAAGTTACCGTCATATTCCTCACTTATAAAAGCAGTTTACAACCCGAAGGCCTTCATCCTGCACGCGGCGTTGCTCCATCAGGCTTTCGCCCATTGTGGAAGATTCCTCACTGCTGCCTCCCGTAGGAGTCTGGACCGTGTCTCAGTTCCAGTCTGACTGATCATCCTCTCAAACCAGTTACAGATCGTCGACTTGGTGAGCCATTACCTCACCAACTATCTAATCTGACGCAGGCTGTTCCCAAAGCGCCCGAAGGCTTTAATCCGAAGACCATATGCGGTATTAGCACACCTTTCGATGCGTTATCCCTCACTTTGGGGTACATTCCCACGCGTTACTCAGCCGTCCGCCGCTCGCCGACATTTTACACAAAATTCTTGAATAAATCTTCTCTTTAAACCAGAAGCTTCCAGAATTCAGTGTAAAACTCGCTGCCGCTCGACTTGCATGTGTTAGGCACGCCGCCAGCGTTAATCCTGAGCCAGGATCAAACTCTCCATAAAAAAGAATTATCAAATTGATAATCTATAAAATAGACTGACGATAAATTTGCACAACTAAATTGTTAAAGGTCAAATTATCAGTTCAACTCCACTTTACAATCAGTCTTTCGACTTCTTTCGCTGAACTATATTTAAGTATATATAATTGATTTTAAAATGTCAACACTTTTTTGAAACTTTTTTTATTTTTATTTTAAAAGATCTTACAAAAATAAAAATATGCGAGATTATAAACATAACCTCACATATATTTATATTCATTCTACAAACCAAATAGGAACGAAAAATATCCTAACAAGAACCCAATCGCCGAGCCAACTGCTACTTCAAGCGGAGTATGTCCTCGAACAACTCTTACTTTTGGCACACCGAGTTTTTTGTCATCAATTATCTTATTGATAGTTTCTCCCTGTTTGCCATTAGAAAATCTAACTTTCATAGAATCATATATTACTATCATCGCAAAAATGAAAGCTAGACCAAATATAGACGAATGCACACCCTCTTTGAGCCCGATGAAAGTAGCTATCGCTATAACCACCGCACTATGCGAACTGGGCATACCGCCACTTTCTGAGATTACTCTACGGAATTTAACATTTCTATCATTTTTAAGCTCGAGAAAATATTTAGTAGTTTGCGTTATTGCCCACGCTATCACAAAAATTACTAAAATTGATGGCATTTTACTCCTCTTGACTTTCTTCCATTAACCCAACGCTTGCAACAAGATCATTATTAGAAAGTTTCATAATTCTGACACCTTGTGTAGTTCGGCTAAGAGTTGGTATATCTTTAATTGCAACCCTAATAGTTTGACCGCCCGTTGAGATCATTAATGCGTCAGTCGATTCTTTTGGCAAAGTCTGGACTGAAACTATCGGACCTGTCTTTGATGTAACTATTGCAGCTTTAACGCCAATACCTCCACGCCGCTTAACTTCAAAATTAGCCACTTTAGTTGATTTTCCGTAACCATTCGCCGAAATAACTAGCAATTTCTGGTCGGCATCAGTAACTATATCCATTCCTACGACATTGTCATTTGGTCGTAAGCGAACTCCACGAACACCTCTGGCAGCACGACCCATAGCACGTACATCATCTTCATTGAAGCGAACTGCTTGTCCAGCCGATGTAGAAATAATAATATCACTTTCACCATCTGTTTTTTGGATCCAACGAAGTTCATCGCCCTCGTCAAGATTTATTGCATTTAGGCCATTCGTTCGAATATTCGCGAAATCCTTTAAAGCAGTCTTCTTTACTGTCCCCTTAACTGTAGCCATAAAGAGGAAATCTTTATCACTAGAGTTTTGCTCTAGCTTAATGATTGAAGTAATTTTCTCTTCTGGTTGAAGTTGAAGTAAGTTTACCGCAGCTACACCTTTAGCTTGTAGGCTAGCCGCTGGAACTTCATACGTTTTCAAGCGGAACACTCGACCACGGTTAGTAAAGAACAACAACCAATCATGCGTACTTGCCGGAACAAGGTGATCAATAATATCTTTTTCCTTGGTCGTCATACCGCGCTTACCTTTTCCACCTCGATGCTGACGGCGATATTCGCTCAATAAAGTTCGTTTAATGTAATTTTCAGTTGTAAGCAAAATTACACTCTCTTCTTCTGGGATTAATTCTTCATCTGAAAATTTACCAAGTTCGTGATTAATAATCTTAGTCTTTCGCTCGTCACCATACTTATCTTTCATCTCGAGAAGTTCTTCTTTAATAATTCGCAAGATTTCATTTTCATCAGCAAGAATAGCCTCAAGCTCGCCAATCAATTTCAAGAGAGCGGCAAGTTCAGCTTCGATAGCCTCACGCTCTAATCCAGTCAATCGGCGAAGTTGCATCGCAAGGATAGCTTTTGCTTGAATTTCAGTTAAGCCAAATTTTTCACGCAACGCTTTTTCAGCAATATCAGTAGTCTTTGAAGCACGGATTGTAGCAATAACTTCATCAATATGATCAAGTGCGATCTTCAGTCCTTCCAAAATATGCGCACGAGCTTTAGCTTTCTTAAGCTCAAATTCTGTTCGGCGACGCACAACAATCTGGCGGTGTTTAACAAACTCCGACAGCATTTCCTTCAGGCCAAGCACGCGAGGCTGAACACCATCAATAAGCGCAAGCATATTATAGTGGAAATTAGATTGAAGTGGTGTTAATTTATAAAGCTGATTAAGAACTTTCTTAGGATAAGCATCCTTTTTGAGATCGATCACCACCCGAACATTGCCACGAGCCGATTCATCACGCAAATCAGCAATCGCAGTGATTTTTTTCTCCTTAACTAAATCAGCAATTTTTTCAATTAGCGAAGCCTTATTCACCGAATAAGGAATTTCGGTTACCACAATCTGATAACGACCCCTCTTCGTTTCGGTAATCTCAGCAACGGCACGCATCGTAACACTTCCGCGACCAGTTCTATAAGCCTGAACCATTGGCGCACCGCCATAAACTACAGCCCCAGTCGGAAAATCCGGACCTTTCACAAATTTCATAAGATCTTCAAGGGAAGCTTCTGGATTATTAATAAGCTCGATCGTTGCATCAACAATTTCGCCTAAATTATGCGTAGGAATACTGGTCGCCATACCAACCGCAATACCAATCTGACCATTCAAAAGTAGGTTTGGCAATTTTGCAGGAAGAACTGAAGGTTCACTCTCAGATCCGTCATAGTTAGGCCGAAAATCAACTGTGTCTTTATCAAGATCGGCAAGCAGAATATCTCCAACCCTACCAAGTCGAGCCTCAGTATAACGCATTGCAGCGGGAGGATCACCGTCAAGAGAGCCAAAGTTACCTTGTCCATCTACAAGCGGATAACGCATATTCCAATCTTGAGCCAAACGAACCATTGCGTCATAAATTGAGCTGTCACCATGAGGGTGATATTTACCCATCACATCACCGACGATACGGGCTGACTTCTTAAAAGCCGACCCTGGACGAACACCCATTTCGCCCATCGTATAAAGAACTCGGCGATGAACGGGCTTCATTCCGTCACGCACATCAGGCAATGCGCGATCAATAATCACACTCATTGAATAACGCAAGAATGAATCTTCCATCACATCTTCGACTGTTCGAAATTCAAGATGCTTTGAATGATTTTGCTGTTCTATAATTTCGCCCTCAAGAGGTTTTTTATTCTCATCTTTCATAATTAAACATCCAATTCTTCAAGGTTAACATATTTTGCATTAGTCTGAATAAAACTTTTACGCATCGCAACTTCGCTACCCATCAACTTAGTAAAGATAGCGTCGGCTTTTTCGGCATCCTCAAGTTTAAGCTGAACAAGTACGCGATTTTCTGGATTCATAGTAGTTTCCCAAAGCTGAGTCGCATCCATTTCACCAAGACCTTTATATCGCTGAATACCCGTCAAGCCAGCCTGCTTAATGGCATCATCCTCAGGGTTGATATTAGTCCCTCGAGCACGGCGCTCTTCAATTAGTTCTTTAATCTTAGTATCGCGCTCCTCGTCACTATAAACATAGTAGTGTTTATTTCCACTGCCCTTCAATAAGAATAATGGTGGTTTCGCTAGATAAATATGCCCGCCCTCAACAACTTCTCGCATATAACGGAAGAAAAAGGTCATCAAAAGCGTAGCGATATGACTACCGTCAACGTCAGCATCGGTCATAATAATAATTCGGTGGTAGCGCAAACCAGAAATATCAAATTGATCACCAATTCCAACACCCATACCCTTGATAAGTGAAACGATTTCATTATTGGCTAACATCTTATCTAAACGAGCGCGCTCGGTATTTAGGACTTTACCCCTTAGCGGTAAAATAGCTTGGGTTCTAGAATCACGACCACTCTTAGCTGAACCACCAGCCGAATCTCCCTCAACGATATATAGTTCGCATTCTTCTGGTTTTTTCGAAGAACAGTCGGCCAGCTTACCAGGCAAGTTCAAGCCGTCTAATACACCCTTACGAATAACATTCTCGCGAGCTGCGCGGGCCGCTTTTCGTGCGCGAGCTGCCAATAAGGCTTTACCTACAATCTTCTTAGCGACGGCCGGATTCTCCTCAAGATAATAGCCAAAGTATTCATTCATTACCTGCTGGACATAACGTCTCACCTCTGGATTACCGAGCTTATTTTTGGTCTGACCTTCAAATTGTGGATCTGGTAATTTAACAAGAACAATTGCCGTTAAACCTTCACGAATATCGTCACCAGAAAGATTATCTTCTTTCTCTTTAAGCAAGTTATTTTTTCGAGCGTAGTCATTAATCGTTTGAGTTAAAGAACTACGAAAACCAACAACATGCGTTCCACCATCGGGGTTCAAGACGTTGTTCGCGAATGCCTGAACATTTTCTGTGTATGTATCATTATATTGAATCGCAATCTCAACCATCGAGTCTTCAACGGTTTTTTCTACATAAAATGGCGTATCGCTCAAGACTTCTTTACCGATATTTAAGTGTTTAACATAACTCTGAATACCACCTTCAAAATAAAACGCCTGGCGCTCGTTAGTCCGATCGTCATCAACCTGAACATAAACACCTTTTGTAAGATATGCTTGGTGTCGCAAATAGTTCACCACCCATTTATAGTCAAATTCAACAGTCTCCTTAAAGATAGTTGGATCAGGATAAAAAGTGATACTTGTACCATCTGGCCGCGGAGATTTGCCTAGATTTTTTAGTTGAGTCGTAGGAACTCCACGCTCAAACTCAATTCGATAAAGCTTACCGCCACGAGCAACTTCGGCAATCATTTTTGTAGAAAGCGCGTTCACTACACTCGAACCAACACCGTGCAAACCGCTCGAAACTTTATAGCCGCCGCCGCCAAACTTTCCACCAGCATGGAGAACAGTTAAAACTGTTTCAAGCGTACTCTTACCAGTTTTCGGATGAATATCAACCGGAATACCTCGACCATTATCGGTGATTGTAATGCCGCCATCCCTCAAGATACGCACCAAAACCTGCGTTCCATAGCCAGCAATTGCTTCGTCGATTGAGTTATCGGCAATTTCTTTAATTAAATGATGGACGCCTTCGTAGCCAGTAGACCCAATATACATTCCAGGACGCTTACGAACCGGCTCCAAGCCTTCTAAAACTTGAATTTGTGAGCCATCATATTTTTTTTCAGCTTCTATCTTAGACATCAACTCCCTCACATTTTCAGACTGATCTGTATTTTATCCTTTTAACCTCTTTTATACTACTAAATTATAGCGTATTTCTTTAAAAATCGCAAATAAACCTTAATTTTTAGTTAAAATTATGATAAAATGGTTGTGGTTAAGGTGGGAAATGTTTAGAAAAATTATTTTAGGTTATACGTACAGCCCTTCTCTAGGTGATAAGCTTCTCAAATACGAAGAGGAACTTCGAAAAAAACTTCGCTGGAGAATTGCCGATATTTTTTTAATTATTTTTGCGTTATTCTCGATATGTTTCTCGAGTCTTTTTCCGTTTAATACTCAAACTAAACCTTCGCCAATCGCAAAGATTGAAAGCACCAAGGAAATCCAGCTCAGCTCAAAACTAGTCTACGCTCCAGATACAGCGCAAGAAAATTCCGAAATATTGGTTGAACTAAGAGCCAAAAACATATCAGACACTACACAGACTGCATATTTCGAATTTCAATCCAGCGATATTCTTGAGTACGCAGAGATACTGCCCCAAAAGGATCTTCATATTAGGGATGATTTTTCTAGTTTCAGCCCTGTCCAGATTCCACCTAAAAGCGAAGAAGTTCGCAAAATAGTAATTAAAATTAAAAATCGCATCCCAGCATTAAGCCAAAATAAAACAACTCCAAATAGTTATGATTGCCAAATTTCTTTATTTTTCGGTAATTTAACTTCTCAAAAAATTGCTTGTTCGCCGTTTAGAGCTTTAGATATTATTAACTTCGCTGATAATTATATATCCGATAATATAGTTATCTGGTTGTTGTCTTTATTACTATTTACCTCTATAATTTCGACTTTTAGAACAAATTTATTACTCAAGCAAATTAAAATAATTAGAAGGAAATCATAATGAAAAAAGAAACCGATAAGCAGATAGACGCATTACTTCAAGAAACAGAATATCAATTATCTAACTTTGAAAAATCTACCCGAGCAATACTAAATAGTGAAATTTCGGAGAAAATAGATTGGCTATTTAATCTATTTTTTGAGGCAAAAACTTTTGCGATATCAATTTTTACATCAATAATCATCTATTATATAGTATTTTTTACATCAATAATACATTCGTTTAGAGTTTCACCAAATTTAATTCTAATCCTAACTGTAGTTTTTTATATCGGCTTAAGAATTGTAAAGCTAATTAAAAATACGATAAAATAAAAAAGTTATCGAAAGTAAAATTAAAACTACCTTATCTTAAAAACGACTTCATCATTAGACTCTCCATGCACAGAAAAATTATCTGATTTAGTGTTTTGAGATTTAGCTTCTTTTATGGGCTCTTCTTTCACCTCAAAATTAATAGATTGAGGAGTTTTATCCTGCGACACAACCCCCTGTCTAATCTGTTCTCTTCTTTGAAGCCAATCATCCAAAAATGACTTTTCCGTAGACTGCCGCTGTGCAAATTGCTGAGAATTCGACATAATATCAGGAGAACTATCACGACTAAAAGAACTAGCTTGATTTCTAACTGAATTAACTTGGTTATTATTGATATCCGCAAAAGGCTGCCCCATTTGAGTTTGGTGCGAAGTCTGCTCAGCTTTCAAGCCTGAAGGCTCGGTATTAGCAGGCTTTTTAACAGCCAACCGCTCACGGATTTCTGCCGCCACAATCTCTTTTGGCCTACCATATTTTGAGGCCGAATATTTCTTGATTGCATCCCTCAGCTGCGGATTTGATTTACCGAGCGGAGGTAAGAGCTTTATATTAAAAGGTGAGGATGGAACTCCATTGACTAGTACTGTAGCAATAGCATTATAGTTTGGTGTCTTTATTAAGTCTTCAGCAACATAAGTAGGCGTAAACGCTTTTTGAAGAATTTCAGCATCGTCTATTCCGATTCGACCAACTAATTTATTTGGCACGTTACCCATTACTGCACCCTTAATCTTATCGTTAAGCTGGGTCATGAACTGGTTCGCTAGAATCAAATTCAATCGGAATTTTCGGGCTTCAGACAAAATAGACTCGAAAGAATCTGTCGCAAAGTTCTGGAACTCATCAACATATAGACAAAAATCTTTACGCTCATCTTCAGGAATATTAACTCGACTCATAGCCACAGCCTGAAACTTCATCACAAAAACCATTCCTAACAATTTCGCGGCACCTTCCCCCATCTTACCTTTTGAAAGATTTACGAGTAGAATTTTTTGATTATCCATAATTTCACGTATATTAAACGAGCTCTTCGTCTGTCCAAGGATATTGCTCAATAATTCATTTTCAAAAGGTGCCCATTTCGATACAACCCAAGAAACAAGCTCTCCCGCATCATTTGATTTCTGTGACGCTGGCCACTCTTTTGTCCAAAAATCTATAGCCCGCTGATTCCGCAAATACTTAATTTTTGGTTTGGTAAATTCTGGATCAATTAGAACCTTTGGAATATCCATAAAAGTCCCTCCTTCAGGATCGCTCATCAATAAAAGCGCCGCATTGCGTACGATATTTTCCATTCGTGGTCCAACTATTCCAGTATTGCCCGGATCATAAAGTGATTTCAGCATCGAATTTGTTTCACCAATAATAAAATCCATTTCGGAATCATCCTTAGCTTCAAACATATTAAAACCAAGTGGATTATCAGTATCGCCAGGATTAAAGTAAATAACATCGTCAAGACGTTCTTTCGGGATCATACCAAGGAGCTCTTCAACCGAATCGCCGTGCGGATCAATAAAAGCAAAACCGTCGCCATTCATAATATCCTGAAAGGCCAGATTTTCAAGCAATTTAGACTTACCCATACCAGTCTGACCGATAATATAAGTGTGTCGGCGACGATCATTTTTACTTAATCGAATCTGCTTTTCGACACCACGATATTCATTAACCCCCAACAAAAGACCTTCGTCCATCACCTCAGTAGGACCATCTACTTGTTTTATCCTCTGACGTTGAACCTTTTCGGTTGCAATAACATTTCGATTTGGCAAATGGAAAATCGTAGAAAGTTCAACACTATTCAAAATTACGCTTTTGGCATTTTGAGGAAAAAATCGAAAGATATAAGCCGTAACTAAATCATCAACATTTTGCGTCATATTAAATTTGAAGCCGTTAAATCTTGGCGAATCAAAAAGCGAAAATGCCGAAACAATTCCGGACAAAATTGCTTGACTTTTAGCCGAAGTGGATGACGAAACAACAACACGAATCAAAACCTCGTACCCAGGATATTTAATTTTATTTTCAATTGCCTCAATATCATCTTGTTCAAGAGATGTTAATTGATGCTGAGGTAATCCATTTTCACTAGACCCATATGTAGGCGGCTTCCACAGAGCCTCCATTAGATCTACTGCAACCCCAGCTTTTTTACCTTTATTTCCTTTACTTCTAATTGACTCGGCTCGCGATTTTGAACTCTCTATCCATTTTTCATATGCTGGTCGAATCATAATTTGAATAGAAGCACCATCACCCCGAGAAACACTTGATAAAGCGTCCAATAATGAACGCATTGCATCACGCTTAGAGTCTTGATAGGTTGCAATTGGATAGATAAAATCTTTTTTAAGCGTAAATTCACCGCCTATAACACCTAACATTTTACCTTGTCTTGAGAAAATATTTTCAATCTTAACTTCTTCTAGTCGCGCTGATGGATATGCTGCTGCGATCGCCTGTTCTATAGTTTCGGTAATAACCGACGGCACGACAGCGTAGTAATAAATCAGTCCATCGCTCGCTACAATTTCAAATGAAATGTGTCGCTGTCCATAAAGTTTTGTTTTAAAACCTTTAGTCGCAGTGCTAGCGATAATATTATACATAGTTTGAGCTTCAGACAAGACCTCGTCAACTACATCTCGCTCATCACGACTACCACTTTCAATATCATTACTTGGCGGTGGAAGGTGAATTTTCATCGGAACCATTTTTAGGCCTCGCTCATAATTCTTTGCTTCTTGAACGATTTTTTTATACCATTGAAAAATCAAAAAGCTAGCAACACAAACCACTACAAAAATTAAGAAAAAAATTATAAAAAATTCCATTATTTCCCACCGTTAATAATTCTATTATAGCGCTTTTTTAGATAATCAATTTGCATTTCCTTAAACCTAACCTCGCGCGCAAAAGGATCGTTTTTAGTTTCTATAATCATTCGCTTCAGCTCTTTGACCCATTCATCCTCCATCAAGTCAGTATCTGCCGCCGTTGCAGGGACTGACACGACTTGAGATACGTCCGAACTACTCGATCCATTAACTGGCGGTAAAGTCTGTGACGATGCCGGCACTTGAGCCTGCTCGACGTCCGTTAGCTGTTCTATAGCTGAAAAAGCCGCTTCACGAGATTTTAAAGTCTCAACGCCTTGATTGATTTTTTTTTCATAATTTGGTAAACCCTTAAAATTAGAACTCTCAAAACTAGAATTTGAAAGCCCACCTTCTACTTTCGGAAGTTCGACATTTTTTAATGGTTCCATACGTATCAATTATACCACAAACATTAGCGTTTTGAAATATAAAGGCAAGCTATTATTTCAAGAATTACAACTAAAATAATTTCAAAAATACCAATACCGCGGATTGACTGCTGGGCTATTAAAACCAATGGCGCCATAGCCAAAGCTAAGGCATATTTATAAAAAAACTTAAGCTCTCTATTTTTAGAAATAAAAAGATCGTCCTTTCTAAAAATAGAAAAAACCATCTCAAATAACCGATTTGTTCCATATAAGAACGCTGAGATTATCCCAGCAAATAATAAGAATGTCGCTACGAATAAGCCTAAAACTCCAATAGGCCCAATACTTGAAGGAGTAGTAAAGTTTAATATCCAGAGAATACCAACTCCGGATAAAACCGAAACTGCTAAAATAATTTTTGAAATCATATCTAATATAATACCATGCTTTAGATTTAGCCCAAAGAGCCAACAAGCCAGAACCAAACGGAACTAAAAAAACTATTACTAAAACCCGTGGATCTGCGGTTAGCTCTTTTGAGCTAGTTGACCGCTTCCCATTTAGAGAAGCATAGATTTTTTTCATCGATTTTTCCTTAAGTTAATTTCCTTTGAAAATAACAAGTACTAATCGGCGCTCTACGCTTTTTTGCGGAGCTTTTTGACAACTCAAAAAAGTTAGAAAACCTATGACGTTTCCAGAAATCTTATTTTGAATTGCCGTTCAAGCCCACAAACAATAAACGGTCAATTTCATTCAAAATATAAATAATGTACTATACTGTAATTTTGTTTTTGCTTTTTATGTTTTTAAAAGCTTACACAGATAATAGCACAAGCTTAATAAAATGTCAATATATTGACGTTTTATTTTTGTTGTATTTTTAACCAATCTTCCTAAATCCATCTGTTATTTTAATGGTTAAAAAAATTATACAAAAAAGTAGAAAAAACCTATTGACTTTATGCTTTTTTCCATATATTATAGTGTTAGCTTATGAATAAATAATTTATACATAAGCCAAAAATAAACATTATTTCATAAAAATAGCCTTTTCCGCAGACGGCTAAAAACTAAAACTCCACAAAATATTTAAATGAGCGTTCCTCGCAGTCGCTCATTTTTTATTAATAAAAAATAAAGGCTTCGTGCCTATATGAACTGAATATTTGGTGGAGCTGCCGAGAACCGCCCTCGGGTCCAAAAGGTAATAATTTATCTATCTACAAGTTTAGCTTATTTTAGAATAAAATTTGATGCTCAAAATATAAGCAAAAATACACCAAAAGTCGTAGCTAAATTTTCACTCAAAGGCTGCTACCTATCCTATTGAGCTATCAGTATAAAATATAACACCAATCTATATATCTACTGAAATATATACATCGATGATTGCCAAAAATAACTAAGCGGCAATTGGCGCAAAAGCTGCTTTAGGCGCAAAAAGAGCCTTAGCTTTCGCTACAAAATTAGATTTTGCAATTATTTTATTACTTTACGAGTAACCGACTTGCAAGATAAATTATTAAACTCCTTTTGTCTAAAACTAAATCAGCCCCAACAATATTCTAAGATTATACCACGAAAAATTGATTTTGAATACCTTTTATGATTAAATTAAAGCATGATAAGTAAAGTTTTGTCGGCCGCCGCAATTGGTTATTCGGGAGAGTTGATAGAAGTTGAAGGTGATTCATCTCAAGGTCTCCCTTCCCTACAAATAGTTGGAATGGGCAACAAAGCTATCGATGAATCAAAAGAACGCGTCCGTAGTGCGATTAAAAATTCAGGCTTAGATTTCCCAAAAAAGAAAATAACCATAAACTTGGCGCCCGCAGAAATACCAAAAGATGGCACCGGCTTTGATTTACCAATCGCAATATCGATTTTGATAATCAGTGGTCAAATAAAACCTAAAGATATAGAGCAACGTGCTTTTGCTGGTGAGCTATCGCTTAGCGGAGACTTACGACCTATAAAGGGTATAATAAACATTGTCGAGAAATTAAAAAATAGTGGTATAAAAGAAATCTTTATACCTGAGGGAAATTATAATCAAGCAACTCTGATAGATAATATCACCATAATCCCCGCTAAAAATTTACAAGATATATTCTTACACCTCAAAGATGAACGAATAATTCCTCAGTCACAAATTAAAGAAGTTAAAGTAAAAAACGATAAAGAAATAACTTTAGAAGATATTGTTGATCAAGAACAAGCCAAACGAGCCTTAACAATAGCTGTTGCTGGTAGACATAATATACTTCTAACCGGCCCTCCGGGGACGGGAAAAACTATGCTGGCTAAAGCCGCCCTAAATTTATTGCCAGATTTATCTAAGAATGAACTTCTCGAAGTATCCAAAATCCATGGCCTAGTCGAAGATATTGATGTCGGTCATCTTAAAAGACCCCTTAGAGCTCCTCATCATACTGCTAGTAAAACATCAATAATAGGTGGTGGTCCAAGAGCCCTACCAGGCGAAATTAGTCTTGCTCACATGGGAATCTTATTTCTAGACGAAATACCAGAATATCAAAAGTCCACACTAGAATCTCTTAGACAACCCCTAGAAGATAAAAAAGTCGCAATTAGTCGAGCAAAATATAGGAGCACTTACCCAGCAGATTTTATGCTAGTAGCAACTATGAATCCCTGTCCTTGTGGATTCTACGGAGACCCGACCAAACAATGCACGTGTACAGCTTCACAAATTATCAATTATCAACGAAAAATATCAGGTCCACTTTTAGATCGCATAGACATGGTTGTTAATGTTAGTAGAATTAGCAATCAAAATCTTCTAAATAAACGGTGTAAAAATAACAATGAAAATATTAAAGCTAAAGAACAGATTAAATCATCGCTTATTTTACAACAAAAACGTTATAATAGTTGTATAAAATACAATAGCTCTGCAAACATCTCTGATGTAAAAACTTTATTTAATATTGAAGATACAGCAAAAAAACTATTAGATAATGCAACTTTAAAATTAGATATTTCAGCTCGTAGCTACCTAAAGATATTAAAAGTCGCCAGGACGATAGCTGACCTAGATAATTCAGTAGCGATACAAATGTCACATATCAGCGAAGCTCTCCAGTATCGTCATAGACAAGAAACACTATGAACTTCTCTTGATTTTTAATATGTATTCTGATATAATCTTAACCGAGTGAGTGTTCAAAATATCTATTCGAAAGGAAGGAAATATTAGCAAAAAAATACGCATTAACGATGAGATTCAAGCCAAAGAACTTCGAGTCATAGGCGCAAGCGGTGATCAGCTAGGAATTATGCCCAAAAAAGAAGCTCTAAAAATAGCACAAGATAACGGCGTAGATCTCGTAGAAATATCGCCTAACGCTAATCCACCTGTTGCTAAGGTTATCGATTGGGGTAAGTTCCAATATCAAAAGATGAAGGAACAGCAGAAAAACAAGCGTAATGCAAAATCAGTTGAGCTAAAACAAATGCGTTTTGGGCTAAAGATCGGAACTGGAGATCTCGACGTTAAATTACGTAAAATCAAAAAATTTCTAGTTAATGGTGATAAAGTAAAAATCCAAATTATATTTAAAGGCCGTGAGATGGCTCACAAAGAAATTGGATTTGAAATGG
>ERZ773065.756-NODE-756-length-17455-cov-6.053333_pt1 | contig 17455 bp, 15 predicted proteins | sample MGYA00580623_ERZ773065 | MGnify/ENA primary metagenome ERZ773065 (study PRJEB29015, sample SAMEA2738017) | human oral metagenome | biome: human oral; feature: human-associated habitat; material: dental | place: China | collected 2047 ... | reverse complement strand
GCCCGCGGTCAGTATGCTGGGGCGGGCGTTCGCACCGGAGCCGAGAGGGGCGGACAGGATCAGCCGCCGTGCCGGTCGTTCGGGTTCGGAAAGACCGAGGAGCCGGCCTCACGAGAGACAGGACCCACCATCATGATCAATGGAGAGCTCATCGACCTGGTCGCCGGAGACTACGAGGCCCGCATCGCCACCTCGGGTGCCACCCTCGTTCACCTTCGCAGGGCGGGCAGCGATCTCGTCATCCCCTTCGACGCCGAGGCCTCGCTTCCCGGAGCCTGGCAGGGCAAGACCCTGGTGCCATGGCCCAACCGCATCGTCGGAGCGCGCTACGCCTATCGCGGTCAGGAGTACCCGGTGCCCTGCAACGAGCCCGAGACCGGCTCGGCCCTGCACGGACTGGTGGGCTGGGCCGACTTCCAGGTGGTCGCCACGAGCACCGGGGATGAGGGTGCCGGGGATGACGCGGTCGGCGATGCCCCGTCGTCGGTCGCGCTCGAACTGACGCTGCCGGGCTCGTACGCCTATCCCTGGAGCCTGCAGGTCGACGTGCGCTTCGCCCTGGACGCGCGAGCCGGGCTGACCGTGGCCGCCACGACCACCTGCCTCGGGGCGGGCGCGCCCGCGGCCCCCGACGCCGTCGGCGCCCCCGAGTCGGACGGCCTGCTCGCGCCCGCGCCCTATGGCGTCTCCTTCCACCCCTATCTGACGCGCTCCGTGCCGTTGGACGAGTGCGTGCTGCAGGTGCCGGCCGCGCGCGTCCTCGACGTCGATGAGCGCATGGCCCCCGCGGCCGAGCGCGACGTCGCCGGCACCGATTGGGACTGGCGCGCCGGTCGCCCGGTGGGAACCATCTCAACCGACAACGCCTACACGGGCCTGCCGCAGGGGCCCTGGGAGGCGCGGCTGACCGGAGGCGAGGCGGGCAGCACTGTGGTGCTGAGCGCCGAGGCGCCGTGGGTGCAGGTCTACACCGCGGAGCACCTGGGGCGACGGGGCGTCGCCGTGGAGCCCATGACCTGTCCTCCTGACGCCTTCAACAGCGGGCGCGACCTGGTCGAGCTGGAGGTGGGGCGCTCCCATTCCTTCAGCTACTCCCTGCGCGAAGACGACTGACGACGCCAGCCCTCCCCGACGTTCTCCCCAGTTCTCCCCAGTTCCCCCTCCAGTTCCCCCAGTTTTCCGAAGTTCTCCGCCGCGGGTGCAGGTCCGGCCGCGGTCGGTGCAGGAGGCGATCATGACAAATAGCAGCTCGGCGTCGCGACGCCCGGGCATGATGGACGTGGCCCGGCTCGCCGAGGTGAGCCCTCAGACGGTGTCCTGTGTGCTCAATGACCCGGAGTCGGTGCGTCCAGTGATGCGCGAGAAGGTCCGGGAGGCCATGGGGCAGCTGGGTTACCGCCGGGGCTCGGCTGCCCGGTCGCCGGTCGCCGAATCCACGCGCACCATCGGGATCGTGACTGCGGGGTCGCACTTCTTCGGGCCGGCGTCGACGGTGGCCGCCATCGAGATCGCGGCACGGCGGGTGAGCTACGCCTCTCTCGTGATCGCCCTGAACCGGAGCTTGGACGATGAGGTCGCCGAGGCCCTCCACTTCCTCATCGCCCGGGGCGTTGACGGCATCATCGTCGTGGCCCCACAGACGCACATCGTCGCCTCGGTCGAGCGGGCCGCGTGGGCGGTCCCGCTGGTCGTCGTGGCCGACGGCTTCCCGTCCGGCAAGCGGATCCACGTGGTCTCCGTGGACCAGGAGCTCGGGGCGCGCACGGCGGTCGGCCATCTTCTCGGCCTCGGGTGCCAGTCGGTGGCCCACGTGCGCGGACCGCTGGACTGCTTCGATGCGGCGGCCCGGGTCTGCGGGTGGCGCGCTGCCGTGGAGGAGGCGGGGGCGACGCCGAGGGATCTCCTTGAAGGGGATGGGAGTCCCGAGCGGGGCTACGAGGCCGGTGCCGCTCTTGTGGCGCGCGGGCTTCCGGACGGCGTCTTCTGCTCCAACGACCTCATGGCGCTGGGCGTGCTGGCGGCACTGCGCGACCGGGGGATTCGCGTCCCCGAGGATGTGGCTGTGGTGGGCTACGACGACGTGTCGGGGGCGGCTTTCTTCTCTCCCTCGCTGACCACCGTCCGACAGCCCTTCGACGAGGTCGGGAGGCTGTGCATGGAGGTGCTGCTGGAGGCGATCGGCGGGTCCGAGGGCAGATCCCACTCCATATCGCCGACCCTCCAGGTGCGCCGCTCCAGCACGTGAGGGGCTGGGTCCCCGGTCGTCGATCTCGTTCGAAGAAGTCTGTTTCGTGGTCTCGTATCTGTATACGGGACGCCGAACAGGCCCGCGCTCCGTCCTCAGGCCCGGTTGGCGAAGCGCTCCAGCAGCGTTGCGTCCCCGCCGACGACGAGCACGTCCTCGGCACTGACCAGGGTTTCCGCCGTCGCGTACTCGAAGGGCTCGCCGGGGCTCATGAGGCCGAAGACCGTGATGCCGTAGCGCGAGCGGATCTTCGACTCCCCGATGGTGAAGCCGTGCAGCTCGGCCGGCGGCCGCATTTTGACGATGGTGAAGCCACCCTTCTCCATCTCAATGTAGTCCAGCATGCGGCCGCTGACCAGGTGCGCGGCGCGCTGACCGGCGTCGAACTCGGGGTAGACCACGTGGTGGGCGCCGATGCGGCGCAGGATGCGTCCGTGCGCCCGGGAGATCGCCTTGGCCCAGATCTGGTGGGTCTCCAGGTCCACGAGATTTCCGGTGATGAGGACGCTCGCCTCCAGGGACGTCGCCACGCCCACGACCGCGGTGCCGAACTCGGTGGCGCCCAGCTGCTCGAGCGCCTCCATGTCGGTGGCATCGGCCTCGATCAGGGGGATGCGGCCGGTCCACTGGCGCACGATCGCCGGATTCGACTCCACGGCGAGGACCTCTCTGCCGAGCCGGTCCAGGGTGGCCGCTACGGCCGACCCGAAGCGTCCCAGTCCGATGACGAGGGTCGAGTCGGTGCGATCGACGGGGGCTGCCATGGGTTCTCCTGCGCGGGCGGTACGGCGGATGGCCGGGCGGAGGCCGCGGCCTGGTGCATCCACCGTAGTGCAGTGCGGACGCGGGATGGGCTGGGCCAACGATTCGCGCGCCCCTGCCCCAGTTCCCCTTTGCCGAGATCGGTCGAAACCCGCATCGAGATCGGTCGTAATTCGGCTTGAGATCGGCGGATCGCCGACGAGGATGCGGTCGCGGGCAAAGTTGTCACGATCCGGGACAAACGAGATCTGACGCTCTCATGCGGCGTGAGAAAATCCCATGATTTCAACGGTCGGCTCGACATGGCGGGAGGTCTTCCGGCACGTTTGTCCCGGATTGTGACACTTGGTCGTCTGTTTCCGGGATGATGGCGGCCACTGGGCAGTCGCCTCAGCCGCGGCGACGTGCCTGCAGGGCGGCGCGCGCCCTTCTCAGGGCCGCCGGCGCCGTCAGCGCTCCCAGCAGCGCTCCGACGGCGATGAGGATGCAGGCCATGAGGAGGAACCCGCCGCTGTAGGCGCTGATCTGCGCGTGATCGGCCAGCTCGGCGGTGAATCTGGCGATGATCGATTGCCCGGCGGCGGAGTCCGGAGTCGCTTGCGCCTGGCTCAGTGCCTTCATGGCCTGCGCCTTGGTCTGCTCCGCATGCTCATCGACGTACATGTTCACGCGCCTGCTCGCGTAGGTCGCCAGGAGGGCGACGCCCAGCGAGGCGCCGATCTGCTGGGAGACCGTGAGCACCGCCGAGGCCAGGCCGACGTGAGGTCCGGGGATGCCCCGGGTGCCGGAGTTGAATGCGACCGGCATGACGAGGCCGATTCCGACGCCGAGGATCAGGAGTCCGGGGACGACCGCTGCGGCATAGGCGGAGTCGACGTCGATTCGGGACAGGAAGGCGAAGGCCGCCGCCTCGATCCCGATGCCCAGGATCAGGACGCCGCGCGTGCCCAGACGCCGGAGGAGGAACTGCCCGGCTGTCGGAGCGGTTGCGACGAGTGCGCCGATCATGGGCAGGAAGGCGATTCCGGTCCGCAGGGGCGAGTAGCCGAAGTGGTTCTGCAGGTAGTAGGTCAGGTAGAGCGCTCCGCCCATCTGAGCGGCCCCGACCGTGGCCGCTCCGACGTAGGAGGTGGCCCGTGCGGGCCGGGCCACGATCCACAGGGGCAGCGTGGGGGCGGAGGCGGTGCGCTCCCTGATGACGAACAGCAGCGCCAGCACGATCGCGGCGGCGAGCCAGCCGATGGTCGATGCCGATCCCCAGGAGGTCTGCTCGGCGCGGTCCAGGCCGAACACTGCGCTGAAGCAGGCTGCACAGCCCAGGAACAGGCCGGACAGGTCGGAGAATGCCGGTCCGTTGCGACGGGGGTTCGCGGCGGGCAGCCCGCGCAGGCCGACGAGGAAGCCGGTCGTGGCGATCGGCACGTTGACGTAGAGGGACCAGCGCCAGTCGAGCCAGTCCGTGAGGGCCCCTCCGATCAGGAGTCCGGCTGCGGCTCCGACGCCGCCCGTCGCGCCGAAGAGCGCGAAGACTCGTCTGCGACGGGGTCCTTCGGGGAAGGCGGAGTTGAGCAGGGCGAGTGTGGTCGGGCCGAGGAGCGCTGCGAAGGCGCCCTGGGCGGCGCGGGCGGTCACCAGCACGGGGAAGGAGGCCGCCATGCCCGCGACGAGACTCGCGGTGGCGAAGCCGGTCTGTCCCAACCAGTAGGCCCGACGGGTGCCGAGAACGGCCGTCAGGCGTCCGCCGAGCAGGACGAGTCCCCCATTGGCGAGGGTGTAGGCGGTGATGGCCCACGGGCGCTGGGACGGCGTCAGCCCCAGATCCTCCTGCATGCGGGGCAGGGCGATCGCGATGATCGTCATGTCGAGGACGATCATGAGCTGGGTGATCAGGGAGCCGGCGACGAGGAACCGCTCCCGGGAGGGCGGGGAGGGGGTGGCCTGCGATACAGCCTGGGATGCGGTGGCGCCGGTCGCTGAGAGACGGGGCGCTGCTGCGGGTTCCGGGGTCGGCGTGGGAGACATGATCATCACCAAATCAAAACGATCGTTTTTATGTTCGAGTCGGACTCTATTCGGCGGCCCATCTCGATGCAACAACGATCGTTTCGTTTTGGTGATGCTGTGTGCGATGCCATATTCGGACGGTCCCGTATCCTGCTGCCATGCCCCGCGTCACTCAGTCGCACCGAGATCGGCAGACCGCCCGAATCCTGGCGGCTGCACAACTCTGCTTCGCCCGGCGGGGCTTCGACGGCGCCTCAATGGACGAGATCGTCGCCAAGGCGGGGATGTCGTCGAGTACGGTCTACCGATACTTCCCGGAGGGCAAGAGCTCGCTCGTGCGGACCGTCATCGGTCGAGTCATGGATCCGGTCGTGGACTGGATTGCGGAGCTGGCCGAGGTCGATGAGCTCCCGAGCTTCGAGGACGTCTTCGTGACGGCGGTCGAGCGCTCCTGGGTCTTCGGGCGTCCTTTCTCCGGCGAGGCCGATGCATCGCCGGAGGCTGAATCTTCTGAATCCCCTGAGTCGGCTGTCGCGACCGAGGCCTCCGACCAGATCGATCTGATGGTCGGCGTCTGGGCGGAGCTGGCGCGGCGGCCGGATCTGCGGGAGGTGTATGCGGACAGCTATCTCCGCGTGCGCGGGGAGGTTGCGCGCGTGGTCCGTCAATGGCAGGGCAGGGGCATCATCGCGGGGGGGATCGATCCTGATGAGGCGGCCGCCGTCATTCATAACGCGGCCGTGGGGCTGATCATCCAGCGGACCGTCACCGGTGAGTTCGGCCGGGCCGACGCCGCGATGACCGCCCATGCGGTCATGCGGCTCCTGGGCATCTGATGGGCGCCTGATCGCGGATCCCAGGCCCTGAAACTGCCGACTCGCCGAGCCTACTGCTCGGGCTGCTCGGGCTGCTCGGGCTTCTCGGGGCGCGATGGGCGCTGAAAATCCGAGTCCGACAGTCTGGCCATGATGAAGGCGTTGTCCATTTCGCGTTCGTCGCCCAGGCCGCGGTAGGCCAGGCCCACGATCTCCCAGTACTCCTTGAGGTTCTCGTCGCTGGCGTCGGAGAACTCGTAGAGTGCGCCGGCGAGCTCCGCGGCGTGCAGGCACTCCTCGTACTGATGGGCCAGCAGGTGCCTGGCCGCCGCGGAGACCAGCTCCTGGGCCGGACCGTAGGTGATCAGACTCAGGTGCGGGTCCGCCTGCTCGCTGCTGCGACCGGCCATGGCGGCGGCTCTGGCGCGCATGGCCAGTCGCGCGCCGTCGTCGTACATGCCCTGCGTGATGGCGCGTATGGAGAGGGAGCGCAGTCGCGTGGCCTTCGGGTCGGAGGCCTCTTCCGGGGGGTCGTCGTACCGCATGGGCGCCTCGTCAACCGATGAGCGGGCGCTCGGCGGGCATGCGGATGACGCGACGGCGCTCGCGCATGGCCAGGGCGGTCGCCGCCGTCATGGTGCCCACGCGCCCCACGAACATGAGGACCACGATGACGTACTTGGCGCTGGTCGGCAGCAGGGGCGTGATTCCGGTGGACAGTCCCACGGTGGCGAAGGCGCTGACGACCTCGAACAGGATGCGGTCCAGCGTCAGGTTGGTCATCTCCAGCATGAGCAGCGTCGCGGTGCCGATGATGGAGGCCCCGATGAAGGCCACGGCCACGCTCAGGCGCACCGAGGACAGGGTGATGCGCCGCCCGAACGCCTCAATGTCGCGGTCGCCCCGCGCCTCCGCCAGAATCGCCAGGACCAGGATCGCGAAGGTCGTCACCTTGATGCCGCCGGCCGTGGAGGCCGAGCCGCCGCCGACGAACATGAGCGCGTCCTGAAGGAACCAGGTCGCCTCGCGCATGTGTTCGGGGGTGATCGTGGACAGCCCCGATGAGCGGGCGTTGACGCCGTTGATGAGCGCTGTCAGGAGCTTTCCCCCCGTCGGCAGGGCTCCGTAGGTGCGGGGGTTGGTCCACTCGAAGGCGGCGATGGCCAGGGCGGAGACGGCCGACAGGGCGGTGTAGGTGGCCAGGGTCAGCTTCGTGTGCAGGGTCCACTGGCGCGGGCGCCGCAGGTGGCGCACGACGTCGAGGATTACGGGGAATCCGACGGCGCCCACGAAGGTGCCCACGGCGATCGGCACGCCCATCCACCAGTCCGTCGCGTAGGGCGCCAGTCCCTCGGGCAGGATGACGAAGCCGGCGTTGTTGAAGATCGACAGCGCCATGAAGAGCGCGTACCAGCAGGCGTGCCCCAGGTCGAGCCCCAGTGTGAGGAAGCGGGGCAGGAGGATGAGCGCCAGCAGGGTCTCGGCGCCGAGTGCGGTGTATATCACGGCCCGCAGCAGGGCGGCGACGTCGCCCAGGCGGGACTGGTTCTCGCTGGCCGCCATCATTCGCTGGGTCAGGCCCACATGGCGGGATACGGCGAAGGACAGCAGGGAGGCCAGCGTCATGATGCCCAGGCCGCCGACGGCCGCGCCCAGAATGATGACCGCCTGGCCGAAGGGCGACCAGTAGGTCGCGGTGTCGACTGTGGTCAGGCCGGTGACGCACACCGCCGAGGTCGCCGTGAACAGGGAGTCGATCATGCTGGCGTGCCGATTGTCGGCGGTCGCAATGGGCAGACTGAGCAGTGCCGTGACCACCGCGATGATGCCGGCGAAGACGACGACGGCCAGGCGGGCCGGGGTGAAGCGCGCGGCCCTCGCCAGGCGGCTGCGCAGGTTCCAGCGCTCCAGGAGCGCCAGAAGTCGTGGGGTCTCGGGGTTGCCGGCGGTCTGGGGCGCGGTGGAGGGCGAGGAGGAGGGCTCCGCAGGGGCGGTCGTGCTGGTCGCGGTGGTCGTTCTGGTTGAGGCGGTCGCAGTGGTCGAGGAGCGCCGTCGCCTCGCGAAGGTGGGGATCGGGGCGTGCCAGTGCCGGGGTCCGGAGGCACGCTTCCCCCGCTCTCCGCCAGGGGGCGGGGAGTCCGTGTGTCCGAGGGGGCGGTGCGAGGGGGGCACAGGGACATTCTTGCCCGGAGGGCCCGATGGCGGTAAACCGCGCGCCCTGCTGCCGTGATCAAAATGTGATCTGCGACGCGAGTGGCTCATGTGAGAGGAAATGACCTATGCGTCGCGAGAGGCTCAGGTTATATTGTCTGTGGGCCCGCTGTGGTGCGGACCCGCGCGGCGGTAGCAGCGCTGTCGCGTCACCGACATCCGACGACGGGAAACTCACAACCCATGGCACCGGGCATCCCTTCCTCCGGCGCTTCGAGCGCCCCCTCCTTCCTCACCGTGGCCGAGGTCGCCACCATGCTCCGCGTCTCCAAGATGACGGTCTATCGCATGGTTCACTCCGGCGACCTCCCGGCCATGCAGGTCGGCCGTTCCTTCCGCGTGCCCGAGCGCGCCGTCAAGCAGTATCTCTCTGCTGGGCTGGGTGACTGGGGCCACGAGCAGTCTGAGTCGACGGGCTCCTGATACCCGCTAGACTCACGCAAGTCACCAGTGTGGCCGGAGTGTGGGCTGTCCGCGGGCAGCCCGCCGTTCGGCCACCGTACTCGCTCAACTCGCTCACCGCTCGCTCATGCTCTCCGGCCATCGGCCGGCGTCGGCGATAGATGCCGGAACATGAACGTGAACGTGCTCGAGCCTCCGGATGCACCACAACTGAGGAGTCCCCATGGGATCTGTCATCAAGAAGCGCCGCAAGCGCATGGCCAAGAAGAAGCACCGCAAGCTGCTCCGTAAGACCCGCCACCAGCGCCGTAACAAGAAATGACGATCGCACCGCTGTGATCGCAGGCCCCGCACCGCTTCGTGCGGGGCGTTCTTGTGAGTGAACGCCAGCCGGAGCCGTGCACGGCATCAGCCCGATGCCCGCCCGATCTCAGGAGCCATTCAGGAGTCAGTCATGAGTCAGCCCACCAGCGACACCCCCGGTCCCCTTGGCTCCGCCGAGCCCCTCTTCGAGGACGAGATGTGCGCCATGCCCCTGTCCGTCAACGCGGACTGCGCCGACTGGCCCGCGTCCGTTGAGGCGCTCGGCCGGGTGCCCGGCTCGCAGGCACAGGCGGAGGCGCCCTGTCTGGCCGAGCTGACGACTCTGCGCGTGGGCGGCCCGGTGGGCCGCTATGTCGAGGCCGCCGACGAGGCCGAGCTCATCGATGTCGTCAGGCAGGCCGATGCCGAAGGCGCGCCGCTGCTCGTGATCGGCGGCGGCTCCAACATCCTGGCCGCCGATCGCGGCTTCGACGGGGTCGTCGTGCGCGATGCGCGCGCCGACGTCGACCTGGTCTCCGATGACGCCTGCGGGGGCGCGGAGATCACCGCCACGGCGGGCACCACCTGGGATGACCTCGTGCGGCAGGCTGTTGCCTCCCACTGGGGCGGCTTCGCCGCGCTGTCGGGCATCCCCGGCACGGTCGGTGCCGCTCCCGTGCAGAACATCGGCGCCTACGGCACCGAGGTCGCCGAGCTCCTGGCCTCCGTGCGCGCCTGGGACCGCGCCGCGGGGAGAGCGGTTCACCTTCCGCTGTCGGAGCTGCGTCTGGCCTACCGCGACTCCGCTCTCAAGCGCTCCTTGACCGATCCGGATATCGGTGCAGGACGCACGTGGGGGCCGACGGGCCGCTGGGTCGTGCTCTCGGCGACCTTCCACGTGCGCCAGGCGTCCCTGTCCGCCCCCATCGCCTACAGTCAGCTGGCCGCGGCTCTCGACGTCGATATGGGCGCCCGCGTCGATGCCCGTGAGGTGCGCGAGGCTGTGCTGGCACTGCGCCGCTCCAAGGGCATGGTCCTGGATGCGGCGGACCACGACACCTGGTCCGCCGGCTCCTTCTTCACCAATCCGATCCTCACTCGGGCGCAGGCCGCGACTCTTCCCGAGGATGCGCCCCGCTTCCCTGTCACCGACCACACGCGGGTCGTCGCCGGCACCCGGGGCGCTCCCGTCGTCGATGGCCTCGTCAAGACCTCGGCCGCCTGGCTCATCGACCACGCCGGGTTCCCGAAGGGCTTCAGCGTCTCCGGGGGCTCCGGGCGGGCGAGCCTGTCCACCAAGCACGTGCTGGCCCTGACGAACCGGGGCGACGCCACCGCGGACGACGTCGCCGCCCTGCGCGATGCGATCGTCGCGGGGGTGCGGGAGCGCTACGGGGTCACCCTCGTGCCCGAGCCCGTCGCCGTGGGCTGGTGAGGTCAGGCATCCCGAGCCCGCCTCTTTCGTCGAGATCGGTCGTACTCCGGCTCGAGATCGGTCGTACTCCGGCTCGAGATCGGTCCAAGCGCGCGCCGGGCGGCCCGCCGAACCGATCTCGGTGCGGAAGCGGACCGATCTCGGCGTGGAACTGGACCGATCTCGGTGCGGAACTGGACCGATCTCGGCGTGGAACTGGACCGATCTCGGCGTGGGCGGGTGGCGCGCTAGTCTGGACCCGGACGTCGAGACCGGGGAAGAAGACTGCACATGCCGGATACGTCGAGTACGCCAGACACGTCGGGTCCGTCGGGTCCCCACGATGGGAGTCGTGAGGGCCCCACCGCGCGGGCGCTCGCGCGCATCGCCGGCATGACCGTGACTGCGACGAGCAGTGCAGGTCGGGCTGCAGGCGGGGCTGCAGACGGGCCGGACGGAGCCGGCCGGGCACCGGCGCTTGCGAAGCGCAATGCTCCCTGCCTCGAGCGCGCGGTACTGGCCCATCGGGGGCTGCCCTCGGCCGCCCCCGAGAACACGATGGCGGCCTTCTGCGCAGCCGCCGACGCGGGCGCCAGGTGGATCGAGACTGATATCGACCTGCTCGCCGATTCGACCCCGGTGATCATCCATGACACTGCTCTGGGACGGACCACCGACCGCAGCGGCAGCATCTACGGGCTGCGGGCCGCCGACCTCGAGAACATCGACGCCGGCGGCTGGTTCGGCCCCGGTTTCGCCGGCCAGCGCATTCCCACGCTGGATAGCTTCATCGACTTCATGAATGAGCGCGGCATCAACGCCAACATCGAGCTCAAGGCCAATGAGCAGGGGGCCGCCCGCAGTATCGAGCTGGTCGATGCGCTTGCCGCGGCGCTGGAGCGGCTCGACGCGTGCAGGCAGGTCCTCGTGTCCTCCTTCAGCCAGCCCCTGCTCATGGCCTTCCACCAGCGCCACCCCCAGTACGCCACCGCCGTCCTGTACAAGTCGGCGACCATCCGGCCCGACTGGCGCTCGGTGGCCGAGCTGTGCGGGGCCGTCGCCATCCACCCCGAGGACGCGGGGCTGACCGAGGCGATGGTGCACGCTGCCCGTGCGGCCGGCTACGGCGTCAACGTGTGGACGGTCAATCGGCCCGACCGCGCCAACCAATTGTTCAACTGGGGCTGCACCGGGGTGTTCAGCGATGTCTACCCGCTTCTCGCCGCGGGCCCGGCGCGCTGAACACATCGCTCGGGACAGGGGAGTCCCGCCCGGGTCTTTCTCCACCTGGACCGCCCCACCGGAGGGCTGTGACGGTCGGCTGACGAGAGCCCGTAATCTCGTACAACGACCTCGGTTGGCAATTCTCTGTGATGTCGAGTAATGATGGCTCAGCGGCACGGCCCCCGCGCGTTCTGTATTATCAGCATTATCTGGAACGCGTCTCTTACTCCCACGATCGTTCCTATTTCATTCCTGCCATGTTCTGTTCGAACACGGGGCGCGCCGTTATGTTCTCCATCCCATCGACGAATGACAATCCCGACATCGGATAATCGCTCTCGATGTCACTGATGCCGCTCAGGTAATGTCGCACAGGGCCCTGGCTCTCCTTCCCCATTAACATCACCCGATCTCTCTTGAGGAGATATCCCGATGAGTCCGCGTTCAGGTTCAGCACCACTCCTCCCCGCTTTCATGCGCCGGGGCCGCATCCTGCCCTTCCTGATCATCTCCCTGTCCGGAGAGATCATCTATGGGAGCTTCGAGGCTTTCAAGGGATCACTTATGATCCCTCTGCAGGAGACCCTCGGAATTACTCAAACCCAGTTCGGCATGCTCATGACCTACCTCGGTCTGGCCATGTTCATGTATGTGCCCGCGGGCTGGGTGAACAATCGCGTCCGAGTGCGCACGATCATCCTGTACGGCATGGGCTGGAGAATGATCACCGGCCTCATTCTGTTCGTGTTCATTCCGCCCTTCGTGATCATGAGCGCCATCGCGATTTCCTGGGCGGTCGTCGATGCCATCATATGGCCCGCCGTCGCCAACGGCGTATGCGTCCTGGCGGCGGATCAGGACCGCAAGGGCAGGGGCCTGGCCATGGGGCTGCTGGAGGCGATCCGCCGGTTGACCGAATTCGTCCTGAACGGAATCGTCATCCTGGTCCTCATCGTCCTGCCCGATTCGACGACCATCGTCATGCGAGGCTTCGCCATCGGCTACGCGGTGCTCCTGATGCCGATGATGCTCGCCGTGGCGCGCTGCGTCCCCGACACCAAGATCGCCACCGAGGAGAACACCTCGCATTCGATGGCCGCGCTCAACGGGCTGCTGCACGTGCTCGCCCTTCCCCGCATCTGGCTCGCCGGCATCGCCGCAATGGCCGTGTACTGGTGCGACATCAACCTCATGTACATCTCCGCCCCCTACCTGGAACAGGTCTTCGGAGCCTCTACCGCGGTGGCGGCGACCTTCGGCATCTTCAACGTGGGCGTGGTCGCCATGATCGCCGGAATCATCTCGGGAGTCACGGCCGACTACGTCTTCAGATCATCTACCAGGATGATGATGGTCGCGCTGGGCATCGTCGCAGTGGCATGCAACATCATTCTGGTGCTGCCGGTCGCTTCGAGCATGATCGGGCCCATCGTCTGCCTGCTCGTCCTGGTGGCGCTGGCCACCTTCCTCGGCAAGTCCGTGATTCTGGCGCCGATCGGCGAACTGGAGCTGCCCGAGGAGATCGATGGATCCGCCATGGCGGTCGGCTCCCTCCTGGCCTACGCCTCCGTCCTGTGGGGCTACAACCTCAACGGTCATATCCTCGACAGCTACGCCTCCGACCCGGCCACGGGGTACCGGATCATCTTCATGATCACTGCGATCGCCGCCGGTCTCGGCTGCATCACCGCCGTGGTCCTGGACCGGGCCAACCGCCGCGCCGCTCGGCTCGAGCGGGGCAGGGAGACGGTTGAGCCCTCCGGTAACCCTGATAACCCCGATGAGGCTGTGAGCGCGGCCGTAATCGAGGATGAGGCGCAGTCCGTGGTTGAGGCTGGGGAGGAGGCGGCGGAGCCTCAGTTCGCGGGCGAGGCCCCGGCTGAGCCAGCAGCCGAGGTAGCGGAGGCCGCGGACGAGCCTCAGGATCCGGAGGAGACCGGCACCACCGTCTCCTGATCCGCTGGGCCGGCCAGCCAGGCGTCGATCTCCGCCAGCCATCGGCGCTTGGAGGCCGGCGAGGCCAGGCAGGCCCGGATCGAGCCGCGCGCCAGCTCGGCCAGGGCGGTGTCGCTCAGGCCGAGCCGGCGCGCGATCTCGTACTGGTCGGTCAGCCGCGACTGGAACAGGAGCGGATCGTCGGCACTGAGTGCGACCTGCGCCCCGTGCTCGAGCAGAGTCGCCAGCGGAACGTCCTCGGCGGTGCGGTAGACCCCCAGGCACACGTTCGAGGTGGGGCACACCTCCAGGCTGATGCCCGCGGCGACCACGGAGTCCAGCAGCGCCGGATCCTCGCTCGCGCGCACGCCGTGCCCCAGCCGCGTCGGCCCCAGGGCCGTCACCACGTCGCGCACGTGCTCGGGCCCCAGCAGCTCGCCGCCGTGCGGGAGCGAGGCGAGTCCCGCACGGCGGGCGATCGCGAAGGCGGGCTCCCACGCGCTGGTCCGGCCGGCGCGCTCGTCGTTGCTCAGCCCGAAGCCGATGACCGTGCCCGGAGCGTCCCCCGCATACCTGGCTGCGAGCCGGGCGAGGGTGCGCGCGTCCAGGGGATGGCGCATGCGGGAGGCCGCCACCACGACGGCGACCTCGATCCCCGACAGGATCGTCGCCTGGCTCGCCGCGTCGAGGACGATCTCCAGCGCCGGCGTGAGGCCTCCCACGAAGGGGGCGTAGGAGGTCGGATCCACCTGGATCTCCAGGCGGCGCGAGCCCTCTGCGGCGTCGTCGAGCGCGGCCTCCAGCACGATCCTGCGCATGGTCTCCTCAGTGGTGACCAGGTGGCGGGCGGTGTCGTAGGCCCGCTGGAAGCGGAACCAGCCGCGGTGGTCGGCCGGGACCCGGAGCGGGTCGCCGTCGATGAAGGACGACGGCAGGCGCGTGCGCGAGGCCTGGGCCAGGTCCACCAGCGTCTCCAGGCGCATCGCCCCCGTGAAGTGCAGATGCAGGTGCGCCTTGGGCAGGCGGGAGAGGTCGCGCATGAGACCGGATTGTGTCATGCGCCCGGTCGTGCTGGTCCTGGTCGCCGACGGCGCCGTCATGCGCCGGTGTCAGCCCTCAGCCGCAAAAGTCGTTGCGGATGTGGCGGATGACGCCTCGCGGTGAGGCACACTACTCCCATGAGCAGAACGCAGGTCGCCCGTGAGCCCGAGGAGGTCGCCCTCCTGACCGGGCCGCGTGCCGCCTCCGTCCTGTCCGGAGCGCTGGCCCCGGTCGGCCAGCAGCTGTTGAGCTGGGAGGTGCACTCGGTCCACCACCGGCCGGGCGCCGGGGTCTCCGTCGGCTACACGGCCGTCGTGGTCACCCCGAACGGGTCTCATCGCACTGAGTATCTGTGTGCGACGACCGCGCGCCTGTCCAACCCCCAGGCGGCGGGCCTGACCCGGGTCTCGCCGCGCGGCGGGGAGGGGCCGGTCGTTCATGTCTGGCGGCATCCCGCTGATCCCGAGCTGCCGGCGTTGGCGATCGCCTGCACTCCGTCGCTGCTCTCCCGGCGTCTGGGCACGCCGATTAAAGCCACCATGGTGGCTTATCGGCCCACGCGGCGCGCGGTCGTGCGCGTGACCTACTCGGACTCGTCGACCGCTTACGCCAAGGTGCTGCGGCCCGGCCAGTCGTCCGCTTTCGCGGATCGGCATCGCATGCTGCGCGCGGCGGGCGTGCCCGCGCCCGATGTCCTGCGCGACGACCCGGACGGCCTCGTGCTGCTGTCGACCGGGCGCGGTGTGGCCCTGTCGGGCCTGCTCTCCCGCGGCATGGACGAGGGGCGCGCCGCCCGCGTCTTCACCTCCCTGACCACGCTTCTGGACGCGCTGCCCACCAGCGCCCTGCAGCTCACCCCTCACCCGGCCTGGTCCGAGCGGGCTCGCCACTACGCGCATGCGGCCTCGACGGTGCTTCCCGAGCATGCTCTGCGGGCGCGCGCCATCGCCGACGGCGTCGAGCAGCTCATGGCGGCCTCCGATCCCGGTCCGATCGTCCCGGTGCACGGCGACTTCTACGAGGCGAATGTCCTCATGGAAGGCGAGGGCGTGGCGAGCATGCTCGATGTGGATTCCCTGGGGCCCGGTCACCGTGTGGACGACCTCGCCTGTCTGCTCGGCCATGTCAGTGTTCTGGACCATCTGGCCCCGGCCTCCTACCCCCATCTGCGCCCGGTGCTGGAGGTGTGGACGCGCCTGGCCGAGCAGCAGGTCGATCCGGTCTCTCTGCGTGCCCGCTGCGCCGGCGTCGTCCTGTCTCTGGTCGCGGGTGCGCGCCGGGAGGACGGCGGTCCGTGGCGCCCCGACGCCGAGGGGCGGCTCGCGCGCGCCGAGACCTGGCTGGCCCAGGCCCGGGAGATTCAGGCCAGGCGGGGTGCGCACTGAGGCTGCGGCCGTCCTAGAAACCGCGCTGGGAACCTGGGAACACTAAGCAAGCGGCATGGGCGCCTGCGCCCGGAACTTCCCGCCGTCTGCCCCACAGGTTCCCCCGCAGATTCCCAACCCCCCCCGCAGCCCTCCGCCTCTGTCCGCATGGCGGATGTCACCTTCCCGTCATCTCGCGTGCGCATACGGTGCGGCGCACACCCGACCCGGGGACGGAAGGCGCGTCCAATGCTCGATCCCACTTTTGCCGCAGCCCATCCCATCGCTTACTCCGCAGGCTCTATAGGCTCCGCAGGCTCTGCCTCTATAGCACCCGCCGCACCCGCAGCGCCCGCCGGCGTCCTTAGCGTCATCAGTGATGGCCTTGAGGCCTTCGACGCCTTCCTGTGGGGGCCATGGCTCCTCATCCCTCTGCTCCTGGGCACCGGCGTGGTGCTGACGATCAGGCTGCGAGGGCTGCAGCTGCGCAAACTCGGCCCCGCGTTGCGCTTCGCCTTTCTGCAGCGCGACGGCGGCGGGGAGGACGCGAGCGCGGAGGGGGACATCTCCCATTACCAGGCTTTGACCACAGCGCTGGCGGCCACCGTGGGCGTGGGCAACATCGTGGGGGTCGCCACTGCGATTCACCTGGGCGGTCCGGGCGCCCTGTTCTGGATGTGGGTCACGGCCCTGTTCGGCATGGCCTCGAAATACGCCGAAGCCTTCCTCGCGGTGCGGTTCCGCACTATCGATGCCCGCGGGCGGCAGTCCGGCGGCCCTCAGTACTACCTCATGCGCGCCGTGCCCGGCGTCGCGGGGAAGGCGCTGTCGATCTTCTTCGCCTGCGCCGCCATTCTGGCCTCCTTCGGCATCGGCTCGATGACGCAGTCCAACGCGGTGGCGGCTCAGCTGCACAACTCCTTCGGCTGGGACGGCGCCGTCGTCGGCATCGCCCTGGCGATCGCCGTGGGCGCCGTCCTCCTGGGCGGGATCGAGGCGATCGGCACGGTGACCAGCGCCTTCGTGCCGATGATGATCGTCTTCTACGTCGGCGGCTGCTTCTACATCCTGGCCGCCAACGCCTCCGGGATCCCCGCGGCGCTCGGCCTGGTGCTCGGCGGCGCCTTCACCGGGCACGGTGCGCTCGGCGGTTTCGCCGGATCGACATTCCTCATGGCCGTGCAGTTCGGGGCGGCGCGCGGCATCTTCTCCAACGAGTCCGGAATGGGGTCGGCCGCCATTGCGGCCGCTGCGGCCAGGACCAACCACCCCACCCGTCAAGGGCTGGTCTCCATGACCCAGACCTTCATCGACACGATCGTGGTCGTGACCTGTACGGGGCTGGTGATCCTGACGACCGGGACCTGGACGGGCTCGGACCCGGCCACCATGACCGGAGACGCCTTCACCCATGGTCTGCCGGGAGAGTGGGGCCACTACATCGTGTCGGTCTCGATCGTCTTCCTGGCGGCGTCGACGATCCTGGGCTGGGCCTACTACGGCGACCGTTGCGCGGAGCGGCTGGTGGGCGTGCACGGCGTACTGCCCTTCCGGCTCATCTTCACCTGCGTCGTCTTCCTGGGCGCGGTCACCGAGCTGAAGGACGTGTGGACCTTCGCCGACATCGCCAACGGCCTCATGGCCATTCCGAACCTCATCGGCCTGCTGGTCCTGTCCGGCCTGATCGCCCGGGAGACCGCCTCCTACCTGGAGCAGGATCCGCACCTGCGCCGCC
>ERZ773065.755-NODE-755-length-17469-cov-25.871942_pt1 | contig 17469 bp, 21 predicted proteins | sample MGYA00580623_ERZ773065 | MGnify/ENA primary metagenome ERZ773065 (study PRJEB29015, sample SAMEA2738017) | human oral metagenome | biome: human oral; feature: human-associated habitat; material: dental | place: China | collected 2047 ... | reverse complement strand
GGGGTATATATGCAGAAAACGCCTCAATTTCCCCATCAGTCACACTAGTAACATCCGTAACATGATCTACATCACACACCCTCTAGAACGCGTTGTAACCCACCTAGAACGGACGAAAAAATCGGCCTAGGCATGGACACACACCCACCTATGCCGATCGCTTCTAGGGCCCTTACAGCGCGTCTGAGGGCCGTCTGAGTCGGCTGGGTCCGGTGCTGTGTCTCGTGGTGGCCGACTGCGTGTTTGTGGTCCACGTCACATCAATTTCCGTGAGGCGCATCACAGCCGGCGCTTGTCAAGACCCTTTTATGTGGCGTTGGTCACGCACCCAAATTAACCGATCGGTTAAATGGGGCGCATCACATTCGCGGTTTGTCAAGATCGAGCGAGCGTGGCGTCGGTCACAAACTGTCCCTAAATTAACCGGCCGGTCGGTTGGTGACCAGGCTCACACGAAACCGGCTTGACGCGGGCCAGCACTAATGCCACTATTAACCCATCACCACAGAGGTGATGGACCAACCCAACAGAGAGGAACAGAAAGATGATCACTCAGGTGAACCCCAACGACGCGACGGCCGCCTACACGTCCCGCAACGATGCGGTGAAGGCGATCCGGGATATCATCGCCGAGGCGGGCGGCGACGTCGATGACTACGGTATCGACGCGATCGCCGACGCCGTCCTGGGTCGGCAGGGGCACGGGTACATGACCCGATTTTTCATCGCCTCGGAGGACGATGAGTTCTGGGCCGCCGTGACCCAGAACACCGTTCGGTAATAATACCGGTATACCCTGCGCTAGCGGGGATGGGCGGCGATAATGCCGCCATGAAGAGCATATAGACAGGAGGAAATGAAATGTATGCTCTCTATTCTAAGCCGCGGGACGCTTTCATCGTGAACTGGCCGCGAAACAAGACGGCCGAGGATATCACGCGGTATCTGGCGTACATGCGGGACTGCCCCTACAACTGGGACGTCAAGGTGGATCGTAACTGCGGGGCTATCAGTATCACGCTGGACACGGGTCTGGACAGTCCCGCTGTGGCTCAGTGGGGGAAGTCGATCAATATCTCTAGGTCGGGTCACTGGAACAACTGCGTGGAGGCGGGGCCCGATGATGAGATCGCGTATGCGCCGCGCGGTAGGCGCGTGGGGGTCGTCCTGGACACTGAGGATCTCGATGATCTGCGGTATCTGGCCGATCGCGGCCACACTGTGACGGTGCGTCCGGATGGTGTGATCGTGGATCGGGAACACTACTCCGCCTATATCCTGCGGGATGAGGATGGCGTGATCTCAGATCTGCCGTATGGCGACCCTCACGACTACGCCATCGCTAAGGGCCTCGTCTGTGAGCTGCTGCCTGAGGATGAGTGGCGCTGATAGTGGGTGCGAATAACCCCGGGACCGAGTCGGTCCCGGGGTTATTCATGTGTGCGGTCAGCTGCCGGCGGCTGCGAGTCTCTGTGCGGCGGCCTTGTATGCCTCTGCGGTGACGGTCATGTCATAGGCGCTTTCGTGTATGGCCTCCATGATGTTGTAGAGGGTCGTGCTGGAAACCCGCTGGTTCGGGACACCGATTTCTGCGAGTGCGACTGCCTGAGGGTATGAGATCTTCTTGCAGGAATGTCCGTTGAGCAGGTATCCGATCTCATTCTCATCGGTTAGGATCTTCATTTCGTCTTCCTCCTTGGAAATGATTTCAGCGGTATTCTCCGTGTATCGAAGAATGTAGTCCCATGGGTGATCGTAATATTCTGTGACGCGGGTTTCCTGTCCGGTCTGGTCGCCCGGTCGGCCGTTAATGATATCGCCGTTCTCGTTGATATTCGCTTCTGCGAGCATGCCGTCGCCCAAGTATACTGCGACGTGACTGCCGGGGGACAGGAGGATATCTCCGGCCATGAGCGGCGGGGAGGCGAGTGTCCAGCCGCGTACTGCGAGGGCTGGTAGCAGGTCGTGGGTCGAGTTGGCGTCGCCGGTATCGAAGCCGGCCTCCTGGAGGGTGTGGATCACGAGGCTGGAGCAGTCGGCGTCGCCGCCGTCATAGATGTTCCATCGCGTGTCCTGACCATATCCGAGGTCGCTGCTCTCGCACCACCATCGCATGCGCGCGATGAAATAGTCGAGGTCACTCATCGGTCTTGTCCTGTGCATTCCCGATGGCGATTCCGAGGATCGCGGATACGATGAGATTGAGAACCTCAATGATATCCTTGTCAAGGATTCCGCGGGTTCCGAGGATCGCGGTGATGGCGATGGCGACGGTGTAAATCGTCTTGCGCTGGGCGGGCGTGAGGCCGCCGGGCTTGAATACGTGCTTGCCCATTATTTGAGGAATATTCCTTTCAGGATCGAACGGGTTTGGGGGCTATCGAATCTCATGCGGCCGTGGCGGAATTGCGTGCGGAGCATGACCATGATTTTATCACTGTAGGATACCTGTACCTCACCTTCGCGCAAATCGTCGTGATCGAACGCCAATCGTGGCAGGTCCGTCTTCGGGAGCCGTTTCTGAGCATACCACAGATCTTTGTGTGTCCAAATCGAGAGCGACCCCTCGGGTAGTCTCAGTATGATAACGGGCGTGGCGCCGGCGGGTTTATCGTCCACCCAGACATTGGTGTAGTCGGCGAAGCGATTATCAATGGAGTATGCGGCTCCGACGGGATCCATTGATTCGAGGAATCGGCCGAATCGCGTTTCACGCACGCGCGAACTGAAGTTCGCGGAATTGACGAACTGGCAGACCACGAAACCGTCGCCCCGCGTGACGAACTCCTTCCCGCACGGTTCGATATTCCATTTAATGAAATAGGGATTATCAATGCTCACGGCGTTGGCGAGCATGAGTACGCGAGTGCGGTCCTGCCAGCGGTCCACAGTGCTGTAGAAGGATAGGAGTGCGTCCACTTCGGCGGGGAGGTATCGCACGTATCCTTTCTCAATGATGAACTCGTCATAAATGATCCGCGTGACCTTGGGATAGGACACGGACTTCATTTTCTGGGCCGTGGAGAGTGCCACGAAATAGCCGAACGTGATCCATTTCCGCGCGCCCCTCTCCTTATATTGCGCCTCGCCGCCGTTGACTCGGAAATTGTGGCGCGGGTATTCGTGGGCGACGTCGGCGAAGAATGTCTGAGTGGTTCGCATCTCTGTTTTGTAGCGGCGCAGGTAGACGAACTCTTCGCCCTTCTCAATGGCATTCTTCATGACCATGAGTTTGGCGCCGTAGGTTTTGCCGACGCCGCGGGCGCCCACGACCATGTTGAATACCCCGTTGCGTGAGAGCAGATTTCCGAAATCATAGTAGTCAGACATATCGCTTCAATTTCCATTCGCATCCGGTGAAAAGTGACGTGGCGGGCGATGGCCCGTTGGGGCCCATTGCGCCGTCGGGTCCGCGCATTCCGACGGACAGGTCGGTGGCGGTTTGGGGGCAGTATTCTATGTGGCCGCCGCCGCTCCACCATCGGCAGACGATCAAATCGCCCTCCTTGATCTGGGACACGGCGTTGAATGTCCCCGAACCTTGGGCGACTACATAGCCGGTAGGGGAATCCCAAATTGCCGCCGTGCCATTGGGGTCAATATCCACACCCAAATATTTCATCATGAGGTACCAGGTCCATCCGGAGCAGTCGGATACGCCGGACTGGTCGGGATGAAGTCGCGGCTGATACCATTGGTGGTAGACGTATTTCCCGAGCGTGGACAGCGCCTCCTGGGTCATCCTGTGGATGCGCTCGTCGGCTGTGCCGCCGCCGCCGCCGCCGGGCTGGCCTCCGGTGCCGGGCGGGGCCTGTCCGGTGCCGATGCCGGTGGATCCCGTGTGGATCGCTTGGGATGTGGATATCTGCCAGTGCTCTCCTGTGGGTGTGGGGCTGGCTGTGATGGTGCGCCCGTCGGCGTAGTGGAGAATTAAGTTGGAACCCGATTTACTGACGTAAAGGGGAAGTTTATTCTTCTCCAATTTCACTTGATCCTTCGGGGATTTCCCGCCTGAATCGTCGCCCGGTTTGTAGCCGGCGCCGGGCTGGCTGCCGTCGCCGCCCGTGATCTGGACCCCATTTGTCTGGAGGTTTCGGATCATGGGGACGGCCGTGTCATAGCGGCCGGGTACGGCGGCGTATTCGCCTTCGGCTTTTACGGCGGCGAACATTGAATCGAGTGTGGCAGGGTGGCCGGCGCCTTCAGCGAGGCGGGTCAGGATGCGCGCGTAATTTCCCCAGCGGTGCATGACCACTATTAGGAGCATGCACGCCTCGGTCTCGGTTTCGGGGTCGAGGCCGAGTTCGGCGCACCGGGGAATATAGTCATTTGTCAGGTCCGTTTCCATCTGGGAGTCTTGGATTTGGTGGCCCGTCTGGGATGCGAGTGCGCCGGATAATGCCGCCCGGTCCGCTGAATTGAGGTATTGGTATTTGCGTGCGGAAATCGTCCACGAGTCCCGGCCCTGGGCGAGCCAGGAATTGACCGTGGCGCCGAAGTCCGTGCCCGCGGGGAATCTTTTCAGCAGGTCATATGCGCGGCCCTGGGTCCACTGCCCGATGCCCAGTGAGAGCGTGTCCGGCGCGGTAATCGTGCCATAATTGCCGGACGCCTCCACTTGCGCGAGTGTTGCGATGATGCAGGCTTTATGCTGCGCGTCAAAAGCCATGCTTACTCACCAAATGCGCCATGTGGCGTTCACGTCATAGTACTCCCACTGGGCAAGTTGATCCCGGCACGCGAGTTGTCCCTTATCATTAACATAAACGACCCTAGGGCTGCGGTCGCGACCGTACACGGTGAAATACGCCGACTCATAGGGTGTTGCCCAGAGCGGCAGATTCATGAGCACGCTGTCATATCCGGCGGTGGCGCCGCCGACGCGGAAACTTCCGTCAATGGTGACGAAGTGGTGGAATCGGCTGACGCGCAGATAATTGAAATTACGGTCCACCTTATCGGTGCTCTGCGGGTAGAGATTCTCCCAGCCGAAATTGCGCCAGGTATCCCCGCCGTAAATGTAGCGCTGGATGTACATGCGGGCCTGCGTGTAGCCGGCCTCGGTGAAATGCACGCCGCCGCCCGGTTCATTAGTGGCGGAGGATTCTCCGGGCGTGGCGTAGAACCACGACTGCGAGCCGCGGATGATTTCGACGTCGAAGGGCAGGCCGGCCCGGTCGGCCTCGTTCTCGCGCGCGCTCGCGGAATGGGCCGTCTGGACCGACTTATTCATGGGCGACGTGCTCAGGAAAACGGGGATGACGATGATCCTCGCGTTAGGAAAATTATTCCGGATGAGCCGGAAAACCGTGCCCGCCTGGCTTTCCACATTATTGTTCGCGCGAATATCGTTGAGCATATCGGCGACGAAGAAATAGCCGGTCCCGCGTCGAAGGTCCTCAGACATATTCGAAATCGCGTTCTGAGTCTGATAAAGGAAAGACGAATTGGCGGAGGACGTGAATCCGCCGCCGCCGATCGCGAAATTATGGTGCGCCCAACCGAAATGATTGCACAGATCCTGCGTCCACCTGTCATTCACGGTCGCATTCGAGGACCCGATGAAAACCGCCCTGTCCCGCGTGTGCGGGGCGTAAAGCCGGGCGCCCTCCTCCCGCGTGGGTCGCTGGGATATCGAGATGCGCAGCTGCTCGTGGGCGGCGTCGGCGGCGCTCGCGGCGTCGGTCTGCGCCTGGACTCGTGCGGTGCGCTCGGCCTCTATGAGTGCGGTGAGGGCGTCTCGGAGCCGGCTGGCGCCGGCCGTGGTGAGCATGCTGATGCGCACCTGGGGGTCGGCGGTCGGTGCCGTGGCGTTATCGCCGGTCGCGTCGGTCTGGAAATGCGCCGTAATAACCTTGGACTTGAACTCGGTAATGAAATCTTCTGTGGCCTTGTGAAGGTCGGCGATTTCCTTCTTGCGCGCGTCGATATGCGCGTCATATTCGGTGAGGTTCGCGGCGACGTCCTTGATGAACTTGTCAACAGTATTGTTCACGTCCTTGATAATATCGTCGATGTCGTCGCCGAACTTATTGCAGTAATCAATTACGTCGGATACGGCGGCGCGTACCTTCTCGAGTAGCTCGAGGTAGGTGTATCCGTCGGTGCGCGTGAGCGGGACGATGTCATTGACGCGCCTGGGGCGGATGAAATAATTATCGGGGATGAGCGTCATAGTATTGGTCCTCTCACCAATAGGTCGGGTAGCGGTCGGTGAATGTACTGTCAAGGCCCCAGACGGACAGGAAGAGCCCGGACAGGTCCTCTACGATCATCATATCAATATTCGCGATGGTCGCACGCCAGGCGGCGATCATCTCGGCCGCCGGCCTGCCGCGACCCGTGGTGCGCGTGATATTGTGGGATTCGTCCTCGCCCGTTGAGGCGGTATTGGTGCGATTATCGCCGGTGCCGGTGTTTTTCTGGGTGCCCGTGGCGCGAGAATCGCCCGACGAATTAGTATCCACGGCGCTCGTGGCGTAATCGGCGTTTCCCGCGAGCCGGGATTGGGGCGCCTCCGAATTGACGGCCCGCGTCTTCGAGGCGGTGTCAGTATTGGACGCGCTCTCTTGCGAGGACTCATCCTTAGTCGTGGTGCGCGAGTCCAGCCCGGATTTATTACTGGCGCGCCCGTCCGACGCCACCGTCATATCCACGTCAGCCATCATGATCTCGGCGTCGGGCAGAGTTTTCGCGTACTCGCAGTAGAAAGGCATGATCTCACGCATTTTCGTGCGCAGACGCCGGATGAATTGATCGGAGGTCTCATGAGCGATCTCATGATACCAATAATGGTCAATGATTTTGCCGTTGAGCGCGGCCCGGTGCCCCTCATCCCAAATCGGATAATCGGACAGCGCGAGCCCGGCGACGTCGCAGACCTCAACGATCTCACGCAGTTCGAGCGTGTACTCGCCCATTAGATCTCATCCTCCTGAGGCGCCCACTCAACAATAACGTCGAGTCCGTACTTCCTGTTGATCTCCCGTGCCGCATCGCGGCGCGGGCCGATGCTCACGGTGCGCATCATGGCGACCTGTCCCATGCTGCCGACGGCCTCTTCTACCACCATTCTTTCGCGCTTATCGTCATTCACGTTTTTCACGCCCAGATATGTGAGGGCCTCGTCCCAGACGCGCGATTTCGCGGCTTGAATATCGGCAACGGTCCCCTTCTCCAAGCGCATATCCAGGACCTGGGCCCGCTCACCGAGCGCCGCGGGCCCCATGGCGTCGGTCGTGAAAATGACGGGGTCGCCGTCGGCGACGCTGCGGAAAGCATTGATCATGCTCACGCGCTCATCCTGCGAGGCCGAGATGATGTAGGGATGGCGCAGTGCGAGCGCGGTCACGTCGAATGTCACGTCGATTTCCGCGAGACGCTGGGCGAAGATCATGATAGCGTCGAGTTCGGGAGTGCGCGTACGGTTGCCCCAGATGGGGATGCAATCGCGTCCGGAGATCACCTTATTGACCATGGAATTGCCGTACACCTGAAAATCGGTCGGATTGTCATACATATTGACGACGCCCGCGGGCGTGGCGGTGAGGCACATGAATCGATCATAATCCGCGTCGAAATAGAAGGCCGCCAATCCGTTGCGGATGAGGGCCTGCTCAAGATAACGGACGTCAATCCCGGGCGGCATATTACGCCATTTGAACCGCGCCAGCGCCATGTCCTCCAGCAGGCGCGTGTACATGGTGACCATGACGTCGCGGCGCGACGCGGAATTATCTACAGAAAGAGGCTTGCCGAAATTGTCATAGATATTATTCTTGACGTGGTCGGGGCGCTTGCGCCTGCCCATCACTGATCACTCCAATCCTTCAGTGGCCTGTTCTCACCGTAATCCATATTCCCGATGTGCGCCTTATTCCGCCACACCGTGACGCCCTGCTCCAGTATACCGCAGATCGTCGCCCGGAAAGACTCCGGGCAGGACTGGGAAGTGCACGTCACCTCAAGACACTTCCAGTACGTGAAATGCGTCATGCACAGGAAATCAACGGGGAGCCGGGCGAAAACATTCGCCGCCTGCCCGTACCTCAGCCAGTACTCCCCGATGGTGCGCATCGCCCCATCCGGGATCGTTTTGATCTTCGCCACGAGCTTCCACTGGTCCGCCGCCAGGACGAATGCCTCACCGCCCACCTGACCGGACGTCGTCGGTTGAATGAGCCGCGCATCCTGGGTCTTCGCATTGATTCCCGCGATGGCGGACTGATAATCCCCGCGCCGCGTCGCGTTCGCCAATTCGAGGTTCATGTCCCGCTGTTGGTTCCCGGACCGGGTTTGAATCGCGTTGATCGCCGACGCATTTTGCTGGGACAATTGAGTGAGCGCGTTCCCGGCCTCATAATTCACGTACCCGGAAACACCCTGGGTCACGGCACCGAGAATATTCCCGCCTGCCAGCGAGCCCACCATTCCGAGCCCAGTATTAGCGGCGTTTTGAATGTTGCGGACATGCTGTTGCTGCCCCATATTCGCGTTGCTTTGGTTGGTGATCGCCGCCGAAGTGGCAATATTATTCCCCGCGATATTGTATGCGGTCTGTGCGGCCATCTGCGCCTTCGCCTGCGACCAGTCCGCCGCCTGATACTGATAGGCGATCGAATGCGCGCTGGACGCCATATAGGACAGGTACCCGTTATTGAGCACACTGAAAGTCGGCAAGTTAGAAATGCCGACCGCCATGTCCAGGTACTCGCCCGCGTCGTCGTCAAAATTACCCCACTGCGTCTTCCGGTCACCATAGGACATGGGGAAGAACATGATCCGCGGATTGGGCGGCACGGCGTGGGACAATTGCGTGACTCGCAATGACGGCGATCCGAAAAGTTCGGGCTTGAGCACGATGGGCGTCGCCGTGTACGTCGTCAATTCGATCGCCGCGTACGGGTAGCAGGCGAACTTCATGAACCTCCGGTACCGTTCGGGAATTGTGCTGCGAATCCAGTGCACGAGATCGCCGGCGAAATCAATATCCACGCGGACGTGCTGCTCCTCCCCCGAGTTCACATTCATGGAGTAGAGGCACGCGGGGCCGGCGCCGCCGTTGAGTTTCTGCGGATTCTGTGACAGGAACACGTGCTTGAAGATCGCCGACTCCGGTACCATGGTGATGGAGATGATGCCCTGGGACACCCACGGGTAATCCTTCAGGTGGGTGATCATGGGTGAGAAATCCTTCATCTTCACCGCCCAGATCTCGCACCCATTGGGCAGCATCTCCGCACTGGAGCCCGTCGCCGTCTTGAGTTCCGGCTTATCCACGGTGCCGTACGCGGTCGTGAGATTAGTGGTCGCGCAGATGACGACGACGGGCGCGGGATCCCCGCCCAGAGGGTCGGCCAACGGTTTGCGCATGAAATCGCGCGTCACATAATCGGAGCCCATGTCCAGTCCCTCGGCCACCGTGAGCCGTTTCCGCATGTAATCGAGTGCCACGGCGCCGTCGCCGGCCGGCTGGCATGCCTCGACGAAATGCGAGCGCTCGATATAGCAGCGGCCCATTTTCACGGTGCGCACCCACGTCTGCCACACGTCCAGCTGCAGGGTGATCTGCGTAGTCCCGGGCGCGACGTACTCCACGGACGTGATGAAATAGAAATACATCTTCGGGCGGGCGCCGCCCTCACGCCCGTTCCGGACGACGCAGTAATTGTACTTCGAGGCGTCCGTGAAAGACGTCGGAATCCGCACGGGACGCCCGTGCGCGCAATACGTCATGGCCGTGATCTCAATGCTGCGGCCGTTCGCGATGATATCGCGGAAACATTCCTCGTCGGATTTGTACCAGACCACGTTGCGGTAGCCCATGTCCCACGGCACATTACACAGCGTCACAGTAGTGCCGGGCGTCCAGGTGGCGTATGAAAAATCAAGCCCGAAATCGCCGGGATCATTAACCGGGTCAAAAGCCGAAGACATTCGATAATCCTTTCCCGGGCGCCCGGGAAATAATATTCCCGGGCGCCCGCGAAATCGTCACTCCTTGATCGCCTTCGCGATCTCGACCTTGATCGACGCATTCTTCTCGCTCGGGGCGGCCTGAGGATTATCCGCGGGCCTGTAGGCGAGAGACGCCACGATCGTGAGCGAACCACCCTTCTCCGACGGGGAAATCGTGAGCACGCCCTCATTATCGATCCGCGTCTTCGAGGACAGATTGTATCTGACCTCGAAATCAATACCCCACTCGAAACCATCGCCCCCGGTCACGGGAGCGGACACGACAAGCGTCTCCCCCGGCACCGCGCCCGTCGCCGGCACATCCGAGCCGTCCAGCCGCTTCACCGTCAGCGCGCCCAGGACCGGCGCCTTCGGGGCGGCCGGGATCACGGTCGCAGTTCCCGTCGTCAGCATCACGCACGGCGCGAAACGCGACGCCGAAATGATCTCGTGATGGTGCAGGAAATAATTCGTCGTGAGCCCGACCGGATTGATCTGCGAACGCGTCTCGATGAGCGTGTCCGCGACCATGAAGAAATCGCGCGTCGTCAGAATCGCCTGACACTCAGTGATCCCGAAGCATTCCTGTGGGATCTGAATAATCCGCGACGGCGCGTCCGCCCGGTCCATATTGAACGCCGCGGCGAGCGCCTCCACGTCAATATTCGCGACGAACTCCGGGGACGCGAAGATGACAAGATCCTCGGGGGACGCGAAAGTCGGCATCCTCGCGGGATTATAATTGGTGGACAGGAATCCCAGCCGCCCGGCCGTCGCCCGTAGGACCTTGAGCGCAGCCCGGGCATCCTCGGCCGTCGCGCTCAGCGGCTGAAGATTCGGCGACTTGACGCGGAAAATACTCGCTGTGGAGTCCATGACCTTGAAAAGAGACGTCATGAGCAGGAACTCGTCCCACTGATCCGACGTCGTCGGCGCGGACATGACCTGGGAGACGAACGAGGAGAGGCCGCCGTCCTCGAGGAACGCACGGCGGAGAATCGCCTCATTCACGGTCACGGGATAGTAATTCTGGCGATTCACCGTGTGAAATGCGGAGCGAACGTCCAGTCGCTTCTGCCCGAAGATCTCGCCCTCAAGATAATCGCGCTGAGGAGAGTACTCGCGCGCCTCGATAAGACCCGTCTGGATCTCCTCGATCTGCGATCCGTGCACAATATTGCCGCGCTTGAAAACGGCCAACGGATTCGTCCAGATGTTATTCCGGGCGACCACGAGGCCGATTCGGTTGACGAGCGCGTCGCAGAACTCATTGTAAAGGGGACGATAGCGCGTCAGCGTGCCCAGGACCTCCGAGACATTCGCCTGCGTGGCCGCCGGAATACGCCGCTGATAATCAAACGACGCCCCATTCCGAATCGCGTTCAGTACATCTTGGTTGTTGGCGTCAATGATAACGCCGGGATTGCGTCCCACGATCACTCATCCTCCTTGAAAAGATCATCCACAGTAATGGTCTCCGCCCGTTCATCCTCGCCAGCCCCGGAATCTCCCGAATCGGCCGGGGAATCATCCCCCACGCGCACGAGAAGGTCATAATTCCGGGCCTTGAGGTCCCCGATCTCCGCCAGGAGCGCGGCATTGGCCGCCTCCAGCTCGGCCACACGGGCGCCAGCCGACTCGGCCAGCTGTGCGCGCTCACCGTAGGCGGCGGTCAAGTCATCATAAATACTCTCAGGCGGGGAGTCGGACTGCAGTGCTGCGATGAGATCTGAAAACTCAGCCATCACATTTCCTCTCAAATAAAAGAGCGGGACGGGGAATTGAAATCCAATTCCCCGTCCCAATATAACACAGAATCACCCGCGCGCAGTAGCGGCAGGGGCCTGCGATCACATCCGTCGAGCACCTATCACGGCGAGCCGATCTCGACGGGGCGCCTACTGCGCTTCGGAATCCTGCGAGAAAAGAGTATCACAATCCTCCCATCCGCGGGCCAGTGCCCAGTCTCGGATCGCGTCACGCACGATTGACGCGATGCTGCGCCGCTCGCGCCAGTGCATGTCGTCCACATAATCGTAGAGATTGCGCGGAATAGTAGTGGAAATATTGCACATCCGGTCCTCAGTCACGATGATCTTCCTCTCACTGCGGCGTATGTGAAATAAGTCTCTCGGAGGATCACGCCGCCCGGAATCCTCTTCGGGACTAGTTTACCGCCCCAACATTGATCGCGCAACATGTCAATGGGGGAGATTTTGTCTCCCAGGTGGCGGGGCAGGCCGGCGATGTGGGTATCATTAATGCCGTCTTTACTCTCACAGTATTGCTTTGCCCGGTTGAAAACCGCACTATCAAAGTCGCTCTCATGCGCCCACGCACCCAACCGCGTCGGATGCACATCCGCACCCACAGGATCCTCAGCGCCCAGAAGATGCAGCGAGTCAGTATCCGCGTAGAGGAAGCGATCATAATTCTTCTGCGCCGTCCTAATAGTATAGTCCCGAGCCCATGACGTCACAAAAACCGCCAACACCGTATAAACCGGCTCACGCGTCCTCGCCCTACCCTGCACGAGACGCACGGCACCATCCTCCATCACGGGCACGCGACCCGTCGCATCGGTGCCACTGCCGAACTTCCCGTACAAAGAATTAAGGTACAGTTTCGCCATGGCCCGTTTCCCGCCCTTGGATTCGGCCTTGATCGCGCCCCATTTATCAATATAAGAATCGAAGAACCCCCGTCGCGACGCGAACCGCCAGCCACCATCCCAAGCGTAAACCTCAATATCGTACTGATCATTCCACAGCGCCCAGTCCACCGAAGACACGCTGAAAGTCGTCGGCTCCACGATCTCATCGGCATACTCCGACGACGAACCACGAAACCCCGACCTCACTTGAATGCACGGAATATGATCTGGCCTGATCCGCGCAGTCAGCGTCACATGACCCACCCACAGACCATCCGACGGCGGCCCGCCCTCGAAACGCACCGGCACACCATAGGGGAGCGGCCGCTCGCGCATCACATACGGGTACAAAGAATTAACGTCATAAACCGACCCATTCTCAACCAGCATCCCCGCCGTCCGCCGATCCGCGTACGTAAAACCGCCCCTGTATGCGCGTCGAATATCCGCGTCAATATCGAGCGGCAGGCGCGGGAAGTATTTTTCGAAGTTCTTCCAACCGAAAAGGCCCCTGAACTCGTGCAGGGCGTCCGAAGCCACAGTCAACGCCCGCATACCCTCACGAATCACCTCAGACAACGCCGTCACCACGATACTCACATCCGTGCGCACATACTCCCACTCAGCCGCCGTCGGCTCATACCCAACCGGACGGGGGAGCGTGTAGTCGATCTCGCCCTTCCCCTGATCGCACTCGAACGCTTTCGCCATCTGCCCGACCGTCATGGGCAGTTTTTTGAGCGAGTCTTTGAAGATGACGTCCGGGAATCGAATCGCGTAGAACATCCCCATGTCATCAATGAGACATGAGAAGTGATTCTCCGGGATGATATCCTTCGACGAATCCACTTCAATGTGCTTGTAACCGTGCGTCAGAGCCCAGTAGATAATGAAATTGCCGTCAAAGCGCAGGTTGTGGAAATACACGTCCAGCCCGGAATGCAGGACGCGGGCCATGAACGAATCAATAGTCGTGCCGTACTGGTACCCGCACTCAGCATTCACCTCACGCAGACACCACGCCCACACGTGAGTACTATCGGCGGCGACGTCCGCGTCCGTCTCGAAATCCGCGACCGCCACGCCGTCCAGAGGATCGCCTTTGCGACGACTGCGCCGACGGGACACGGACACTGGAAAGCTCCTTCAAATATTGATCCAACTCGGCGCGGGAATCCTCCATTCCCATGAGGAAGTTCTCGGTGCGCGACTTCAACTTTTCTTCACTCGTGCGCGGATGCGGCGATTCAAGATATTTCACCGCTTCATAGCGGAATGAAATATTTCGTGCGAGCGTCCCGTCCACCGTCCACACGAACATGAGCGTCTCATCGTCCATGCCCATAATAGTTTCCAGCAAATCCTTATCACCCGTGCGCGCCACCATATCCCGAATATTCTCACGCACCAAAGCCGCCCGCCGCGCATACCCACGCGGCAACCGAGCCTCCGCCAAATGATCCGCCAACTTCTTAGCGGCGTCATCCGATACGATCTGCTGGGGGAGAGGCAATTTACGATCAAAATGATCCTCAAAAGGATTCTTAGGCGCCTCCCACGGCGACGGACGCGTCCAAGACAGCACTTCCTCAGCCGTACGCCCGAACCCCGACCACGGCGTCGGAACCTTAGCCGTCCGCGCACGATATTCCGCACGTTCCTCATTATACCGACGCGTCTCATACGCGTACGCCGCCATATTCTTTCGAGAAATCACCGCGCCGCCGACTCCCCTGAAAAATCCCACCGACCTTGAGTTATTGAACTCAGTGAGACGCTCCAACGCGACCCGAGCCTGCGCAGTAGTCATCCTCCCCACGCGCCTGCCCGGCACACGAGGATCATACTCAGTGCCCCGAACGTCCACACCCTCGACCTTCCCGCGCATATACGCCAGCGGCCCACGCAGACCATACGTACCCTTGGCGATAGACGCCAACTTCCTCCCCGCGCGCCGATTCTCCCGGCGCACAGCATCACGAAGATCATCCAACTCACTCATAATATAACGGACGACCCGCCAATAATATTGACGGGCCGCCCATCACCTCCCTCGACTCAGGCCGAAACACTCAACGTAGTGTACTCCCGGCCCGACCTCGACGTCGCCGTACCAGGCGTCAGAGTCACAGACTCCGGAGCATCATCCGACGCGATCAGCGCGCGCGCCACAGCCAACGGGATACTGGCGCTCGATCGGTACCAGACGCCGCCCTCCGCCTGGAAATAGGCGACGTCACGGGCCTCCCCGTCATCCCCGGTCACCTCACCGATGACCGCCCTCACGCAGACGAAAGAATCGCCACTACGCGCCGCCTGATAAAGCGACTCAGCATTCGTGAGCAGAGCCAGACGATCCACGAAAGACAGGGGAGCGCCATAAGAATTGATGGACATGTTCAGTTCTCCTTCCGAGACTCGCGCCGGGACTCCCCCGGACGCGCGACCACGACGATATCGTTGTAAGCCGCCGTGACCATGATGTTCAGGGCGTGATAGACGGCTTCATCCTCCGTCATGCCCTTAATGGCATCATCCTTAGTGTAACTAAAATATCGTGTTACCGGGCACTCGAGGCACATGGCCCCAGTAACCCTATTGGTCACCATGATATGAGTCCAGCCCCGGAATCGGAATGCGATCCGGAACTTCCCACTATTGCGCCCGTACACCGAGCACTTCACACGATGCGGATCAAGCCGCTTGTCATAAAAGAGTGCGATCATGGTTTCTCTCCGATGTGGAACGGAAACAGACGAGCATGCGGATAGATCGTGGGTTCAGCCTGGAAATGCCACGCCAAATCATCCCAAGAATCACACACAACCAGCATGACATTCTGATGGTTCGCCATGCGGACCATCTTCAACTTACCATCATCCTCCCATATCCTAGCGAGATACGGCCCGCCATACGGATCAGACACATTAGCATGGCCGTGTTCGGCCACTTCCGCAATAACCTCAGATAACATTATCCGATCCCCTCACACTTATGCAAACCTCTCTAACGACCGCCTCACCGAATCACTGTGGGAGTAGACGCCCCACTCCCCACGAGGATCACTATTCGCCCCCGTGGGGGAGATGCTCACCCAATTATAGTCGGGAGACTCAAAAATCACCCACTCATAATGAAGCGGATCCACCTTCCTGTACCCCGCATCCATAAGCGCGTCAGTAACCGCTTGCATTTCCTCGGAAAGTCTGAGTGCCTGAACAAAGGCGATCCTGAACCCGGGCGTCCCGGGAATCTTGACAATAAAATCTTTCCCCAGAATCTTTACGCGCCAGAACCCGCTCTCATCACTGAACACCGCAACGTCATAATTGTTGAAATCGGCTCGAACGACCCTCGGCTCGTCCGAAACGATGCGAATATCATTGACAAACCACTTGAAAACCTGCGTCATCGCCAATCCACCATGCCCTTCCCCGCAACAACGAAATCGGTCACGGCCGCGTGCGGCCCCACAACACTGAACGGGCACGTACGGGAAATGTTCTGATAAAGAGTCGCAGTAACGCCGTCCTTATAGAATCGGCAAACCGAGTGCTTCGCATGACTCACGGGTTCCCAACCACGGTCCGCGACCCTCTCCAAGATCATGCGCGCGGAATCGGCCAACGCATTAGCCCGATCAAGAGCAGTGATCAAATCATCCGCCTCACCGCCATTCTGGTTCACCACGATCTCAACGGGCGTGAGATTGTATCGAACAATCCATCCCGTCTCATCGCGAGTGATGGAACCATGAGTATTGACACCGTTATTGAAGTGATAGACGTCGCCCGCCAGTTCGAAAGAATTGACTCCGAATGTCTCGTTAAGAATGAACTTGATCAAAGAGTCGCTAAAGGAAATCATCACAGCCCCATCATAGTAATGACACGGCTAACCATGTCACAGTACCGTCCGCCGCCAATGGCGTGCCATCCGCCAACGCGATCCTCGATAACATTAATCCGACTGCCGTACGGACCGGACAATCCGATAATCGCGTCATCGGACGGAATGCGGTTATAGATGTGATCACTCGATTCCCGAGCGACCGCTGATCGGAAGTCCTGAACAACTGCGATGAATGCCTTCATCTTATTCAAGATAAGCGTGAGGGCCGTCTCATCGTCCGAAGAGACTTCGAAGCGCTTGAAGGCATAGATCTTATTCTCGACGAAGCCGGTCCAACCATTCTCCCCCGCCATGATGAAAAAGTACCATCCGAACACGATTCGGCCGGAATAGGACCGGCTCATCGCCTTCCTCTCACTGGCGTAATCCCAATCGAGCGTCATATCATCCAGAATCTTGCTAATCACCTTTCTGTACCTCTCTGTTCGATTCCGTCACCTCTGTGGTGATGGCTTAATAATGGCACCGACGACTGCCCATGTCAACCAAGTTTCGTGTGCGGTCGGTCACCAACCGACCGGCCGGTTAATTTAGGGACAGTTTGTGACCGACGCCACGCTCGCTCGATCTTGACAAACCGTGATTGTGGTGCGCGCCATTTAACCGATCGGTTAATTAGGGTGCGTGACCAACGCCACACAGAATGCCCTTGACAGGCGCCCGCTGTGATGCGCCTCACCAGAATTGGTGTGACGTGGGCCACAAACAGCCGGCGGGTGATCCCGAGACACAACGCCGAACCCAGCCCGCCCAGATGGGCCTCAGACGCGCTGTAAGGGCCCTAGAAGCAATCGCCATGGTGGGTGTGTGTCCACGCCTAGGCCGATTTTTTCGTCCGTTCTAGGTGGGTTACAACGCGTTCTAGAGGGTGTGTGATGCAGATCATGTTACGGATGTTACAGGTGTGACGGATGGGGAAGATGTGACGATTTCTGTATATATACCCC
>ERZ773065.753-NODE-753-length-17480-cov-6.067260_pt1 | contig 17480 bp, 15 predicted proteins | sample MGYA00580623_ERZ773065 | MGnify/ENA primary metagenome ERZ773065 (study PRJEB29015, sample SAMEA2738017) | human oral metagenome | biome: human oral; feature: human-associated habitat; material: dental | place: China | collected 2047 ... | reverse complement strand
GGCGCAATGCCGGGGCCGCCGCGGGCGTGTCAGTCGATCGTCGTGTTGAGGCGGAGGACGCCGTAGGTCCATCCGTGGCGGTGGTAGACCACGCACGGCTGGCGGGTCTCCTTGTCGACGAAGAGGAAGAAGGGGTGTCCGACCATCATCATCTGGTCGAGCGCCTCGTCCACGGTCATGGGCGGGGCCTCGTGCACCTTCTGACGGACGATGATCGGGGAATCGCCCCACTGCTCCTCGCGCGCCTCCCCGACTTTGAGGTCCTCGGCGCTGCGCAGGGGCTTGGGGGCCGCCTCCTCGGCGGGGGCCTCCTCCTGCTGCGGCGGCACGGGCGCCTCGAGGACTTCGGTATCCGTCAGGTCGCGCGCGTAGCCGCGCCGGTGGTCCTTCGCGCGGTCGCGAAGGCGGCGCAGGCGCTCGTAGAGCTTCCCGGCGGCGATGTCGACGGCGGCGTAGCGGTCGGCCGATTTCGCCTCGGCGCGGATGATCGGGCCCTTGCCGTAGACGGTGAGCTCGATGCGCTCGGCTGTGTCGGCCTGCCGGGGGTTGCGCTCGTGGGTCAGTTCGACGTCGATGCGCTGGGCGCGGGGGTAGAACTGGGTGACCTTGGATACCTTTTCCTCCACGTACTGCCGGAAGTTCGGATGGATCTCGGCATTACGTGCGACGACGGTGATGTCCATGTTTTCCTCCATGGTGATGAGCGGGCAGCGCTGCCCGCGCGGGCTGCCCGGACGTGGTCGCCCGGACCGTGGTAGTCGTTGATCACCTCCCGCCCGTTCGCGGGGAGGTGCCCCGCGGGTGTGTGGTCCGTGGGCTCATTGTACCCGATTGAGTGACGTCCGTCATGGAACGCGCCCCGGTGCGCACACGGCCGCGACGGCGTCGCAACCGCCCAGGACGCGGATGACCTCCCTCATCGTGGCGCCCGTGGTGACGACGTCGTCCACGACCACCACGCCCGCGCCAGGGGGCGCCCCCGCGAGCGCCCGCATGGACCCGGCCCGGCCCGCGCGCCGCGCCGCACCGGACTTGCCCGACTGGGAGCGCGCGCCCAGCGCCAGGCGCACGCAGTCCACCGCGCTGGCGCGCCGGCACGCCCCCAGGGAGGCCAGCGCGGAGGCGACCCCCGCCGCCAGGGGCGCGGTCACGGGGCGGGAGCGCAGCCTCCTCCTCCACGAGGACGGCGCCGGGACCACCCAGATCTCGTCCCAGGCGGGCCGATCCCCCTCGCTGTGGAAGCGCCCGGCCAGAGCGGCGCCCAGGCCCTCGCCGCATTCGGCCAGGAAGGGGCCCAGATCGCGCCTCGGCGAGTGCTTCGCCGCCAGGACCAGGCGGCGCAGCGCCCCCTCGTAGGCTCCGAGCGCGCACAGGTCGACGCCGCCCGGCGCGCCCGGGGCCTCCAGGACGCTCCAGACGCACTCCCGGCGGGCCAGCGCCCGGCACTGCGGGCACAGGTCCACGTCCCACGCCCCGCAGCCCGGGCACGAGGTGGGCAGTGCGATGTCGGCGCCGCCGCGGGCGAGCGCGCCCAGGAGCCTGCCGACCGCCGCCACGGCTACCCCGCGTAGCGGGCCTCGCGCACGCCCGCGGGGAGGGGCTGCCACAGGGCGCCGGAGCGGGTGAGCGCCTGGGGCGCCGCGCCCGACTGCCCCTGGGCCTCCTGCGCGACCAGGACGACCGCGGACGGGGAGCCGCCCGCGCTCATCGCGGTGGCGTGCGCGGACAGGGGGGTGCTCGTCGGCAGCCCGCCCAGCGGCAGCGTCACCAGCTGCGGCTCGCCCTGGGGTCCGTCCGGCTCGGTGACGTACATGATGGTCCCGGCCCCCGCCCACGACGCGTCCACGAGGCCCGCCCCCCCGGTGGGCACCTCGTCGAAGTGGGACAGGCGGAGGGGTTTGCCCCCGCTCTCGCGCTCGACGGTGGCGGTCCACAGGGACGTCCGGCCGCGGACCACGAGCGCCCTGGCCCCGTCGGCGGACAGGCGCACTCCCCGCACGTCCCCGTCCGGGTCCGACTCGATGGCGACGGCGGAGGGGGCCCCTTCCTCGTTGACGACCGCGATCGGCCCGTCCTCGTCGGAGCCCCCGGTCCACACCCAGCCGAAACGGTCGATGGACGGACCGAGCGCCAACGAGCCGGCAGTCGTCGTGACAGCGCTCCCGACGCGGGCGATGCGGGTGGCGTCCCCGTCGTTCCACGCCACCAGGGAGGCGCTGACGGGCGAGGCCGTGGGCCTGCTGGCCGTCGGGGAGGGGGTCTCGGAGACCGGCACCGACGACACGGTCGCGCCCGACACGTACACCATCCCCGCCTCGGAAAGGCCCACCAGCGTGTCCAGTGAGTAGGAGGGGCCCATCGGGGGGGCCGCGGCGCTGAGGGGCTGGCCGGAGATCGTGACCTCCACGGTGGAGATGTCGGGGACCTGGGTGAGGGTCTCGCGGATCTCCCACACGAGGAGGCCGGCGGCCTGCTCGGAAGCGGGCTCGGGCCCGCTGAGGTCGACCCTGGCGGCGCGCTCGGTCGTCTCGACCCCGCGCGAGGGCGTGGGGCCCCCCGCTGCGATCGCGTTGACGACCGCTGCGGCCAGGGATGGCCTGGGGCCCTTGGCGAGCCCGTCGAGGAGGTGCCCGGCCAGGCGCCGCGAGGGCAGCCAGCGCGGGTCTGCGACCAGGGCGTCCTGCGTCGCCGCGGGGAAGTACAGGTTGGCGAGTTGGTAGGAGGCGGTGAAGGCGGACCGCGACATGACCACGACGTCCGCGGGCGATTCGATCCTCCACTGCCCCCCCTTGCGGACCAGCGAGTACTCCTGGTCGATCGTCGTATGGGGCGAGTGGGTGAGGATCCCGACCGAGTCCACGCTGGCGATCGCGGTGAAGGAGACCGTGACCGTGACCGCCGAGTCCGAGTCGTCGTCCCCGTCGCGCGGGGCGATCGTCGGCGTGTTCTCCGTGTCGGACTCGTGGACGAGGACCTCCTCCTCCGGTTTCCAGTTGGACGCGGAGGACTCCGTGAGGAACAGCCTCGCCGTCGCGTAGTCGTCGTTCGTGCCCGCCGCGCAGGCGCGCAGGAAGTCCTTGACCAGCGACACGGGGTCCGCGCCGTCGCTGGGCCCGTCGGCGGCGAACTGCACGACCCCGTTGTCCCTGCTGGACACGTCGAAGGGCTCGGGCGCGGAGGACATGGGGAACGAGGAGCACCCCGCCAGTGCGGCGGCGCAGACGGCGGCCAGGGCGGCCCGGACGGCTCTCATGCGCCCTCCCACAACTCGAGCGGCCTGGTGACCAGGGGGTCCCCGGCTGTCTTGGGCAGGGTGAGCAGGAAGGACGCCCCCTCGCCGGGAACCCCGTGCGCCTCCAGCTGCCCGCCGTGGATCTGCGTGTCCTCGGTGGCGATGGCCAGGCCCAGGCCGGTGCCCCCCGTGGTGCGGGCGCGCGCCGTGTCGGCCCGGTAGAACCTGTCGAAGACGTGGGCGGCCGTCTCCTCGTCCATGCCCACGCCCCCGTCGCGCACGCGCACGGCCACCTCGGTGCCGCTCTGGGCGATGGTGATCACCACGTCGGAGCCGTCGGCGTGCTCGATGGCGTTGACGACCAGGTTGCGCAGCACCCGCTCGATGCGCCGCTCGTCGATCTCCGCCGCGCACCTGGCGGCGGGGGCGTCCACCACGACGCGCACGCCCTGGCGCTCCGCCAGGTCCCTGTTGGCGTCGACGACCTTGCGCACCAGGGGGCGCAGGTCGCGGACCTCCGGGTCCAGCAGCGCCGACTGCGCGTCGTAGCGCGAAATCTCGAGCAGATCCGCCAGCATCGAGTCCATGCGCTCGGTCTGCTCGTGCAGCAGCTCCGCGCTGCGCTTGGCGCCCGAGGGCAGGGAGGCGCGGTTGTGCCAGATGACGTCCTCGGCCATGCGGATCGTGGTCAGCGGGGTGCGCAGCTCGTGGGAGACGTCGGAGACGAAGCGCTGCTGCAGCCGGGAGAGCTCGTCGTACTCGTCGATCGTGTGCTGCAGGGAGGCCGTCATGTCGTTGAAGGCGTAGCCCAGGTCCGCCATCTCGTCGTCCCCGACGACCTCGACCCGCACGCTCAGGTCCCCCAGCGCCGCGTCGGTGGCGGCCTGCGCCGTCTTCCGGACGGGCGCGAGCATGCGGTGCAGCACCCAGAAGACACCGGCCGGCATGAGGACCAGGATCGGCAGCGCCGTGACGAAGAGGGTGCGGGTCACCATGGTGATCTGCCGCTGGTCGGACTCCAGCGAGTAGAGGATGTAGAGCTCGTGGCCGCCCGCTTTGGGCACCTGGACGCTCATGCCGACCAGGATGCCCGGCGCGTCGCCGTCGGTGGAGGCGATGGCGACGGACTGCCACTGGGCGGCCCCGCCGCCCCGCACGGCCTGCCGGATGGGCGCGTCTATGACGGCCTCCATCTGCTGGTCCCCGATCTGGTTGATGCGGAAGGACTCGGGGGCGCTGGGCGAGCGCAGGAGGGCGACGTTGATGGCCCCCGCCCCGGCCGCCGAGGCCCGCAGGGAGGAAAGGGTCGAGCGCACCATCTCCTGGATCTGGTCGACAGTGCTCGCCGTGGACTGGCCGAGCACCGACTGCACCGACGAGAAGCGCAGGGAGGCGTCGCCGAGGATCTGGGCGCGCCTGGAGTCGAAGACCGAGGAGCGCATCTGCGCGGAGACGACGAAGCCGAAGACCAGGACCAGTCCCAGCGTGGTCGCGGTGATGACCAGGGCGAGGCGCAGGGAGAGGGTCTGGCGGATGACGGCGGCGGGGTGGGTGCTCGAGATGAAGCGCCACAGCCGGCTCCGCCTCCACGCCCTGGCGCACGAGCGCGCGAACCCGCCCAGGGGTGTGGCGAGTATGACCGCGCGGACGACGGCGCCGAGGCGGGACAGGGCGGCGCTACTGCGGCTCGGCTTCTTGCGCGCCCGGCCCGCCGACGTCAGCGTCAGGCGCCTCAGGCGCGCGGAGGAGGGGCCCCGGGCGCCTGGGGCGCCCCGGACGGGCGCCCCCACGGCGCCGGCACCGCTGGGCTCAGGCCCCCGTTCCGGCACGGTAGCCCACCCCGCGGACGGTGACGACGATCTCGGGCTTCTCCGGATCGCGCTCGATCTTGGAACGCAGGCGCTGCACGTGGACGTTGACCAGGCGCGTGTCGGCGGCGTGGCGGTAGCCCCACACCTGTTCGAGCAGTTCCTCGCGGGAGAACACCTTCGAGGGCGTGCGCGCCAGCGTGGCGAGCAGGTCGAACTCTAGGGGGGTGAGCGCGATGAGGCGGTCGCCCCGGCGCACCGCGTGCCCGGGCACGTCGATCTCGAGGTCGGCCAGGACGATCCTCTCCTCTCCCGCGTCCTCCCGCCCGCGCAGGCGGGCCCGCACCCGCGCGACCAGTTCCCTGGGCTTGAACGGTTTGGGGACGTAGTCGTCCGCGCCGGCCTCCAGGCCCGTCACGACGTCCGCGGTGTCCGAGCGCGCGGTCAGCATGACGATGGGGACGTTCGACTCCGCCCGCAGGGCGGCGCACACCTCGAACCCGTCCATGCCCGGCAGCATGACGTCGAGCAGGACGAGGTCGGGGTGGTGCTCCTGGAAGGCGGCGACGGCCTTGGCGCCGTCGGGGCAGGTGGAGACCGTGTACCCCTCCCCTTCCAGGACGATACCGATCATTTCCGCCAGGGCGACGTCGTCATCAACAACGAGGATCCGCGAGCTCATGTAACGATAGTGTCACGTCTGGCGCCCGTGCGCCTCCGACTCGCGGGGAATGCCCACGATTCGGGCCCCGGAATGCGGACTGTTCGACGGCCGCACTGCCCACCGCCGCGCAAATGTGGAACGATAGGTCGTGGACGGCATAGTCGTGCGGAAGGAAGGATCATGAGCAATCAATGGACCGCGCCCGGTGAGGGGGAGCCGCAGAACCCCCTGGCGCAAGGACCGGCCGGCGCCCCCGGCCCCTGGGGCCAGGCGCCCCTGCCCCCGGGGACCCCTGTCCCCCCGCCGGGGACCCCTGTCCCCCCGCCCGGGTCCCCTGTCCCCCTGCCCGGCGCCCCCATGGGCGGCCCCGGGGCCAGCTACGGCCAGGGCCCGGCTTGGGCCGCGCCGCCCCGGCCCGGCATCATCGCCCTGCGGCCCCTGACCCTCTCCGACCTCTTCGACGGGTCCTTCAAAGCCGTGCGCACCAACCCGACGGTGTTCTTCGGGTTCGCGCTCGCCGTCAACGCCATCCTCGCGGTGGTCAACGCGCTGGTCACCTGGTTTCTGATAAACAGCGTCTTCGACGCGGTCTCCAGGACCGACTACCGCTCGGCCAACGACGTCTTCGGGATGCTGGGCGGCCTCACCACCCAGTTCATCACCTCGTGGGGCCTGACGGCGGCGGCCTCCTTCGTCGGGTCGACTCTCGTGTCGGGCATGCTGTGCGTCGCCGTGATCGAGGCCGCGGCCGGGCGCAAGCCCACCCTGGGCCAGACGTGGCGGCGCCTCGCCCCCCGTTTCTGGCCGCTCGTCGCGACGACGCTGCTGACGGGCATCCTGCTCGTCCTCATCGCGATCGTGCTGGCCCTGGTGGGCCTGGTCGTGATCGCGGCGCTCGCCGGCGCGATCTCCTCCACCAGGGGCGGGATGGGCGCAGTCGCGGCCATCGGGCTGATCTCCTTGGCGCTCATCGCCGTGCTCGTCTTCGCGCAGTTCTGCTTCGCGGTCCGCTTCCTCTACGCCCCCGCGGCGACCGTCATCGAGGGCAGGAGCGGCTTCGGGGCGATCGGGCGCTCGTGGGAGCTCACGCAGGGCAGGTGGATGCGCTCCGTCGGGCGCTACCTGCTCATCGTCCTCCTGTCGATGGTGGCCATGTGGATCGTCTCCCTCGGAGTGTCGTCGGTCCTGGACATGTCCGTGTTCGCGACCGCAGTCGACGGCGCCGTCAGCGCAGCGGTGGTCAAGCAGGCGGTCTCGACGGCCGTCATGACCGTGCTCCAGTCCCTGGTCACGCCCCTCGTCACGTCGTACATCCTCCTGATGTACCTCGACGAGCGGATCCGCCGTGAGAACTTCGCGGCCACGCTGGCGGCTGCGGCAGCGGGGAATCAGTGAGGCCAATCGAGCAACCCCCTTTGACACCGGACCTGGACGAGGCCCAGTCCTGGCTGAGCGAGGAGCTCTCGCGCGGCGAGTACCACCGCGACCTGGATCCGGTGTCGAAGTTCTTCGCCAGGATCTACCGGTCCCTGGCGGAGTCCTTCAACTGGGACGGCCACGGGGTCCCGCCAGTCCAGCTGATCGTCCTGGTCATGGTCATCGTCCTGGTCGCCGTCGCGCTGATCGCGCTGATCCTCAACCCGGTGCGCGCGCGCCGGCGCGTCTCCGCCTCCGTCTTCGACGAGGACGGCCAGAGCGCGCAGGAGGTCCGCGCGGCGCTCAAGCGCGCGCTCGCCGAGGGCGACTGGGACCAGGCGTTCGTGTGGCGCTACCGCATCCTGGTCCTGGAGGCGGGCGCCCTGGGCGTACTGGCTGACACACCGGGCCTGACCGCGCACGAGGCGGCCTCCCAGGCCGCCCGCAGCGCGCCCGCGCTCGCGCAGGAGCTCATGGCCGAGGCCGACCTCTTCGACACCGTCCGCTACGGCGAGGGCCACGCCGGATCCGCCGATGTCGAGCGCCTGGGTGCGCTGACGGAGCGGGCGCTCGACGCCCTGCGCCGCACGGCCACAGCGGGGGCGGGGGCGCGATGAGGGCGCGCTCCACCGTGGTCGTGACGCCCACCGGGCAGTCCCTCCTCGCCCGGGCGCGGGCCCTGGTGCTGCTGGTCGGCATCGCCGTCATCGCCACCGCCCTCCTCGTGCTCGTCCCCGACCCCTCCCATTCCACTACGCCGCTGTCGACCACGAACCACGGGGAGGACGGGGCGCAGGCCCTGGTCCGGGTGCTCGGGGACCACGGGGTCTCGGTCAAGGAGGCCGCGGAGGGGGACATCGCGTCCGCGGACGCCGACACCACGGTCGTCGTCATCGACCCTGAGAAGATGCCCTCCCGCGCCGTCGAGGCCGTCCAGGCCGCGCCGAACGTCGTGTTCGTGGGCACCCTCTACAGCACAGCGGACGCACTGCCGCCCTACTTGGAGGGCCTGCGCGTCATGACGCCGTTCTCCTCCACCCCGGTGAAGACCGTCAACCCCGGCTGCGACTCGCCCACGGCCGCGCGGGCGCGGACCCTCACCTCCTCCATCTACAGGGTCACCGGGGATCCGGAGCAGGACCCGGCGCAGGAGTGGACCCTGTGCTTCACCGCCGACGGAAGGGGCTTCCAGTACGCCGAGAAGGAGTCGGACGGGCGCTTCCGCGCGGTCATCACCGATCCGGCGCGCCTGGCCAACAGCGCGGTCCTGCGCGACGGCAACGCCTCCCTGGCGATCGGCGCCATGGGCCGCACCCGCAGCGTCCTGTGGTACATGCCCACCGGCGAGGAGCCGGCCACCAGCGCCTCCGACCTGGCCCCCGCCCACCTGCGCCCGCTGTTCCTGCTGCTGGTCGCTGCAGCCCTGGTCCTCGCCCTGGCGCGGGGCAGGCGCATGGGGCGCCTCGCCTCCGAGAAGCTCCCGGTCGAGGTCCCCGCCTCGGAGATCCTGGTCGGGAAGGCCCGCCTGATGCGCTCCAACCGCGCTTTCGGGCACGCCGCCCAGGCCCTGCGCTCGGCGAGCGCCCGCAGGATCGCCCAGCGCCTCGGCGTCCCCGCCTCCGCCCCGGCGGAGCAGTTGGCCGGAGCGCTGGAAAGGCGTGGAGTGGATCCGGCGCGCTCGCGCGCCCTCCTGTGGGGCCCCGCCCCAGCGTCCCACTCCGCCCTCACCGTCCTCGCCGAACAGCTCGAAGCCCTCGAAAAGGAGATCCGCAATGACTAACCCCATCCCCCCCTCGTCGGGATCCCCCTTCGGGCCTCCCCGGACGGGCGCGGCCCCGGCCGGGGGGACGCAGGGCCAGGCGCTGGGAGGGGGCGCGCCCCCCGCGGCGCCCGGCGCCCCCTCCGCCCCGTCGTCGTTCAGCGCGCCCAGCCAGGAGCAGATGAACGGCCGCGCCCTGTCCCCCCAGGAGGAGCGGACCAAGGACGCGCTGATGGCCCTGCGCTCCGAGATCGGCAAGGCCGTCGTCGGCCAGGAGGGGGCGGTGACGGGGCTGATCATCGCGCTGGTCGCCGGGGGGCACGCCCTCCTCGAGGGAGTGCCCGGCGTGGCGAAGACGCTCCTGGTCCGCACGATGGCGACCGCGCTCGACGTGGACATGGCCCGCATCCAGTTCACGCCGGACCTGATGCCCGCCGACATCACGGGCTCCCTGGTGTGGGACGCGGGCTCGTCCGTCTTCGAGTTCCGCCGCGGCCCCGTGTTCACGAACCTGCTGCTGGCCGACGAGATCAACCGCACGCCGCCCAAGACCCAGTCGGCGCTCCTCGAGGCGATGGAGGAGCGCCAGGTCAGCGTGGACGGGCAGACCCACGCCCTCGCCGACCCGTTCATGGTCATCGCCACCCAGAACCCCGTGGAGTACGAGGGGACCTACCCGCTCCCCGAGGCCCAGCTCGACCGCTTCCTGCTCAAGCTGGAGCTCCCCCTGCCCGGCCGCGACGCGGAGTTCGGGATCGTCAAACGCCACAGGGACGGCTTCAACCCGCTGGCCCTCGCCGACGCGGGCGTCCGGCCCGTGGCCTCGCCCGCGGACATCGCCGCGGCGCGCGGGGCAGCGGCCCGCGTCGACGTGTCGGACACGGTCCTCGCCTACCTCGTGGACGTGTGCCGCGCCACCAGGGAGTCCCCGTCGGTCCGCCTGGGCGCCTCGCCCCGGGGCGCCACCGCCCTCCTGCGGACCACCCGCGTGTGGGCCTTCCTGCAGGGCAGGGGCTTCGCGACCCCCGACGATGTCAAGGCGATGGCCGCGCCCACTCTCGCCCACAGGATCGGGCTGCGGGCCGAGGCCGACCTGGAGGGGCTGACCGCCGCCCGCGTCGTCGAGGGCGTCCTCGCACAGGTCCCTGTTCCGCGCTGAGGGGCTCCCATGGTTGTCTCCTGGCGCGTCAGCGCCCTGGTGCTGCTCGGGGCGATCCCCCTGATCGCCGCTCCCAGCGTCGGCTTCGTGTGGTGCTGGGCGGGCGGCTGCCTCGTGCTCGGCGCGCTCGACGCCCTCACCGCAGTCTCCCCGCGCGAGCTCCGCGTCCGCCGCGAAGTGGACGGCCCGATCAGGGCCGATGAGACGAGCGTGTCCGTCCTCACCATCACGAATCCGACGAAGCGGAGACTGCGCCTGGTGGTCCGCGACGGGTGGCCGCCCTCGCTGCGCCCCTCCCCCGCCCGCCACGCGGTGCGCGTCGAGGCGGGCTCGTCGGTGGTCCTGCGGACGCGTCTGGCCCCCACGCGCCGGGGGACGCGGGAGGCCGATCACGCGACGCTGAGGGTCTGGGGGGCCCTGGGGCTCGGGGGGCGCCAGATCAGCATCGACGCGCCCCTCTCCCTGTCCGTCCTGCCCGCGTTCCGCGCGCGCGTGCTCCTGCCGTCGCGCCTGGCGCGCCTGCACGAGCTGGAGGGGACCACTCCGACGACCCTGCGGGGGGCGGGAACGGAGTTCGACTCGCTGCGCGAGTACGTGCGCGGGGACGACCCGCGCGACATCGATTGGCGGGCCTCCGCCCGCTCGAAGGAGCTCATGGTGCGCACGTGGAGGCCCGAGCGGGACCGCCACGTCGTGGTCGTCGTCGATTGCGGACGGGCCTCGGCGGCGCTGCTCGGAGCCCCCGACGCCGACGCGGACACCATCGAGATCGGGGTGGCCCCGCGCCTCGACTCCGGCATCGAGACGGCGCTGCTGCTGGGGGCCCTGGCCACGCGCGCCGGCGACCAGGTCCACCTGCTGGCGCTCGACCAGCGGGTGCGCGCCCGTGTCTCGGGCATCAGGGGCGGCGCCTTCCTGGGAGCGGCCGCGACGGCGTTCCAGGAGGTAGTCCCCTCCTTGGACGTCACGGACTGGCAGCTGGCGGTCTCGCAGGTCCGGGCAACGGTCCGCCACCCGGCGCTGGTCGTCCTGGTCACCAGGGTCCCCCCTGCGGGCATGGACGTGGACTTCCTGGAGGCGGTGCGCGCCCTGTCGGACCGCCACACCGTCCTCATCGCGTCGGCGACCGACCCCGACCAGGACCGCGCCCGCACCGACGCGGAGGACGTGCTCATGCGGGCCGCCGCCGCCTTGGAGGAGCGGACCGACCAGGCCGGGGTCGCCGACGCGCGCTCAGCGGGGGCTGTGGTGGTCTCGGCCCCATCCGGTGCCCTTCCGGCGCGCACTGCGGACACCTACATCGAGCTGAAGAAGGCGGGCCGCCTCTAGGCGCCTCCAGAACTATGATGTGCGCCACCTTCGGGCGGAGCGCCCTTCCCCTCTCCCGTCCGCGCCCCGGAACGCACGTGGGCGCGGGTGCGCGCCGTCAGCACCGCGAGGGGGTCGTCGGCACGAGCGCGCGTTGTCGGCACCGCGAGGGGGTCGTCGACAACGTGAGGGGGTTGTTGACACCGCGAGGGGGATATAACGCGCGCTGGTGTCAACAACGCGCGTCGGTGCCGATATCCCATGCAGATTGTCAACAACGCGCGTCGGTGCGGACAACCCGCGCTCATGCCAACAACGCGCGTCGGCGGTCGCGCCCGGGGCCGTCGTCGGCAGTCACCGCAGTCGGCGCCAGGGGCGGCGGGGGCGGCGGTCCCGGCCCCGCCGAACCGGCAGTGCACCGGCGGCCCGTCCCCTGCGCACGTGGCCGGGCGCCTGCGGTCCGCATGATGTGTCGCACTGCGGGCGCCCGTCCCCCGCGCACGTGGCCGGGCGCGCCCCCCCGACGAACCGGCAGTGCGCCGGCGGCCCGGCCCCTACCCGGCGACCGGCTGGTAGTACCCCGCGTCCTCCACATCGCCGTCGTCGACTCCCATGTGGGCGCGGCGGCCGACGACGAATATATACACCCACACGGCGACGACGGTCAGCGCGCCAAGCCCGACGCGGACCGCGTCGGGCAGCTCCGAGGGGGTCACGTAGCCCTCGAGGACCCCCGAGACGGCGAGCAGGATCGTCACTCCCCCGACGACGGTGGCCGTCTGCCGCGCGCAGCGCCCCAGGGCTTCGACGCGCGTGCGCGGCCCCGGCACCAGCATCACCCAGAAGATCCGCAGTCCCGCCGCTATGGCCAGGAAGACGGCCGTCAGCTCCGGCAGGCCGTGGGGCAGGATGTACCGGAAGAAGTGCCACACCCCCCCGAAGTGGATGACGATGGACGCGGTCACCGCCGTGTTCAGCGCATTGGACCACAGCAGGTAGAGCGGGAAGGCCCCGGTGATGCCCCCCGCCACCGCCAGGGCGCTGATCCACGCGTTGTTCGCCCACACTGACGAGGCGAACTCCGCTTCCGTACCCTGCGAGTAGTACTGGACGAAGTCGGTCATCGCGATGGCCCGCAAGCGCGACGGGCTCCCCAGGGCGGCGTAGAGGTCGGGGTGGGCCTCCATGTGGACGACGTAGAGGGCGACGATCGCGCTGAAGACCAGGGCGACGCCCACAGCTGCCCAGCGGATGCCGTAGAGGGCGCGCGGCAGCGCCACGGAGAAGTACCGCGAAACGGTGGCCAAGCCCACTCCCGGGGTGCCTGTGAGGCGCCCCCTCGCCGAGGCGAGGTCCCTCGACAGCGGCCCGATGAGTTCCGAGGTGGGATCCGTGGTGCGGATGCGCGCCAAGTCGGAGGTGGCCAGCCGGTACAGGCGGTCGAGTTCGTCGATGTCCGCCCCGGAGAGCCTCCGCCGGGCGGTCAGGTCGTGGAGGCGGTTCCACGTCCGCTCGTGGGAAACCCGCAACGCGTCGATGTCCATTACGCTAGCGTGTCACATATGAGCGCTTCACGTGTAGCAACGATCGACCTCTCGGCCGAATCGGTCCGCACCGGCGAGGCGGTGGAGCTCGACATCATTCCCGCGGAACCGCCCTACCGCTTCGTGTCGGCCTTCGTGGACTTCGCCGCCTACGCGGCGACGGCCGTGACCGTCTTCTACATGCTGATGCACTCGTGGAGGCACCCGACCGACCAGCAGCAGAAGATCTTCTCGATCCTCCTCGTCGCGTCGGCGACGCTACTGGTTCCCTTGGCCGTAGAGGCGCTCACCCGCGGGTCGTCCCTGGGGAAGTGGGCGTTCTCCTTGAGGGTCGTCCGCGACGACGGCGGCCCCGCGTCCTTGCGGCACATCTTCGTCCGGCGGCTCGTCGGCGTCATCGAACTCACGCTCTTCGGCCTGCCCGCCCTCGTGTCGATGTTCCTCACGACGCGGGGGAAGCGCTTGGGCGACCTCGCGGCCGGAACGATCGTGGTGCGCCAGCCGACGGGCGCCCTCCACCCGCCCCTGCTCATGCCGCCCGCGTTGGCCGCCTGGGCGTCGACCGCCGTCGTCCTCCCCGTGGACAGGGCACTGCGCCGCGAGGCACTCGCCTTCTTGAGGGCCAACGCCGAGCTGGCGCCCGCTGTGCGCGCCGCGGGGGGCGCCGACTTGGCGGAGCGCCTGCGCGCCTACGCGGAGACCCCTGTTCCAGCGGGCGCCCACCCCGAGCAGGTGATCGCGGCCATCCTGGTCATCGAGAGGGACAAGGATTGGCGCAGGGAGAGGACGCGGGTGGCGGCGACCCAGGAGCGCCTCGGGCGGGCGACCGCCGGGCAGTTCGGGATCCCCCCGACGGCTTAGCGCGCCGCCCTGGGCGCGCTCATTCGCCGTCGTCGGCGGCCACGACGCGGAACTGGGCGCGGCGTTTGGCGTAGGGCGACGAGGGGTCGAGGGGACTGGAGGTGTCGGGGGCGCCCACCGAGCGCGCCGCGTAGGGCCCCGACTGGGCGGACCCGGCCTCGGGCGGGCCCGCCTGCGCGTCGCGCCCCGCCTCGGCTGCCCTGCGCACCGCGTCCACCAGGGCCAGGAGGTCGTCGCCCGAGGGCGGCGCGGGCTCGAAGTTGGTCGCGAGGCGCACCACCTGCCACCCGCGGGGGGCGGTGAGGTGCTCCGCGTGCTCGTCGCACAGGTCGTAGGAGTTGGGGTCTGCGGCCGTCGCCAGGGGGCCGAGCACGACCGTGGAGTCCTTGTAGTCGTAGGTGAGGGTCGCCACCGCGCCGCGCGAGCACCCGGGTTTCGAACAATGTCTGGCCGCAATCACCCCACAAGGGTACGACACCTCGGCCGCCTTGGGGGCGCCCGTGGGGCACGGCCCGTAGGCTGGGTGGGTGCACCCCTCCGTCCGCCGCAGATCCGCCCGCGACCGCCACGGCCGCGGTTCCCGCAGCCCCCTGTTCTTCCCCGGGACCCCCGCCTGGCGGACCCGCCGCGAGGACTTCGACCTGCTCGTGTCGTCCCTGGTCGCCGAGCTGGCCGACCGGTGGCCCGCCGTCTCCTCGATCGAGTTCGCCACCGAGGACGTGCCGCCCTCGGACCCGGCCCCGTGGGAGTCGCATTCCGTCGTCCTGGCGCGGATCTTCCCGGCCGACCGGCGCAGGGGCCTGCGCGACCGGATCGTGGTCTACAGGCTGCCCCTGGTGCTGCGCTGCGCGCCGGCGGAGGTCGAGGGCGTCACGAGGCGGCTGCTCGTCGAGCGGATCTCGCACGTCCTGGCCCTGCCGCCCGACGAGGTCGACGACCTTCTGCGGTAGCGGCCGTCCGGTGCGCGGTTCCGCGAGCGGCCTCCACCTGGTGGGGGCGCGCTGAGGAGCGCGGCCGCACCGGCGCGCACGGGCAGGGCGCCCCCGCAGGCGCGCCCTAGTCCTCGGCGACCACGTTGGCAGTCGTCGCGGTGATGCCCAGGGTCCCGATGCTCCACGCCGCGTGGAGCGTGCCGACCGGGGTGTCGGCCTCGACGACGAGCGCCGCCGTCACCGGCGCGGTCGCTGTGAGGGTCCCGCCCGAGGCGGGCAGGTCGACCGTCAGGGGGGTTCCGGGGCTGAGCTGGAGGGCCTGCCCGCCGACGCTCGCGTCGACCTGGTCCGCCCCGGCGGCCAGCAGGGTGATCCGGGTGCGCACGGCATCGACACCGGAGGGCGTCTCGACTGATGTGGCGCGCAGGGGGTCGGCCGCGAGCTGCGCGGTGACCAGGGACGCCACGTCCTTGGCCCCGGGCAGGGAGGCGCGCGTCACCGGGGATGCGGGTGAGACGACGGAGCGCGACACCCACGCGTGCGCGGGATCGGTCCACGGCGCCCCGATGCGGGCGGAGGTCACCTGCGCGACTACGGGGCGGTCGGAGGCGATGGAGAGCGCGACGGGCTCCTTGGAGCGCGTCATCCCGTCGAGGGGGATGTCGATGGCGGTGCGCCCGTCGACGGTGACGTCCCCGGCGGGCAGCGGCGCCGATCCGGAGTCGTCGTGGACGGTGACGGACACCGAGGCCGCCTCGGCCGACGGCACGGCGATGCGCAGGGAGGAGCCGGCGTCCGCCTCGATCCCCGGGATCACGGTGGCCGTGGAGGGGCGCACGGACGGGCCCCACGAGGCCCCCTGCGGGATCTCCCCGTCCATGACGGAGGTCTGGGCCCACGCCGCGACTCCCCCCGCGTCCGCGCTCACCCGCACGGCCAGGTTCGTCTCGTCGGGGAACCACCCCGCCAGCAGCACGGACACGGACTTCCCCGCTGGCACGCGCACCTGCTGGGCGCCCTCGCCGATCCTCCCGGATCCGCCGTAGCCCTCGATGGAGGCCGTGGACGCCGTGGCCGAGGGGTTGGCCAGTGTGAGGACGACGTCGGAGCCGGAGGTCGTGGCCCCGGCGGCGAGCCACTGCTCGGACAAGGGGGTCGAGCAGCCCGTCACCGACAGGCCGGCGAGCTCGCCCCCGCCCTGCCCGGCGACGACGAAGGCCGACGGGATGGGCGTCCCGGCGCCGGTCCCCGACTCGGTGACCGTGGCGGGCGCGGGGGCCAGGGGCGCGGCGCTGGTGGTGGACCAGGCGCCCCCGGGGGCGCTCTGATCGGGCTTGAAGGGGTTGGTGACGCCGGGAGGGCAGGCGAGGGTGACGGAGCTGGGCGCCACGTCCAGGGGGGCCGTGGGCACGGACTCTGCCCGCGGGGCGGGCGCCCACGCCTGCGCCGAGGCCACCAGGCCGACGCAGGCGGCGCCGGCGGCCAGGGCGGCCAGGGGAGCGGGGGGTCTTCTCATGACCGCCTCCTCAACGGCACGGATCCGGCTGCGGCGACCACCAGCGCGAGGCCGCTGACGGCCCACCACGGGTAGGTCCACCAGGCGCGGTGCACTATGGTGAGCCGCCCGGCACCGGCCAGGGCGAAGCTCTGGCTCCAGCCGTCGGCACTGGCCACGGGATCGAGGGAACGCCCGTCCAGGGTGGCCCGCCATCCGCTGTCGGCGCGTTCGGCCAATGCGATGGTGGGGCCGCTCGCCTCGACGGCGCCGTCGGTCGTCAGGTTGGTGGAGCCGACGTTCGCCCATCCGCCTCCGGTGGCCAGGATCCGCACCCGCGCGCTCTGCGCGCCGTCCGGGCGCAGGCGCCACACGGCCCCGGCGTCGGTGTCGCCCACTTTCTCCAGCCCCGGCGCCCGCGCGAGGCCCTGGGCGATGTCGTCGCCCCCGGGCGCGCCCAGGGGCACCAGGATCGTGTCGATCCCATGGTCGGCCAGGGCGGCGGCGGTGGCCTCGTCGGGGTAGACGACCAGGGTGAGCGCCAGGCCGGCCAGGGAGGCGGTCGCCGGGTCGCCGATCGCCCCCCGCTGGGCTGCGGCGCGCGAGCGCGCGAGGGCGAGGGCACGGGTGAGGGGGCTCCCCTCGGTCATCGCCCTGCCGTTGCCGCGCCAGATCTGGGCGGTCAGGGTGTCCGACGGGCTGCCGGTGAGGACGAGGATCCGCCCGGCGCGGGCCGACAGGGCGGCCTGCGCGCTCACGGCGGGCACCAGCGGCGAGCGGACGGCGTGGACGCGCTCGTCGAGGGACATCGTGTAGGTGGAGGCGCCGGCGAAGGCGCTCTCCTGGGCGGAGCGCTCCCACGCGCCGCCCGCCATGGCCAGGAGCGGGACCAGGCAGGCCGCCAGCGCCAGGCGCCCGGTGCGTTTGAGGGCGGCGGAGTCCCACGGCTCCTGCGAGGGGCGCGCCGAGCGCGCCAGGGCGAGGGCGAACAGGGCGCAGGCGAGGGTGAGGGCGGGGGCGGACCAGGCGCGGACGACAGCGCCGCCGTCCTGGCCGACGGGGAGCAGGGAGAGCACGTGGGCGGCTGCCACGCTCATCAGCGCCAGGCCCGCGATGCCGCTGGGGCGGGTGTCCCCCCGTCTGAGCGCGCCGAGTGCGGCGCCGACCGCCCACAGGGCGAGGAGGGCGAAGGGGAGGGCGAGGGCCCACGCCTCCACCTGGGAGGCGGGTGCGGCGGCGAGCCCGAGGGCGGCCTGCCAGCCCTGGGCGGGCGTGTGGGCGTGGGCGCCTCCGCCGGTGGCG
>ERZ773065.752-NODE-752-length-17491-cov-37.127151_pt1 | contig 17491 bp, 16 predicted proteins | sample MGYA00580623_ERZ773065 | MGnify/ENA primary metagenome ERZ773065 (study PRJEB29015, sample SAMEA2738017) | human oral metagenome | biome: human oral; feature: human-associated habitat; material: dental | place: China | collected 2047 ... | reverse complement strand
TGCCGTGGGTGGCGGACATGCTGGCGGACCTGGGGCCGGCGGCGTCGAGGGCGTCAGCGCGGTGGCCGGTCGAGGAGCCGGACCGCCGTGTCACGACTGTGCGCTGCCCGGGGTGCGGGTGCCTGTCGCTGGTGGTGCGTCCGCCTCGTGTGGCCGGGGCTGAGGAGCAGGTGGTGTGCTGCCTGCCGGCGTGCGCCCGGGTGCTGCTGCCGGAGGAGTGGGCCAGGGCCCGGGGGTGGGCTGTCGAGGTCGCTCTCGCCGGGACTGGTGGGGAGGGGGTGCCGGCATGACGGGCCGGGGTGGGGTGTCTGGTTCGATGGGGCAGGGGGGTCTGGCGGTGGTGGGGGGTGGGTTCGTTGACCCCGAGGGGGTTGAGTGGGTGCGGGCCGTCCGGGCTGTGGCGAGGGTGCCGGGGCTGAGCCGCTCGACCTTGGACTCGTGGGTCCGTCGCGGCAGGGTCCGGCACCGGCGTGTCGGTCGCGAGTCGTGGGTTGCCTGGACCGATGTGCTGGAGGCTGACGGTGCTGCCTGGCTCTCGGGTTACAGGAGAGGTCGGCGGCGTGGCCGACGCGCCGCTGATCATTCTCCGACTGGACAATCGTTCGAGGCTATTGCAAGATGACTGCCAACGGTACACGTGTGCCCGCCCTCGGGCAGGCGCCCGTGCGTGGTGGGTCTGGTCCGGGTCTGTGGGAGCTGGTGGTGTCGGTGTCTCGCACGGGTTCGCGTCGTTACCGTCGCAACCGGAAGGCTGTGCTCGCGCTGTCGGACGTGTGCTGGATCTGCGGCAAGCCAGGTGCGGACACTGCCGACCACGTGAGGGCGCACGCGCTCGGCGGCGGCGACGAGGCCGATAATCTTCGTCCTGCTCATCGTTCGTGCAACGCCGCGCGCGGCATCGGGCGGCGGGATCGGTTCCGCACGGAGCGGACGTCCCGCTCCTGGTAGTGGACTCGAACGTTTGTTCGAGATTCTGGCGCTGGGGTGGGGAGGGACCCCGGGAGGACCCCCGGGGGCAGGCCCGGCAATGCTTCCGATCCCCCTCCGACCCTCTGATTCCCATCCCCCCGACCTTTTTCCGCCGAACCCGATTTTTCGGCGGAATATCAACGTTTTACCGTCGCAGGGGCGGTGGTGGGCGCTGCGGGGCGTCCCTGTGGCGCCGTAGCCGTTCGAGGAAGGGGCCGGGACCGATGGGCGCTTTCGCCTCCGCGGTCAGGTCGTGTGACCGTCTGCGCATCCTCCGGGCTCAGCGCAAGCGTCTGGCCGAGGAGCTCGACTTGATCGCCCCGGGGACGAACCCGGCCGGGGTGGCGACCCTGTCGCGTCAGTTGGTGGCCGTCATGAGGGAGATCGCCGCCGTCGAGGCGGCGGGTGCGTCGGAGACGAAGAAGGTGAGCCCAGTTGACGAGCTCGCCCGCCGCCGCCGTGATCGGCGCGCAAGTCCCGCGCCTGCGGGTGGCCGACAGCACCGGCTCCCTCGATGACGGGGTCGACGCCGACCGGCTCATGGCCGCCCACGGCATGACCCTGGACGACTGGCAGGCGCTGGTCCTGGACGACTGGCTCGCCACCGGAGCGGACGGGTCGTGGGTCCACTCCCGCTGCGGACTGTCCGTGCCGCGCCAGAACGGCAAGAACGGCGCCCTGGAGGGCCGCGAGGTCTACGGCATGGCCGTGATCGGCGAGCGGTTCCTGCACTCCGCCCACGAGGTCAAGACCTCCAGGAAGGCCTTCAGGAGGCTCCTGGGCTATTTCGACGACCGCCGCCACTACCCCGAGCTCGCGGACATGGTCGCCGACATCCGCCGCACCAACGGGCAGGAGGCGATATTCCTGCACAACGGCGGCTCGGTCGAGTTCGTCGCCCGCTCCAAGGGGTCGGGGCGCGGCTTCACCGTGGACGTCATCGTCATGGACGAGGCCCAGGAACTGAGCGACGACGCGCTCGAGGCCCTCAGGTCGACGAACTCCGCCGGCCCCCAGGGGAACCCCCAGATCATCTTCCTGGGGACCCCGCCCGGCCCGCGCAACAACGGCGAGGTGTTCACCCGGGTCCGGGGCGGCGCCCTGGGCGGGACGGCGGCGCGCACCTGCTGGCACGAGTGGTCCGCCGAGCCCGGAGCCGACTTCGACGACGAGGGCGCGTGGGCGCAGGCGAACCCCGGCTACGGAATCCGCATCAACCGGGACACGGTCCTGGACGAGCGCGAGGACCTGTCCGAGGAGGGCTTCGGGCGCGAGCGGCTGGGCATGTGGGACGAGGTGTCCACCATGGCCGTGATCGACGCCGCCACCTGGCAGCGCTGCGCGGACATGTCCTCCCAGCCCCGCGACCGGCTCGCCCTCGCCGTCGACGTCCAGCCCGACCGCACCTCCGGGTCGGTGGCGGTGGCCGGCCGACGCCGGGACGGGCGCTGGCACGTCGAGGTGATCGACAACCGCAACAGCGTCGGCTGGATCGTCGAGCGGGTCGCGGGCATCTACAAGCGCCAGCGCATCCGCACCGTCGTCATCGACCGGCGCGGCCCGGCCGCCTCCCTCGTCGAGCCCCTCCAGCAAAAGGGGCTGACGGTCGCCTCGACCGACGCCGCGCAGATGACGGCCGCCTGCGGCGCCTTCTACGACGCCGTCATGGAGGACCGGCTGCGCCACCTGGACACCCCCGTCCTGAACTCGGCGCTCGCGGTGGCCCGCAAGCGGTCCCTGGGGGACGCGTGGGCGTGGCACCGCAAGAACGCGGCCGCGGACATCACTCCGCTGGTGGCCTGCACCCTGGCCCTGTACGGGGCCATGTCCGACCGTGTCGCGCAGCGGCGCTCCGACGCCGCCACATTCGTCTGAGCGAGAGGAGGGCGGTGCCGGATGATGACCGATGCTCAGGCCCGCGACCGCATCGCCCAGATGCTCACCGTCCGCCGCAGCGAGCTGAACGACTTCGAGACCCTGCGCCGGTGGGCGACGGGGCAGGCGGGCACCCCCGAGGTCCCCAAGGGGTCGGAGCCGGAGATCAAGCGCCTGGCCGTCATCGCCAAGCGCAACGTCATCGGCATGGTGATCGACACCTTCGCCCAGAATCTCGGCGTCGTCGGCTACCGCACCGCCGACGAGGCCGCGGACGCGGCCGGATGGGACCTGTGGCAGCGCGCCCGCATGGACGCCCGCCAGGGCGAGGTTCACCGGCCCGCCCTGACCTACGGCCTGGCCTACCTCGTGCTGCGCCCCCTGTCGGCCGGCGGCCGCGTGGAGTGGATGCCCCGCTCGCCGCGCCAGCTAGTCGCCCTCTACGCCCACGACGACGTGTCCCCCTGGCCCGAGTGCGCCATGGAGGTGTGGACCCAGACCGTCGGCGGCGTCAAGCGCCTTAAGGGCGCCCTCATGGACGACGAGTACGTCTACCCCGTCGACCTGGGGACCGCGGCCGACCTGTCCCGCACCAGGACCGCGTCCCTGTCCCGGATCGCCTCCGTCGCCCTCATCGACGCCGACGCCGCCTACCCGCACCGCGCCGTCTACGACGGCGAGGGAGTGTGCCCCGTCGTCAGGTTCGTCAACGGCGGCGACGCCGACTCCGGGCCCCTGGGGGAGGTCGATCCCCTCATCGACTCCCAGCGGGCCCTCAACGAGGTCAACTTCGACCGTCACATCGTCTCGCGCTTCGGGGCCTTCCCCCAGAAGGTCATCACCGGGTGGACCGCCGGCCCCGCCGAGGTCCTCAAGGCCTCCGCCAGCAGGGTGTGGACCTTCGGCGACGACCGGGTCAGGGCCGCCGCCCTGCCCGCCGCGTCCGTCGAGCCCTACAACTCCGTCCTGGAGGAGATCGTCAGGCACATCGCCCAGGTCGCCCAGATCGCCCCCACCCAGACCGTCGGCCAGATGGCCAACCTGTCCGCCGAGGCCCTGTGGGCCGCCGAGGCCTCCCAGCAGCGCAAGCTCGACGCCAAGCGCCGGGCCTTCGGGGAGTCCTGGGAGCTCGCCCTCCACCTCGCCGTCGAGACCGAGTCGGGCAGCGCCGCGGTCCCGCACGGGGCCGAGGTCGTCTGGCGCGACACCGAGGCCCATTCCTTCGGGTCCATCGTCGACGGCGTCACCAAGCTCGCCGCGCAGGGCGTGCCCATCGACCTGCTCATGACGCTGGTGCCGGGCATGACCCAGCAGCAGATCAAGGCCATCCGCGACCGCCTCGGCGTGGACCCCACGCCGTCCGCCCTGGCCGCGCTCGCCGACCCGCCGCTGCTCGCCGACGCCGAGGAGGAGGAGCGCAGTGGGCTTCTACCGGACCCCGGCGCGCCTGACCGCTGACCTGGTGCAGGCCGGCCACGAGAAGGCCCTGACCGAGCTGCTGGCCGAGTTCAACCGGCAGATGGACGTCGCCTGGGACCTGCTCGACCTCGACCGGCTCGACGCCACCCGCGCCCAGTGGCTGGCCCACGCCGTCGAGATCGTCTCCTCCCACCAGGCCCTGGCGGCGGACGTGGCCGCCGAGTTCTGTCAGGACTGGGCGCAGATCTTCACCGGCCGGGGCATGGACGTCCTGCGCCCGGGCCTCCAGGCCGACCACGTCATACGGGAGATCACCACCGCCCTGGACGCCCAGGGGCCGGCCGGCATCAAGGACAGGATCGCCAAGGGCGTCAGCCCCCCGGCGGCCGCCCGGGCCGCGCGCGAGGCCGTCAAGGCCGCCGGCGCACGAAGAGTCCGGGAGGCCGACCGGCAGACCGTGATGCGGTCGGCCGCAGCCGACCCGAGGGCGACGGGGTGGCGGCGCATCACCCACGGCGGCTGCAAGTTCTGCAACATGCTGGCCGGCCGCGGCGAGGTCTACACCGCCGACACGGTGCGCTTCGCCTCCCACGACCACTGCCGGTGCACCGCCGTCCCCGCCTACGGCGGCCCCGAGGTCAACGTCCACCAGTACACCGCCTCCAAGCGCAAGATCACCGAGGCCGAGCGCCAACAGCTCAAGGAGTACCTGGACGGCGTCGAGGACGACGGCGTCACCCCCAGGGACGAGGTCGCCGCAGCCGCCTCCGCCGGCGGCGGGCCCCGCACCCGCGCTCGCGGGCGCCGCGGGAACGAGTCCGAGGCCGAGCGGTACGCGCGTCAGAAACGGCTCTGGTCGGACATGTCGGACCTGGAGCCCCACGACGGCCTGCCGCGCGAGGTCCTGGAGTCCCACGAGCTCGACTTCCTCGAGCGCTTCGAGGCCCGCGGCGAGAGAGTCCGGTGGGTGCGCAAGGATCCGCGCCGTCGGTCGACCAACGACTTCGTGTGGGTCACGTACAACGAGCTCGTGTGCGAGCTCAAGGTGACCAAGGACAAGTACAGCTCGATCAAGAGCCACATCCAGCGCGCCGTGACCAGCGCCCGCGACAACCACGGCGTGGTCAAGGACGTCTTCGTCATCGACCTCGGCCCATTCCGGCTGTCCGACAAACTCCGCCGCCAGTTGGGCAACTACAACGCCAACGTCGAGGACGGCCGGATCCGCCGGCTCTTCGTCCTGTCGGGGAACGGCGCCGATCTCACCGAGATCGACCTGACAACCGCGAACTGAAGCAGGGCCCCAATGCCCGGACGTTCAATCGGCCTGTTATTTCAAGGCTGGTCCAGGGGGGAACCCTGCTTCGACTCGAATTATACCACCCGTCACCCGTTGAAGGAGATCCCATGGGCGACACCACAGCCAAGCCCGCCGGCGACCCGCCGGCGTTCGAGCCGATCACGACGCAGGAGGCCGCCGACGCCTATGCGGTCGCGCACCCGCCCGCCGACTACGAGCAGGCCCTGGCCAGGGCGAGGGACCTCGAGGAGCGCCTGGCCGTCTCCGACCGCGCGCTCATGGCCGCCCAGGTCTCGGCCGCCACCGGCGTGCCGGCCTCCGCCATCACCGGCGCCACGCGCCAGGAGATGGAGGCCTCCGCGGCCGCCCTGATCTCCTGGCGCGACGCCTCCGCCCCCAAGCCCGCCCGGGCGCCGGAGCTGCGCCGCCCGGGGCTGCGCTCGGGGGCGGCCGGCTCCGAGGCCGAGCCGCTGTCCCCCAAGGCGGCCGCGGCCGCCGCGGTCCGCCGCATGCGCGGCCAGAACTGATCCGCCGAGCCCGAAAGGAACGCCGCTCATGGCCACCCCCGACATCACCCGCGCCGAGGTCGCCGGCCTCATCCAGGACGCCTACTCCACCGAGTTCCTGACCTCCGCCGCCGACTCCTCGGTCGCCCTCCAGACCTTCCCGACCGTGAACATGGGCACCAAGACCGCGCGCCTGCCCGTGCTCGCCACCATCCCGCACGCGGACTGGGTCACCGAGCAGTCCGACAACGCGGCCGGCACCAAGCCGACGTCGAAGGCGACCTGGGCCAACAAGACCCTGGTCGCCGAGGAGGTCGCCGTCATCATCCCGGTGCACGAGAACGTCATCGACGACGCCACCGAGGACGTTCTCGGCGAGCTGACCCGGATTGGCGGTCAGTCCATGGGCTACGCCCTGGACGCCGCCGTGTTCTTCGGCACGAACAAGCCCGCCACCTGGACCGACCCCGACCTGTTCGCCGCGGCCACCGCCGGCGGCAACCTCACCCAGGTCTCCACCACGGACCTCAAGAGCGACCTGATGGGCGCGATCCTCCAGAACGCGGGACTGGTCATCGGCGACGGCGAGTTCGACCCCGACGCGCTCATCGCCCGCCGCTCCCTGCGCATGCAGCTCGCCAACCTGCGCGACGCCCAGGGCGCCCCGATCTACCTGCCGTCCCTGTCCGCCGCCCCCGGCGCCATCGACCAGGTCGCGGGCCTGGACGCCCACTGGTCGCGCGGCACCGTCAAGGGCGACAAGCCCGTCTTCGACTCCGCCAAGGCGCTGGGCCTCATCGTCGACTCCACCGCCGTGCGCATCGGAGTGCGCCAGGACATCACCGTCAAGTTCCTCGACCAGGCCACCGTCAACGGCATCAACCTGGCCGAGAAGGACATGGTCGCGCTGCGCTTCAAGGCCCGCTACGGCTACGTCATCAAGAACATCGTCGCCCAGAAGAACGACGCCGCGGTCACCAAGTACCCCGTCGGCGCCGTCACCCCGGCCGCGGGCTGAGAGGGGCCCCGATGACCCTCTTCCGCCACGCCTTCACCGGCGCGACCCTCGACTACCCGCCCGGCCACGCCCTGCACGCCGACCTGGTCGACTCCCCCCTGTGGCACGAGCAGGGCACCGACCCCGACGGGGCCGGGGCCGACCCCGAGGGTGACCCGTCCGACCCCGAGGGTGACCCGTCCGACCCCGAGGGGGAGGCCGACGATGAGCGACCGGAACCTGCTCGACGCCGTCGCCGCCGCACTGCGCCGGGACCTGACTGACGACGAGAAGGGGTCGGTCGACCACCTGGCCGTCGGCGCCGCCGCCCTCATCCGCGGGCACCTCGGCCAGCCCCCGCCCTCCGACGACCAGGACGCGGCGGCCGCCGTCCGCTACGTCACCGCCCAGATGATCGCCCGGGCCCTGTCCCGCGCCGGCGACGCCGACGCCGGGCTCGCCACCCGGACCACCACCACCGGCCCGTTCACCGTCCAGCAGGGCTACGCCACGGATGCCCAGGGCGGCGGCGTCTGGCTCACCCGCCAGGACCAGATCATGCTGGCCCCCTGGCGCCTGGGCCTCGTCTGCGCCCCCCTGGTCTCGGAGCGCGCCCCATGAGCCTGCTCGACGACTTCCCCGCCGCCTGGCGCACCGACGTCACCGTGACCGGGCCCGTGCACCGCACCCCCGACGGCTACCTCGCCGCCCCCGGGGCGCCGGTCGTCGTCCGCGGCTGCCTGGTCGCCCCCAGCGCGTCGGCCGCCCCGGGCCTGACCGACCCGGCCGTCTCCGAGGCGCCCGAGGCCTCGGCCGCCCTCTACGCCCCGCCCGGGGCCCCGATCCACCACCGCGACACCGTCACGGTTCCGCCCGGCCACCCCCTGTCCGGCGCCTGGGCCGTGGAGGCCCCGCCGGCCACCTGGCCCCTGGGACTGGTCGTCGCCCTGACCAGGAGGTGAGGTCATGGCCCGTAGGACGAGGGACTTCGAGATCGACAAGCCCGGCCTGGACGCCCTGTTCATCTCCTCGGACATGCGGGCGGCCATGACCGCCGCCGGCCAGGACGTGGCCGGCGCGGCCTCTCTCACCGCCCCCTACCGGACGGGCCGGCTCGCCGCGTCCTTCCGGGTGGAGCCCACGATCGCGACCGTGATCACCAAGCGGGGCGGGGAGTCGCGGCGGGCGTCGGGCCGCGTGGTCGCCGACGCGCCGTACGCGGCCGCCGTCGAGTTCGGGCACCTCGCCGGCGCGGTCCGCGCCCACGCCGGTTTCCGGTACGTGATCCCGGGGGCGTACACCCTCGGGGCCCTGGCCGCCACCAGGGCCGCCCGGGCGGCCCGCAGGGGAAGGAGGTCATGACATGAGCGATTTGGATCCGGTCCGGGTGATCCGCGAGGCGGTCACCGCCATCACGGGCGCTCCCACCACCACGGTCCTGGACGTCGGCTTCACCGCGGGTCCCATGCCGCTGGTGCACGTGGCCCTGCTCGACGTCGTCGACGGGTACGTCGACACGGTCGCCACGCTGACCGTGGACGTCTACGCCACCACTCCCGCCGGCCCCGGCGGGCGGGGTGCCGCGGATCTGGCGGCCGCGCTGCGGCGGTCCCTGGGCGCCGGCCCGCTGGACACTCCGGCGGGGTTCGTCGACGACGTCGCGGTCACCCAGCAGTCGGGCGCCCGCCCCTACTACGAACAGGTCGAGGTCGCCTCCATGGTCCTCGACGTCACCTACCGCCCCACCGACTGAGAGGAAACCCGCTGATGGCCGTCACCACTATCGAGGCGCTGAAGAAGAAGCACAACAACCGCGGCAACATCCGCAAGGGCCTGAATGTCGTCGTCTTCATGGCGCCGACCTCCGTCGCCCTGCCCGCCGCCCTCACCGAGGGGACGGGTCAGCTCAAGGAGCTGGAGACGGGCTGGTGGCCCGTCGGCATGATGACCAAGGACGGGTTCACGGTCTCCGTCGATGTGAGCCTGGAGGAGGTCGAGGCCCTTGGCTACGTCGAGTCGGTGCGCACCGACGTCGTCAAGGCCCCCAAGACCATCAAGTTCTCGTGCCTGGAGCCCTACCGGCGCAATCTTCAGCAGCTGGTCTACGGGCTCGACCTGTCCCAGACCAAGGCCGACAAGGACACCGGGGAGGTCGTCTTCGACGAGGCGCCCGTGCCCCTGCACGATGAGTACCGGCTGCTGGCCGTCATGGCGGACGGGCCGGCGGACAACGAGTGGCTGATCGGCCGCGGCTTCCCGAGGGTCAAGCCCGCCACGATCCCCGAGGAGGCCTGGAAGTCCAGCGACCCGACGCAGTTCGATCTCGAGCTGTCGGTGTTCACCGACGCGGCCCTGGGCACTCCGTGCCGCCACTACATCGGCGGCACCGGCGCGGTCAGGAGCATCGACGCCCTCGACTTCGACAAGGCCGCCTGAGGCCGCCCCAAGACGTCGGGGCGGCGGCCGCCGGTCTTCCCGGCCGCCGCCCCGACCCACCACCCCTCGCGGAGGACCAGCCCTAAGAGGAGCCTGCTCGTGCCCACGTTCACCAAGAAGATCCCCACCGCCGCCGGCCACCGGGTCGTCGAGCGCACCACCGACGACCCCGCCGAGGCCAATTCGCTCAGGTACTCCGGCTGGCAGCAGGCCGCCGCCCCTGACCCCGCCGCCGGCACCGGCCTCGCCGGCGCCTCCGAGTCGGAGCCCGAGCCCGCAGAGCCCGAGCCCGGTCCGGGAACGGAGCTGTCCCTCATCCCCGCCCCGTCCGAGGACCCCGACGGCCCCGCCGCCGACTGAACCGCCCCACAACCACAGGAAGACCACTGCCATGGCTACTAAGCCCACACTGACCCTCGCCGCCCTGAAGAAGCTCGACGGCGCCGCCGACCCGGCCCCCTTCACCTTCGGCGTCGCCAACAGGGTCGTCTCCTTCCCCGACCCGCTCTCCCTGTCCGTCGAGGAGGCCGAGCGGTTCATGGCCGACATGGAGCAGACGAACTCCCTGTCCGCAGCCCTGCGCCGCTGGGTGTCGGAGGAGGACTACGCCCACCTGACCGCCCACCTGACCGCCCGGCAGGCGACCGTGCTCCTGCGGGAGATCGGCGCCCACTACCGGGCGTTCTTCGGCGACGCGGGGGAAGGGCCCGCCTCCGCGACCGACTGAGTCGGTACCGGAGGCCCATCATCCAGGACCTGGCGGACAGGGGCCACGACGCCCCGGCCCTGTTCAGGGCCCGGCGGTGGACGTTCCTGCTCGACCTCATCGACGGCCTGCCCAGGACCTCGCGGACGACGTCGGCGATCCTCAACGACCCCGACCCCCACCGGGTCGAGGCCATCGCCCGGGCCGCCGCCGAGGCCGAGGACGAGCAGGACGAGGCCGGCCCCCTGACCGAGGCGAGCGCCGAGGCCCAGGCCCTGTGGGATCTGTTCGACCTGATCGTCGCGGCCCTCGGGGGCAAGACGACCCACCCCAGACCCACATCGGCCGTCGCCCGGGCCGTCGAGGAGATCCGGCGGGAGGCCGCCCTGGCCGCCGCCGAGGACATCATCGCCGCCCTCACCCCCTGGGCCCTGAACTGACCCGACCGCCCCACGAGGGGCTCCCGGCGCTTCGCGGAGAGGCGGTGAGCCCGTGACCGCGTACAAGGGCGGCACCGTCTTCATCGACGTCGTCCCCTCCATGAAGGGCTTCTTCAAGGACGTCGCCAGCGAGGTCAAGGGGCAGATGCCCGCCGTCGGCAACGAGGCCGGAAGGGCCTACGCCGCCGCGTTCCAGAAGTCCGCGGCCTCGGCCGGCAAAGACGTCGTCAACGCGATCGCCGACCCCCTGGGCAAGTCCGCCGGCCGCCTGAGACAGGAGGCCGCAGCCGCCGGCCGGGCGCTGTCCGCGGCCCAGGACGCGGCCGCCGCATCCGGGCGCGCGCTCGCGGCCGCGCGTGAGCGCGAGGCCTCCGCGGCCGCCGACGTCGAGGCGGCCGAGGCCGCACTGAACCGCGCCCGCTCCTCCGGCACCGCCTCCGCCTCCAGCGTCGCCAGCGCCGAGGCCGCCTACGCGCGCGCCCTGAACGCCTCCAAGGCCGCCAACAGCGCGGCCGACGCCGCCGCCGCCAGCCACTCCCGCAACCTCGGCGCCCAGGAGAAGGCCGCCAGGGCCGCCGATGCCGCCAATGAGGAGCTCGCTCAGGCGACGGGCCAGACGAAGCAGGCGGCCGGGCGCGCCGACCCGGCCATGCGGGGCCTGGCCAAGGCCATCGACGACGTCGAGGACTCCGCCTCCGGCGCAGGCTCCTCGGTCGACACGGTCGGCGCCCGCGTGTCCTCCGTGGGATCGCTGGCCCGCTCGGCGATGGCCCCGCTGCTGGCGCTGGGCGCCGCCGTCGGCATCGGCGGCTTCGCGTCGGAGGCCATCGAGGCGTCCGACGCCACCGACAAGTTCGTCTCCACGCTCCAGTTCGCGGGGATCGACACCACCACCATCGACCGGCTCAAGGAGTCCGCCCAGAAGTACGCGGACGAAACCGTCTACGACCTGTCCGATATCCAGTCGATCACGGCGCAGCTGGCCGCCAACGGCGTCGAGAACTATGACAAGCTGGCGGAGGCCGCAGGCAATTTGAATGCCGTGGCCGGGGGGAACGTCGAGACTTTCGGCAGTGTCGGCATGGTTATGACGCAGGTGGCCGGCGACGGGCGCCTGACCACGGAGAACTGGAACCAACTCGCGAACGCGATTCCCGGAGCGTCGGGGAAGCTCCAGGAGGCGCTCCTCAATGCGGGCGCCTACACCGGGAATTTCCGCAAGGCCCTGGAGGACAGTGAGGTATCCGCCGACGAGTTCTACGCGGCGGTGCTCCAGCTCGGCTCGGACGAGACGGCCCAGGCGGCCGCCCGCTCCACCAAGACCATCGAGGGCGCCGCAGGCAATCTGCAGGCGACCATCGTCGGCGGGTTCAAGGACCTGATCGACTACATCAAGCCCGGCGTCACCGACCTCATGGGGTCGATCACAGACTCGATCTCCGCCTCCATAGATTGGGTCAAGAACACGGCGGCGCCCAGCCTCAGGAGCGTGTGGAGCATCCTGACCGAGGGAGATTTCACCGGTCCTATTTTCGGGCTCGAGGAGGACGACGCCCTCGTCGACTACCTGTTCCGACTGCGGGACGCGGGCGTCGCCGTGTGGGACGCCCTGAAGTCCTTCGCCGGGGCCGCCACCGGGGTGGGCGGCGCGCTCTCCCCACTGCTGTCGGCGGCGGGCGACCTCGCCGGCCTCCTGGCGGGCTCCCTGCTGGGAGCCCTCACCCAGGTGGCCGGTTGGCTCGGCGACATCTTCGACTGGGTCGGCCGCAACAGCGACGTCGTGGGCTCCCTGACCGTGGCCATCGGCGCCGCGGCCGTGGCCGTCTACACCTTCAACACCGCCCAGACCGCCATGAAGGCCATCAACGCGGCCGGCTCCATCATGAACCTGGTCAAGGCCACCAACCTCGCCAAGGCGGCGACCGCGGCCTGGAACATAGTGATGAACGCCAACCCCATCATGTTGGTGGTCACAGCCATCGCCGCACTGGTCGCCGGGCTCGCCTACTTCTTCACCCAGACCGAGACCGGACGCCAGATCTGGGCCTCCATCACCGAGGCCTTCCAGTCGTTCATCGACTGGGTCGCCACGGCGTGGAGCGGCATGCTCCAGGCCGTCGGCGACTGGTGGACCAGCACTTGGAGCACGGTCAAGGACACCTTCAACACCTGGGTCGTCCAGCCCCTCGCCACAGCCTGGGCCTCCATCACCGAGGGCCTCCAGTCGTTCATCGACTGGGTCGCCACGGCGTGGAGCGGCATGCTCCAGGCCGTCGGCGACTGGTGGACCAGCACTTGGAGCACGGTCAAGGACACCTTCAACACCTGGGTCGTCCAGCCCCTCACCGCGGCCTGGGCCTCCATCACCGGGGCCTTTCAGACGGCCTGGAATGTCATCCAGACTGTCTGGGACGGTATTGTCACCGCGGCGAAAGTCGCCTTCGCAATCATCGTCGGCGTAGTCCTCACGCCATTCCAGGTCGCCATCAACGTCCTCGGCGACCTCTTCACCTGGCTGTGGACCGGAGTCGTCCAGCCCGCCTGGGACGGGATTGGCAACCTCGTCTCCACGGCCTACCACGGCGTCATCGAACCCGTCTGGGAGGCCTTCAAAACCGCGCTCCAGATCGTCGGCGACGCGGTCATGGGACTGTGGAACGACTACATCGTCCCCGCGTGGAACGGCGTGGCGGACACCTTCACCACCGTTTACAACGCCGTCATCAAACCCGTCTTCGACTGGCTCGTCGCACTGTGGAATAGCGTCGCATCCCAGGCTCAGGCGATATGGCAGGGCGTGAAGGACACTGTAACCACTGTCTGGAATGCGATCGTCGCCGTCATCATGACCGTGTGGACGACCATTCAGGTCGCCGTTCAGACGGCTGTTGGATTTGTGAGCAGTGTCGTGACGACAGCGTTCACCGTGGTGAAGGACACGATCTCATCCATCTGGAATGCGATCTCCTCCGTCATCTCCGGAGTGTGGGAGGGGATAAAGACCGCGGCCTCCACGGCGGCCACCTGGGTGAAGGACACGGTCACCGGAATATTCACCAGCATGAAGGACGCCATCAATGCCGTCTGGAATGCGATCGTCGCCGTCATCATGACCGTGTGGACGACCATTCAGACCACGGTCCAATTCTATGTCGACCTGGTGAGCAGTGTCGTGACGACGGCGTTCACCGCGGTGAAGGACACGATCTCATCCATCTGGAATGCGATCTCCTCCGTCATCTCCGGAGTGTGGGAGGGGATAAAGACCGCGGCCTCCACGGCGGCCACCTGGGTGAAGGACACGGTCACCAACACCTTCAACACCCTGAAGACCTCCGTTGAGAACGTCTTCAGCGGCATGAAGACCGCCGTGGAGAAGGTGTGGAACGGCCTCAAGGCCATCGCGGCCAAACCCATCAACTACATCATCAAGACCGTGTACACCGACGGTCTGAAGCACCTGGTCGAGACCGTCGCCAGCAAGATCGGCCTCGACCTGACCCTGCCCGCCATCGCCGAGATCGGCGGCTACGCCGGCGGCGGCGTCATCCCCGGCTACGACCCGGGCCACGACCGCGTCCCCGCCGTGCTGTCCCCCGGTGAGGCCGTCCTGGTGCCCGAGCTCGTCCGCGCCATCGGCCCCGCCCGCATCCTCGCCGCGAACTGGGCCTACTCCCACCGCCGCCCCGGCGGCTCCCCCGGCTTCCCGACCACGGGGTTCGCCGGTGGAGGAGTGGCCCACTACGCCGAGGGCGGCATCGTCGGATGGTTCAAGGACGTCGCCAAGGGCGTCGCCGACTTCTTCTCCGACCCCGTCGGCAGCGTCCTGGAGCTCATCACCAAGCCCGTCCGCGCCCTCTTCAACGGCCTGGGCACCGGCTTCATCGGCGACCTCGCCAAGGGCGGGATCGAGAAGATCCTGACCGGCATCACCGACTTCTTCAAGAAGAAGACCGAGGACGGATCCGCCACCGCCGCGGGCGGCGGCCCCGGCCTCGTCGGCGCCGCCCGCCGCGCGATCGGTGTGCCCTACGTGTGGGGCGGCAGCTCGGTCCCTCCGGGCCTGGACTGCTCGGGGTTGGTGTACTGGGCCGCCCAGCAGCTCGGCTGGGGGTGGCCGCGCCTGACGGCGGCCGGCTACCAGGCGGCTTCCACTCCGGTCGCCTGGGGTGCCAAGGTTCCCGGGGATCTGCTGTTCTGGGGGGCGCCGGCGCACCACGTCGCCATCGTCTCCGGCCCCTCGACGATGGTCGAGGAGCCCCGACCCGGTCTGTCCGGCCGCGAGATCGCCATCTGGGGGTCCCCGACAGTGGGCCGCTACGGGGGCGCCCGCAAGTACGACGCCGGCGGCCTCCTGCCGCCGGGCGTGACCGCCGCCGTCAACGCCACTCGGTCGCCGGAGGCGGTCCTGACCGCCCGCCAGTGGACCGACGTCCGCGCCCTGGCCGAGGCCCGGGGCGGCGACCCGGCCGCGCTCGCGCGCGCCCTGGACGGCCTGGGCGTGAGCCTCGTGCTCGACGACGGCGACGCCCTGGACGCCCACATCGAGGTCGTCGCCTCCGGTGTGTTGGGCCGCCGCGCGAGGGTTCTGGGAAGGGGGCGCCGCTGATGACAGGCCTGGTCGTCGTCGTCCCTGCTGGTCAGGCCCCCGTCCTGCAGGTAACCGTGCCGGGGGATATCGCTGGCCCCGGTGAAGCGGTCGAGGTCTGGGGGCACACGGACACGGGGGTGACCTGGCCCGTGCGCGGATGCCCCTGGACCTCGGACGGATCGCAGCGGGTCCTCGGCGACCCGCTGGCCCCCGTCAACATCCCGGTCTGGTACCATGCCCACGCCGCCGTATCCGGCCGGACTGTGACCTCGCTCGGCCGTGTCGTCCGGCCGTGGTCCGGGCTCTCCCTGATGACAGACGTCACCGGGGGCGGCCAAGTGAGCCTCATCTGGCAGGGAGATGACGACCGGACCCCGGACCAGAGGGTCACAGTCCATGAGGTTCCCGGCAGGGCGACCCCGATCACCGTCTTCGCCCCGACCATGGGCGCCGGAACGTTATCCCTGACCGCCCGCACATCCGGAGCGCACACGCGGGCCCTGGCGAGTCTGGCGGCGCGCCCCGCGGTCGTGGCCCTGTTCCACAACCCCGCGCACTGCCTCCAGTGCCGTCGGGGAGCATGTGATGTGGAACTGGTGACGGTTATGGCCCTCTCCTCGGTGGCTCACTCCCGGACCTCCCGGCGGGACGCCGCGGAGAGGGTTTGGACGATCAAGGGGACGATCTGCTCGGTGCCCGAGCCCCGCAGGCTCATCGGAACCTCCGTCTGGGACGACGTCGACGCGGCCCGGTTCTCGTGGGACCGCCTCGACGCGATGGGGCTGTCCTGGGACGCCTTCGACCGGACCTTGTGGAAGGAGGTTCGCCAATGACCATCTTCCAGCCGCAGACCCTCCCGGATGGTCTCCTCGAGACCGGATTCTCCTGGGAGGTCCGTACCGACTCCTGGCTCGGCGGGGACTGGCTCGGGCGGGTGCCCGTCGCCGGGGGGTCCGTGACCTGGTCGCGCGGCCAACAGGTGCAGGGATCTCTGTCGCTGACAGTCCCCCGGGTTGGGGCGGCCTCCGCTGACGAGGACGCGCGCGACTGGACCCCGGTCTCCGAGGAGTCGCCTCTTTCCTGCCTGGGGCAGATCCTCCACGTCACCGCCGAGGTCGGGTCCCTGGTCTCCGAGGAGAGATGGACGTTCCCGCTCGGACGATTCCTCATCACGCAGTGGGAGATCGTATCCACGTCCATCAGGATCACGGGGAAATCGCTCCTCCATCACCTGGAGGAGGACCGTCTCACGCGCCCGACGGCCCCGCTCGACGGCGGGAGGCTGTCCACCGAGCTGCGCCGACTCGTGGGCGGCTACCTGGGGGTCAGCATCGACCGCGGCCTGGTCGACCGGGCATGCCCATCCATGTCGTGGGGCGAGTCCCGCATCGACGCGGTCTACGAGATCGCCGATGCATGGCCGGCCCGCATCCGAGAGGGGCCTGACGGCGTCCTCCACGTCCTGCCCCCCGTGCAGGAACTGTCAGCGCGTCCCGCGCGGACCCTCACCGACGGCGCCGCGGGCACCGTCATCGGCGTGAGCAGGCAGGCCTCCCGCGGCGGGGTACATAACCGCGTCGTCGTCCGGGGACAGGATCAGGACGGCCCCGGGAACCCCAGGTTCCAGGCCGTCGCGGACCAGTCCACCGGCCCGATGCGAGTCGGCGGCCCCTACGGCACCGTAACGAAGTTCTTCTCCAGCCCCCTCATCACCAGCCCGGTGATCGCGCTGGAGACGGCCACGACCATGCTCACCGACTCTGTCCGCAGGCAGACCACGGTGCCCGTCACACACGTCCCCGACCCGACGCTCGGCCTTGACGACCCCGTTGAGCTCATCACCCACCCGGCAGAGGGCGCCGCCCCCATCACCTCCTGGGGGGTCGTCTCAGCCATGGAGATCCCACTCGTCCCGGGGAGCGCCGCCAGGACCGACATCGAGGTGATCGCACCGTGACCACCGTCCTCGACCTGCTCGACTCGGCCCCGGCCGATGACCCGCCCCGCAGCGGCTCCGACCGCTCCATGACCGCCGTCGGCCGCGTTCTCGACGTCTCCACGGACGGCACCCGGGTGACCGTCACCATCCTCGACTCCGCCCCCATCGTCCTGCCGGCGACGGCCTCCACCTGGACCGGAGTCGCGACCGCGCACATCCTCCTCGACCCCGGCACGGGCCGGCCCGTCCACGTCCTCGGCCCCGCCACACCGCCGGCGCAGGTCCTCCCCTCTCTCAGCGAACTGCCGTGGCA
>ERZ773065.740-NODE-740-length-17604-cov-2.847969_pt1 | contig 17604 bp, 16 predicted proteins | sample MGYA00580623_ERZ773065 | MGnify/ENA primary metagenome ERZ773065 (study PRJEB29015, sample SAMEA2738017) | human oral metagenome | biome: human oral; feature: human-associated habitat; material: dental | place: China | collected 2047 ... | reverse complement strand
ACCAGTCCTCATAGATCTTCTGCCAGCCGGTGACCATATGCCCGTGCGTATCGAAGTAATAGAGGCTGCCCTTTATGCTGAACACATCGTCGGCATACATGAAGCCCTTTTCCGGGTCCAGATAGAACCAGTAGTTGCCAGGCTTATACCAGCCGGTGACCATGTTCCCATTTTTATCGTAGTAATACCATTTCCCTTCGATTTTCTGCCAACCGGTGAGCTTGGCATCGGCAGCAACCGCTTCGGGCTCGGCGGCCGCATCGGCCGCAGCCTCGGCAGCGGGCTTATCGGCCCCATCGTTGTCGGCGGCTTCGCGCTTGCCAGCGCCATCAGGCCTGTCGGCAGCATCAGCCGCGACGGCAGATCCACCGGCAGCACCGGTCGCAGCATCGGCGGCAGGTTCATCGGCAACGCCGGCCACGGCGGCCGCGCCTACAGCCGCGGCACCATCAGGCTCGTCGGCGAGCGCCGAAACCGGAGCCGCGCATAGGACGACCATCGCGGCCGTCAGGACCGCGAACGCCACCGCATGGATAGGATTCTTTGAAAACGGATGTTCGGCACGTTCCGAACGGGGCACGTCGAGTCGTACATCGTCATATCTCATGGCGATTACCTTTCTATATGTCTCGTGTCTCGGTCGAACTTCAAGCTGAAATCGGCCTCTCTAGGCCGTCAGCCCTCGAAAACCGCAGCCTCTGCACCTCGATGCCATCCGTGCGAAGGCGCGATCCCGGCTAGAATACGCGAATCGCGCTGAAAGATGAACTCACCTATAATTCAATCCGCATGTTTTCCTTTTCATGATCGAGGCACCCCTCATGAGCATTCCTCAAAAGCTCCGCTCCGTCGCGAAGCGCATCGCCAAGGATTCCCTTTTCGGCCGGCGCATTCCCGCCGCATATCGCGCGGCGGCACAGGCGCCCGTCGATCCGCGCAAGGTCGTCTTCCTCGAAAACAAAGATGACGACCTGCCTGACAGCTTCGCGCTCGTCGAACGATGCGCACGCGAACGCTACGGGCTCGACACCGTCTTCATCTCGCTGCATGAAACGAGCGTGCCCCGCACGCGGTACTTCGAGAACTGCGTGGCTGCCGCGCGGGAGATCGCCACGGCCCGCTACGTCTTCCTCAACGACGCATCGCAGCTCGCAAGCTGCCTGCCCCTTCGCCCCGAAACGAAGATCGCCCAGCTCTGGCATGCCTGCGGCGCCTTCAAGAAATGGGGCATGTCCACAGCCGGCCTCGCCTTCGGCGGCACGCGCGAAGAGCTGCTGCGTCATCCCTACTACGGGAACCTGTCGCTTGTGACCGTCTCGAGCCCCGACGTTGCCTGGGCCTACGCCGAAGCCATGGTGCTCGAGGACACGCCCGGCATCATCAAGCCCCTCGGCGTCAGCCGCACCGACGTATTCTTCGACGACGCGTTCCTCGCCGGCGCCCGTGCGCGGCTCGAACACGCGTTTCCGCAGGCCGAAGGTAAGAAGGTCATCCTGTACGCGCCGACGTTCCGCGGGCATGTGAGCAACGCGACCGGACCCGACGCGCTTGACGTCCGTGCGCTCATGCATGCGATCGGCGACGAATACGTGCTGGTCGTCAAGCATCATCCTTTCGTGAAGCATCCGACGCCCATTCCCGACGATTGCCAGGATTTCGCCTTCCTCGACGACGGCAGCCTGCCTATCGACGTGCTTCTCAGCTGCGCCGACGTCTGCATCTCCGATTATTCGTCGCTCGTGTTCGAGTATTCGCTTTTCGGGCGACCTATGGCATTCTTCGCCTACGATCTGGATGAATACAAGGATTGGCGCAATTTCTACTACGACTACGACGAGCTTACGCCCGGCCCCGTGCTGGCCACGAACGAGGAACTCATCGACTACCTGACGCACGTGGACGAGCGCTTCGACGCCGCGCAGGTTGAGGCCTTCCGCGTAAAATTCATGAGCGCCTGCGACGGCCATGCAACCGAACGCATCTGCACCGAGATGTTCGGGGATGCGCCCGCGCGAGACGATGGGCGGAATGGCGAAGACGCCCGGAACAATACGACTCCCCAGCATGCTGGCGCACCGAGCGAACCGCATGGACCATCCGGCTTTTCGAACGCCGAAGCCCCCGACACGTCCCGTATGTCGCGCGCATCATCAAGCAACGCCGCAGCGGTAGAGAGGCGAGCTTGAATGAAACACGCTGTCATCGCCTGCGCCCGCATCGTCTACAACGGCCTTTACCAGCTCTTCTGCTTGATGTTCACGCGCCGGAACGAAGTGCTGTTCGCCTCGCGCCAGTCGAACAGTCCCAGCAAGGACTTCAAAATCCTGGCCGAACGCTTCGAAGCCGGCGGATGGAAGCCGGTCACGATCACGCGCACGTTCAAGGCGAAGCATGCGATAGCCTACGGCGCTTCGACCATACGTCAGCTCTATCACCTGGCTCGATGCCGCGCATGCATCGTGGACGGCTACAACCCGGCCGTAAGCCTCGTGAACATGCGCTGCGAAACAAGCGGACGATCGGGCATTCAGGCGAACGCCGATCGCGACGTGCTGGACACTCTCCCGAGCGACGGCCTCGACGACCCGTGCGACCTTCCGAACGGCCACGTAGCGACGACCACCTCACGGGCCAAGGTCGCCCAAAACGGCGCACATGCCGGCACGCCCGACAGCCCGCACGCGCCCATCCACGACGAATTCCCCGAACGCCCCCTGGTCATGCAGATCTGGCATGCGTACGGTGCCTACAAGAAATTCGGCTACCAGGCCATCGGCACGCGCGAAGGCCGCTCGCTCGCCGCTGCGCAAGCCGTGCGCATGCATCGCAACTATTCCTGGATCCTCTGCAGCGGCGCATGCAACCGCGGCGTGTACGCGCAGGCGTTCTCCTATCCCGTGGAGCGCGTCGCAGCGCTCGGACGCCCCAGCTTCGACGAGCACGACGAACTGCGCCGACAGGAAGAGGAGGCCGACCGCGCACGGCGCGAGGAAGGCGCGCGGACCGTCATCCTCTTCGCTCCCACCCTGCGCCGTTCCGACGAATCCCAGCACCCCTTCGTCGAGCTTTACGACCATGCGGACGAAACGCTCGCGAACGTGGATGCCGAATTCCGCTGGTCGTTCCACCCGATCGAGAACCGCGGGCACATCGGGCCGAGCGGCATCGCGTCGCTTATCGGCACGGACATCGTGGTGACCGATTACTCGTCGATCATGTACGAAGGCGCGCTTCTCGGCAAGAAGGTCGTGTTCTACGTTCCCGACCTCGATGAATACCTGGAATCCCCCGGACTCAACTTCAATCCGCTCGCCATCGCGCCGGGCATAACCTGCACGAGCGAATCCGAGCTCGTCGCGCTTCTCGAACGCTTGGCGAACGGCCCTGGATCCTACGACCGCCAAGCGCTCGACCGCCTGATAGGCGACACGTTCGTGCACCCGGGCGATTCCACGACCGATGCCATCTTCGCATTCATCGAAGCGCATTCGTCCACGCGTTAGGACAGGCACACCAGTTCGATTCGTAGGAGATACGCTTCAAAAGGGTTTGCAATCCGATGCGCCTCGCGCCCTCACGCGTCGGCGCAATGCATCGCTTAGATATGCCAGCGCATGACCGTCTTGCCGAGACGCTTCTGGATGTCGCCCTCGAAAGCCGCCGTCGCATCGGCGATGGAGCGCACGTCGAAGACCTGCCCCACGATGCGTTCAAGGTACGCCGGCACCGACGGCTGCGCCCGATACAGATCGAGCGTTTCCTGAAAGTCGATGCGCCCCGAACGGCTGCTGCCGAACACGCGCAGCCCCTTTTCGAGCACCATGCGCGTGTTGATGGGCACGGCGTTTTCGCTTACGCCCATGAGCGCGATGCAGCCTTCGGGCTGGATATGGTCGATCGCCTGGTCGATGGCGCTCTGCGACCCCAAGCCACCGGCGCATTCGAATGCATGGGCGACGATGAGGTCGGCGGGGATGGCATTCGTCAGATACGTGCCGTCGACGAACGTGAAATCGGCGAGCTTGTCCTCGTTGCGGCCGAACACGTAGACCGCGGTGCGAGGAAAGCGCTTCTTGATCAGAAGGGCCGTGATGAAGCCGACGTTGCCGTCGCCCCAGACGCCCACCGACGAGCGATCCGCGTGGGCGAACGCGTCGTAGCGGGAAATCGTATGCGTCGCCACGGACACGAGCTCGGTGAAAGCCGCAACGTCTTTGTCGATGCCTTCGGGCAAGGCCACCACGCGATCGGGCACGGTGCGTACGAGCTCCTGCATGAAGCCGTCGGCGCTCGATGCGCGAAACTTGCTCGTGCGCAGGTAGTTCTCGGCGATGACCTCATGAGATTCGCACGGCAGGTTCGGAATCATGACGACGGCGTCGCCAGGCGCGTAGGTGCCAGTGTTGTCCAGCACCACTTCCCCGATGGATTCATGGATAAGCGCCATCGGAAGCTTCTCGGCCATGATGGCAGCACCGCGCGTTCCTTGGTAGTAGCGCTGATCCGCGTTGCAGATAGACAGGTGCGTCGGGCGCACGAGCAAGGTGCCTTCATCGATGCTCTCGTCGCGCACAAGCATCTCGAAGCGGCGCGGCGCGGTCAGCTGATACACGGTGTTCAGCATTTAATCCTCGATCCCCAGGAGCGCCTGCGCGATCTTGAGATCGGTCGGATAGGTGATCTTGATGTTGGATGCGGCACCGGGCACGAGCGCGACCTTCCGATCGCGCAGGACAAAGATCTTGCATGCATCGGTCAGAATGGCGCGCTCCTCGTTCGAAAGCGAGGCGTACAGGCTCTTGAGCGCACCGATCTTGAAGGTCTGCGGCGTCTGACCTTGGAACATGCGGCTTCGTTCGGGAACCGCGTCTATCACCGTGCCGTCGACGCTTTCGACGATGGTGTCGGTGGCGGGAATCACGGTGTCGCAGGCATCGTGGAAGGCCATGGCGTCAAGGTTGTCCTTGATGATGCGGTAGGTGACGAACGGACGCACCGAATCGTGCGTGACGAGCACGGCGTCGTCGTCGATGCCGAAGGAGTCTTCGATATAGGCGATGGCGTTCATGATGGTGTCGTTGCGCCGCTCTCCGCCGGCGATGACGACCAGCCGGTCGCTTTCCCCCACGTAGGTGCGCAGGATGTCTTTGGTCGGTTCCACCCAGGCATCGGGGCAGAGCACGATGACCTTCTCGAATTCAGGCATGATCAGGAACTTTTCGACCGTGTACGCGATGATGGGCTTCTTATCCAGGAGCAGATACTGCTTGGGCTTGTCCTGGTTGCCCATGCGCGTGCCGCGGCCTCCCGCCAGAATTGCAGCGAAGTTCATGATGCGTCCTTTCCTGCCCCGTCCGAGAATCAGTCGCCTATTGTATCCCAAACATGCGGAGATGCTTCGCGCCATGCTCCCGCCGCCGTCGGCTTCTATTCGTTGAGCGAGAACGTGATCTTGACGGGATTATGGTCGCTGAATTCGAATCCTGTATCGATGTTCTCGGCCGTGGCCGTCACGTTGTCCGACACGATGAAGCCGTCAATTGTGGTCGTGTACGTCACGCCCTTCTGATACGGGATGTCGTCGCCACGGCACGTCGGAACATCGGCAAGGTTGCTCGCCTCGACGACCGAATAGCCTTCGGCCAGATCCTCGGAGGAAAGCGTCGCGACCCAGCTCGGCACCTGCTGCTCGGAAGGATATATCTCAAGGCTGCCGCACAGCGCGTGGTTCCAGTCGCCGCCTGCAATGACGTAGTTGCCCGCTTCGTATTCTTCTTTGAGCACCTGATTGAGCATCGCAAGCTGCTGGGCGCGGACCGTGCCGCCCTCATCGTACGCGGACATATGGCTGTTAATGAGCACGAGCTCCTTGCCGTTGTCCACGGGGATGCGAAGGACCTCGAAGCAGCGGTCGAGATCGAAGAACTTGGCGGGGAATGCGTCCGACACCGGATAGCTGCGACGCACTGCGCTTGCGACGTGCGCGTCGGTCATCGTGAGGAGGCCGGCATTCACGATGCCGTGCGGGTCGGTCAGCGGATACGCCAGAAACGCGCTGTGGAAGTTCGACGCGTAGGTCGATCCGTAGCCGGGCATGGCGCCCTTGATGGCATCGACCTGATTCACGTGATAGCTGCGCGTCGAATCGACGTCCACCTCCTGGAACAAAGCGAAATCGGGATCGAGGGCCTGGGTGGTCGCGATGGCGCCCTGGGTGCAGGCTTCGACGCTTTCCTTGCTCACGGCCGTGCCATGCGTGCCTTTCTTCGGCGTTCCGTCGGCCATGACGCCTTCGTCCATGAAGAACGTGTAGTCGGGCGTATACGCCCCGAACCCGATGTTGTACGTGGTCGCGGTGTATTCCGTTCCCGCCGACAGCGTCTGCAGGACGTTGGAATCCGTGACGAGACGTTCGTTGTCGTCGATCCGATAGTAGGTGATCTGCATATACGCGACATAGCACCCGACGACGAGCACGATGAACACCAGAAGCGTCGAGATGATCTTGAGCACGGCCCTGAGCGCCGCTCCAAGCGGTTTCGTCATGAACGACCCTTTCCCTTTCCTGCATGCAATGCGTCACCATTCTATATGACGAACACGCAGCATGAACGGAAACGAAGGGACGAGCACGCCGAGCTGCGCCGAAAAGCTGAAATCGAAAGGAATGAATACCGCGCTTCATGCAGGAACTCGACAGGGGCGGGCAAGCGTGAGCACCGAACTCTTGAATCGATACGAAGCGCCAGGAGAACGCGGCAGGCCGAAAGTATTGGGGATCCGATCAGGCGCGACGGGCCAGCACGACCATCCAACGTTCGCTCGGATGCGTGCGCACCTCGATGCGGTCGAAGCCCGCTTCCTTCAGGAGGGCTGCAAGGTCGTCGCCCGTATACATCGACATGCCCGAAAACGATGCGGCCATCTCGCGGTCGGATTCGGCCGTGCCGTCCACCTCGTTCGAGATCATGAACGTGCCGCCGCGACGAAGCACGCGCGCGACCTCGGAAAGCGATCGGCGGATATCGGGCCAGAAATACACGGTCTCGAACGCGGTCGCCACATCGAAGGATGCATCGGCGAAGGGAAGCGCCATCACGTCGCCTTCGACGATGCGGCAGGAACCCTGCGCAATGGCCCGTGCATTGAACGAGCGTGATTTATCGACGCTCGTCGGAGCGTAATCGACGCCGGTCACGCTGCCGCGCGGACAGCGCTCGAGCAGACGCGCGACGTTTGCGCCGCCGCCGCAGCCGATATCGATCGCATCGGCCGTATCATCGATCGAAAGCTGCGTGAAGCTCCACGCGGAAAGCATCGCGTGACGGCCACCGTTCATGCGCTCGAGCATGGTCAGGCCGCCCTCCCCTTCGGGACGCGCGGGATTCTGGTTGGGAGGAAGCGCAGACATGGAAATCATCTCCTTATTCGCAGAAAGACGCCGACCGCAACGGAGCGGACGGCGTCTTGGAAGGACATGCGCGACGAGCCGGAAGGTTATTTGCCCGTCTCGTCGGAAGAGGATGCGTCATGAGGTTCAGACGCGTCGCCTTCGCCGGCATCCGCATCGACGGGCGACGACACTGCGGCCGGAGGCGTCGGCGGAACCGCGGGCGCGGCGGCCTGCACGTCGGTGCCGGCCGGAACCGACGCCTGCGCCGGGGGCTCGGGCGCCGAAGAAGCGGCAGGAGCCTGCGCTGCCGAAGCAGGGGCCGTCTGAGGGTCGGTCGGAGAAGCCGGAGCAACCTGTTCAGGAGCAGCCTGTGCGACCGAAGCGACCGGAGCGGTCTGATTTGCCGGAGCAGCTTGAGATTCGGCCGACTCAGGAGCCGCGGCCTGCGGTTGCGGCGCGGAAGCCGCCGTCTGCGGTGCGGCAGCCTGCTGCTGAGGCTGTGCGAAGCCTTGATCCTGCGCGAACGGCTGGTAGCCGCCTTGGGGCTGCTGGTACTGCTGCCCGTATGCCTGCTGCTGGTACGGATTCGGCTGCGGCTGGGCGCCCTGCTGCGGCTGGGCGCCCTGGGGCTGCTGGTACTGGTTCGGCTGCTGCCATGCGCCGGCCGGGGCGTATCCACCCGGGAGCGGAGCGTCCTGAGGACCCCAGGACGGAACGTTGAATTGCGACGTCCAATAGCCGAGGGCGCGCGTCGTGATCATCTGGAGCCAAACGCTCACGCACATGAGCGCGTATATGAGAAGCGTGAAGACGAGCATGAACACCAGGAAGCCGGCGCCTGCGCTCGCGATCGCCGTCATGATTTCGGAATCGGACATGGTTCCCGAAGACGCGTTGATCACGGGAACGAGGATCGACATCAGGAAGGTGAAGCAGACGATGAAGAACACGAGGCCGAATATGAGACCGAAAATAAGGCCGAACAGGAGGTTCATCGCGAAGATGCGCACGATGCCGTTCGTGTCGCGCTTCAGCATGCTCCAGTCGTTCTTGATATTGAAGCCTGCGGACAGCGAGTCGTAGATGCTGATGCGCATGCTGCCGGCCCAGCCTATGAATTCCACAAGCACGTAGAGCGCAAGGGAGACGAGCGAGAGCAGGAACCCGAGCGCCATGGCGCCGCCGGAAACGGGCGGCACCGACCCGTAATACGACCCGCCGGCCAGCAGCGCGAAGTACCCGCTGTTCGTCAGCATATCGCTGAAGGTCGAGATGATGCCGGGGATGAGCCCGAGCACGAACATGAATACGAAGATGAGCCCGCCGCGCGCCCAGAGCCGCGTATCGTTGTTGCCGAAGATCGTGCGCGGCAGAGGATTGCGCACGTTCCATGCGGCCTCGCGCGCCCATCCATAGAGGAAACCGTTCTGGACGATGGTGCCGAGGATCGGGATCATATCGAGAAGGCCCAGCTTGAGCACGTTCTTGAACCAGCCGGGCGAGTTCTTCACGTCGTTCCATGCGGTCTGGAAGTACTTGATCTGCACTGCGACCACTTCCTTTCTCGTGGCGATGCATGCTGTCCGATCTTCGACGTCGAAAGCCGGCCGCCGAAGGCCGAACGCACGGCGCGGATCGCCTTACAGGGTTGATGATGCTGCCACTATACCGCAGGAGACGAAGTCATCAAGGCCTTGACACCGTATCGATACCGTTTCTTGAAACACCTGTTCACATATGCTTTTCAACGCATGGGAGGGAGGCGCCTACCTGACCTTCACGAGCGAGAAGACGTCGGCATCCGTCGCGCGTGAAATGCAGGTGCGCGGCTCGAGGAATTCAAGCTCCATCAGGAACCCGAGGCCCGCGAGACGTGCGCCGAACTTCTGCACCAGGCGGATCTGCGCGACGGCCGTGCCGCCGGTCGCCACCAGATCGTCCACCAGAAGGACCACGTCGTCGGCGCACAGCGCATCCGCATGGATTTCCAGACGGTCGACGCCGTATTCAAGCTCGTATTCCTCGGAAAGCGTCGCGCGCGGAAGCTTGCCTGGCTTGCGAGCGGGAACGAAGCCGGCGTTCAAGCGATACGCCACAGGCGCGCCGATCATGAAGCCGCGCGCCTCTGCGCCGACGACCTTCGTGACGCCTGCATCCTTGAAATGGTCGGCGATCGCATCGATGACGGCCGAGAATCCTTCCCCATCGGCCAGAAGCGGCGTGATGTCCTTGAAGACGACGCCCGGCTCGGGGTAATCGGGAATGCTGGCGATCTTGCTCTCGAAGTCGAATGCGACCATGAGAATCCTTTCGGGACGCGAAGCCCGCGCGAAGCGGCGCCCATCGGCGAATCAAACCGCGCCATTGTACTACGACTCCGTTCGCACGCGGACCGCCCTTCGTCTCGATCCCGATTGTGAAGACTCCTCCGCATATTCTTAAAACCTATTGACCTTATTGGTTAGTGGGTTATTGTGTCGTCATCGCATGACGGCACGACGCTCGGAAGGAGGCATCGCATGACCGAGAAGTTCAACACGCTCAACCGGGGCTGCTACGCCACGCACGACATGATCTTCATGCGCGCATCGATGCCTTGCAGGCGAATGCCCTGCTCCCGAGCGAATCTTGCAGTCCTCTTGAGCGAAATCTCCGCCTGAGGGCCGCGCGCGCCGATAGGCATCGGCGCGGCCTCGTTCGGGAGGCATACGGGCGCTGCTCCCGGCCTTCCGCATTCATTCGAATCGGATTCGTGGCAGCCGGGAACGCACCCGGGCGCACTGCTTCGCCCTTTTCCCTTTGCATCATGACGAACGATTTCGCATTCGGAGGAACGAACCATGACTGAATACCGATTCGAGACCAAGGCCCTGCATGTCGGGCAGGAACAGGCCGATCCCGCATCCGACTCCCGCGCGGTGCCCATCTACCAAACCACGTCGTACGTCTTCCGCAGCGCGCAGCACGCCGCCGACCGCTTCGGGCTGCGCGATGCCGGCAACATCTACGGACGCCTGACCAATTCCACCCAAGGCGTCTTCGAAGACCGCATCGCGGCGCTCGAAGGAGGCGTGGCGGGGCTTGCCGTGGCATCCGGCGCGGCGGCGATCACCTACGTCATCCAGGCCCTCGCCCGCGGCGGCGACCACGTGGTCGCATAGAAGACCATCTACGGCGGCACGGCCAACCTGCTCAAGCACACGCTGGCGCCGTTCGGCATCGACACATCGTTCGTGGATGCCCAGAACCTCGCGGAAGTCGAATCCGCCATCCGAGACACCACCAAGCTCGTCTTCATCGAAACGCTCGGCAACCCGAATTCCGACATCCCCGACGTCGACGCCATCGCGAAGATCGCCCATGCGCACGGCATCCCCGTGGCCGTGGACAACACCTTCGGCACGCCGTACCTGTTCCGCCCGATCGAGCACGGCGCCGACATCGTCATCCATTCCGCCACGAAGTTCATCGGCGGCCACGGCACCACGCTCGGCGGCGTGATCGTGGACGGCGGCACCTTCGACTGGGCTGCGTCGGGACGCTTCCCGCAGTTCTCCGAGCCGAACGCCTCCTATCATGGCGTGTCGTTCGTCCAAGCCGCCGGGCCGGCGGCGCTCGCCGCCTATATCCGCGCCATCCTGCTGCGCGACACCGGGGCCTGCATATCGCCGTTCAACGCCTGGCTCCTGCTCCAGGGAACCGAAACGCTCGCCGTGCGCCTCGACCGCCATATCGAGAACACGAAGAAAGTCGTCGAATACCTGGCGGCCCAGCCCCTGGTCGAAAAGCTCAACCACCCGAGCCTTCCCGGACATCCCGACCACGAGCTCTACGAGCGCTACTTCCCCGATGGAGGCGCATCGATCTTCACGTTCGAGATCAAGGGAGGCAAGGAAGCCGCGTATGCGTTCATCGACAACCTGAAGATCTTCTCGCTGCTCGCGAACGTCGCCGACGTCAAGAGCCTCGTCGTGCATCCCTACGACACCACCCATGCCGAGCTCACCGCCGAAGAGCTCGCGGACGCAGGCATCACGCAGGCCACCATCCGCCTGTCCATCGGCATCGAAGCCGCCGAAGACATCATCGGCGATCTTGACCAGGCGTTCCAAGCCGTCTCCGACATCGTGGCGGCATAGGTCGGGAATTTCCGGAAAGAGAGGCCGAGCGGACATCCCGTTCGACCTCTCTTCATTCCCGTCTCGTATGCGCAGGGCCGATCAGAACGTCGAGGCGACGGTGCCGCCGCCGACGACCTCATCGCCCTGATAGGCGACGACGGCCTGGCCGGGCGCCGCGAGGCGCGCGGGCGACGCGTAGACGATGCGGACCGTGCCGTCCTTCCTGCGCTCCACGCGCGCCGAATGCGGAGTCTGGCGATAGTGCGTCTTGACCATGACCTCGAAAGATGCGAGATCCTCGGGATCGGCGATCCAGTTCCAATCGTCGGCGACGCACCCGTCGGACAGCAGGGAATCCTTCGGCCCGACGACGAGCGCGTGATCCCACGCGTCTTTCGCCACCACGTACAGCGGCTCCGATGCGGCGATGCCGATGCCCTTGCGCTGCCCCACGGTGAACGACTCGATACCCGAATGCCGTCCGATCACCGCACCCGCTTCATCGCGGATTACGCCCGACTGCGGCGTATGGCCGGAATAGCGCTCCAGAAAGCCGACGTAGTCGCCGTCGGGAATGAAGCAGATATCCTGGCTTTCAGGCTTGTCTGCATTGATGAAGCCCTGTTCGGCGGCAATCGCGCGCACCTCGGACTTGCGCATGCCGCCGAGCGGCAGCAGCGTGTGCGCCAGCTGGCGCTGCGTGAGCGAATAGAGCACATAGCTCTGGTCTTTCGACGCATCTGCGCCGCGCACGAGGGCGAATCGGTCGCCGCGACGCACGATCTGCGCATAGTGGCCCGTCGCCACATAGTCGCACCCCAGGTCGAGCGCCCGTTCAAGCATGCTTCCGAACTTCAGTCGGCGATTGCAGTCGATGCACGGGTTCGGCGTGCGCGCCGTTTCGTACGCGCGTACGAACGGCTTGATGACGGCGTCTTCGAAACGATCGGTGAAATCGATCGTGCGATGGGCTATGCCCAAACGGCGCGCGACGCTCTTGGCATCCTCGACGTCATCCAGGCCGCAACAGGCACGGCTCGCGCACGAGCGCGCGTCGCGGCCGGGCAGGTCGCTGCCATGCAGGCGCATCGTGGCGCCGATGACTTCGTATCCCTGCTGTTTGAGCACGTATGCGGTAACGCTCGAATCGACGCCGCCGCTCATGCCCACCATGACGCGCTTCGTCATCGGCGGACCGCCCCTTCCCCGGGCAGGCTGCTCGGATTGCCCCACGATGCCTCAAGGGCGCACGCGAAGGCTGCGCGCACCTCAGGACGCGGCGGCATCGAAGCCGCATGATCCACGCATATCATCATGTGAAGCCTCCTTTCCCTGCCGCATTGCATTCCCTGCATCAAACCATGCGGGAATCGTGCGGAACGCCCGTCATAATCCGCCGGATACCCGAATACCTCCCTATTCGGCGAACAGAGGCGTGGACAGGTACCGCTCGCCCGTATCGGGAAGGAGCGCGACGATGGTCTTGCCCTCGTTTTCCGGACGCTTCGCAAGCTCGACGGCGGCCCAGACCGCAGCGCCCGAGGATATGCCTACGAGCACGCCTTCCAGGCGGCCGATCTCGCGCCCGGTTTCGAAGGCGTCGTCGTTTTCGACCTTGACGACCTCGTCGTAGACGGACGTGTCCAGCACATCGGGCACGAAGCCCGCGCCGATACCCTGGATCTTATGTGAACCGGACGTGCCTTCGGACAGGACCGGAGAGCTTGCCGGTTCGACGGCGACGACCTTGACGGCGGGATTCTGCTCCTTGAGGTACGCGCCCGTGCCCGTCACCGTGCCGCCGGTGCCGACGCCCGCGACGAAGATGTCGACCGCACCGTCGGTGTCCGCCCAGATTTCGGGACCGGTCGTGGCCTTATGGACCGCCGGATTCGCAGGATTGACGAACTGGCCGGCCAAAAAGCTGTTCGGCATCTGGTCGGCGAGTTCCTGCGCCTTCGCAATGGCGCCCTTCATGCCCTTCGAGCCGTCGGTCAGGACGAGCTGCGCCCCGTAGGCCTTCATGAGCAGGCGACGCTCGACGCTCATGGTCTCGGGCATCGTGATGACGACCTTGTATCCGCGTGCGGCAGCCACGGAAGCGAGGCCGACGCCGGTATTGCCGGAGGTGGGTTCGATGATCGTGGCGCCCGGGCCGATCTTGCCGCGCGCCTCGGCATCGTCGAGCATGGCTTTGGCAATGCGGTCTTTGACCGAACCGGCGGGATTGAAATACTCGAGCTTGCCGAGCACGCGGGCCTTCAGGCCCTCCTTCGCTTCGATGCCCTTGAGCTCGAGGAGCGGCGTATTGCCTATGAGCTGGTCGATAGATGTGTAGACGGTCATGGCAGCTTCCTTTCGAGGACACGCAGACGGGTCGTGCCGAAGATGCGTCACTGCATAACCCTATCTACTAAGTAGGTTTAGAGGGATTAAACCTACTTCGAGCGATAAAGTCAAGACGACGGCACGGGGTTCATGATGCGCTTCCCTGTAAATACATACAACCTGGTGATATTATGGGTAATGGAATTGAGAGAAGAGGCAGAGCATATGATGATTTCAACGAAAGGCCGCTACGCCCTGCGCGTCATGGTCGACCTGGCCGAACACATGTCCTGTTCGTACACGCCTCTGAAGGAGATCGCCCGGCGTCAGGAAATTTCGGAAAAATACCTCGAAAGCATCCTCAAGGTGCTCGTGAAGAACGGCCTGCTCGTCGGACTGCGTGGCAAGGGCGGCGGATATCGCCTGACGCGCGATCCCTCGTTGTACACCGTAGGCGAGATCCTGCGCCTGACCGAGGGCGGGCTTGCCCAGGTTCCCTGCCTCGACGAAGACGAATCGTCCTGCGATCGCATGGGATCGTGCCGTACCGTGGAGATGTGGCGCGGGCTCGACAAGGTCATCAACGACTACCTCGACGGCATTACGGTGGCCGACCTGGCAGAACGCATCGACGAGGGAAACTATTACGTGATCTAGGCCGCTGAATGCAGGTTGCGCAACGCGTACGGGCACCTGCCGCCTGCGTCCCGACCATCGGCGTCAATGGCCATGGCGCTCAATTCCCATGCGCATCCTTGCGGCCGCGTCGACGTTTCCGGCATTCAGTTCCGAAAGGCCTATTCCCCGTGCGGATCCTTGCGACAGTCCGGATTGCCCAGAAGGACCGCGCAATAGTCGACGAGCATCTTCTGAGCCTGGTCGGTCAAGGCGTCGAACGATCCGATGACGCGCTTCTTCCGTGCAAGCGCCCGCTCCTCTTCCCATGAGATGCGTCCCGCAAGGTAATCGAGGGAGCATCCGTAGATATCGGCGATACGCATGGCGTCGACGGCGCTGATCTCGCGTTCGCCGCGTTCCCACGAGCCGAACGTGCGCGACGGAATGCCGAGCGCACGTGCCGCATCGTCCTGGCTCAAGCCGGCGTGCTTGCGCGCCTCTTTGAAATTACCCTTCACGAGAACCTCCTTAATACAGGAGATTCTACACGTTAGGTGGCATTACCACAATAAAACTCCAGCTTATAGTGTTGACTTGCTCAATAGGTGCAGCTATATTCATCGTAGTTTACACATTACGTGATTATCGATGAATCGAGGGGCGGACGTGGGCTATGACATGCAGGCAATCGCTCGCCGGATGAAAGGCCTGAGAACCGAACGAGGGCTCGATCAGGCGACGCTTTCCCGCATATCCGGCGTCTCGCTGAACCTCATCCAACAGTACGAAACCGGGCAATCGGCCATGCGCCTCGACACCGCGGCCAGCCTCGCCGAAGCGCTCGGCTGCTCGATCGACGCCCTTCTCTGCAGAGGCTGACGGCACCGCATGCGCACCATGAACGTTCAAAAGCTTCGCTTCATCTCGCGCGTCGTGTAGAGAGCGTCGTCGCCCCAGAGGACGACCTCGCCTGACGCGAGCGTCGCCGGCACGTCTATCACGCGCTGGTTGCTCGATCCGCGAAACCTCAGGCCCATGCTCTTCTTCGCCTGCACGAACGGGCCGTCCACCAGCACGTCGAGGGTGGCCATGATGCGATCGGTGCATTCGGTATGCCCTGATCCGCGCGTCAGATTCTCGAACGTATGTCCCGAATAGAGCCAGATCGTCTTGTCGGGGAATTCCCGCCGCACACGTTCGAGGAAATCGACCAGGCCCGCCTGGTTCTCCGGCTCCATAGGCTCGCCGCCGAGCACGCTCAGGCCGTCGACGTACAGAGGGCGAAGGCTTTCGACGATCTGGTCTTGGACGGCGGCGTCGAAGGGATTGCCGGCATGGAAGTTCCATGCCTCCTCGTTGAAGCAGAACGGGCAGTGCATGCGGCACCCCGAGACGAACAGGACGGTTCGCACACCTTCCCCATTGGCGATATCGCAGTATTTGATCGTCGAGTAATGCATCGCTTCATGCTCCAGCCCGCAGAAAGCGACGCCGCGCGCATCGCGCGCAGCGCCGCCTTTCGATTCCGTGCCTACCGATCCGTGTCCGCATCGCCGACCGACGGCGGCATCCGGCCGGTGCGTCTGACGCGCCTACAGATGCAGGACGCGGTCCTTGATCTCCTGGGTGCGGCCCTGGTTCCAGTACTGGGTACCGATGTAGCCGCAGGTGCGACGCGCAACATTCATCGTCGACTGATCGCGGTTACCGCAGTTCGGGCATTCCCAGACCAGCTTGCCGTCATCTTCCACGATCTTGATCTCGCCGTCGTAGCCGCAGCACTGGCAGTAGTCGCTCTTGGTGTTGAGCTCGGCGTACATGATGTTCTCGTAGATGTACTGGATGACGGACACGACGGCCTTGAGGTTGTCCTGCATGTTCGGGACCTCGATGTAGCTGATGGCGCCGCCCGGGGACAGGCGCTGGAATTCGCTTTCGAACTTCAGCTTCGTGAAGGCATCGATCTCCTCGGCCACGTGGACATGGTAGCTGTTGGTGATGTAGCCCTTGTCCGTGATGCCCTTGATGACGCCGAAGCGGCGCTGGAGGGCCTTCGCGAACTTGTACGTCGTGGATTCGAGCGGCGTGCCGTACAGGGAGTAGTCGATGTCCTCGGCTTCCTTCCATTCGGCGCACTTGTCGTTCATCTTCTGCATGACGGCCTTCGCGAACGGCGTGGCCTCCTCGTCGGTGTGGCTGTGGCCGGTCAGATACTTCACGCATTCGTACAGGCCCGCGTAGCCGAGGGAAAGCGTCGAGTATCCGCCGTAGAGCAGCTTGTCGATGGTCTCGCCCTTCTCGAGGCGCGCGAGGGCGCCGTGCTGCCACAGGATCGGGGCGGCGTCGGACAGCGTGCCGCGCAGGCGGTCGTGGCGGGCGCGCAGGGCGCGATGGCAGAGCTCCAGACGCTCTTCGAAGATGTCCCAGAACGCATCCACATCGCCGTGGGACGAAAGCGCGACGTCAGGCAGGTTGATCGTGACGACGCCCTGGTTGAAGCGGCCGTAGTACTTCGGCGTGCCCGGCTCGTAGTTGCCGGCGTTGGCCACGTTGTCGTAGCCGTTGCCCGAGCGGTCGGGCGTCAGGAAGCTGCGGCAGCCCATGCAGGTGTAGCAATCGCCGTCGCCTTCGACCTCGCCCTTGCTGAGCTTGAGCTCGCGCATCTTCTTCTCGGAGATGTAGTCGGGCACCAGGCGGCGCGCCGTGCACTTGGCGGCCATCTGCGTCAGGTAGAAGTACGGCGAGCCCTCGGACACGTTGTCTTCCTCGAGCACATAGATGAGCTTGGGGAAGGCCGGCGTGATCCAGATGCCCTCTTCGTTCTTGACGCCCTGGTAGCGCTGCGCGAGCGTCTCTTCGATGATCATCGCGAGGTCGTGCTTCTCGGCTTCGTCCTTGGCTTCGTTGAGGTACATGAAGACGGTGACGAAGGGCGCCTGGCCGTTGGTGGTCATGAGCGTGACCACCTGGTACTGGATGGTCTGAACGCCGCGGCGGATCTCGTCGCGCAGGCGCTTCTCGACCACTTCGGAGACGCGCTCGGGCGACGATTCGAAGCCCAGCGTGTTGATCTCGTCGAGCACTTCGCGACGGATGCGCTGGCGGCTGACGTCGACGAAGGGCGCGAGATGCGTGAGCGAGATA
>ERZ773065.737-NODE-737-length-17646-cov-3.784947_pt1 | contig 17646 bp, 14 predicted proteins | sample MGYA00580623_ERZ773065 | MGnify/ENA primary metagenome ERZ773065 (study PRJEB29015, sample SAMEA2738017) | human oral metagenome | biome: human oral; feature: human-associated habitat; material: dental | place: China | collected 2047 ... | reverse complement strand
CCCATAGCACTGAGGAAATACCTGTTCCCATTCCGAACACAGAAGTCAAGCTCAGTAGCGGCGAGAATACTGCAGTAGCGGGAAGATAGCAAGGTGCCAAATTATACGGAATAACCACCCAAACGGGTGGTTTTCTGTTATTTGGATGATGTCCACTTCTGAGATGTTTTTATATTCATGAACATACTGAAAGATAATAGTAACAACTATTAATTTTGTAATAACTTTGCTAGTTTTGCCCTAAGTCCAGTCGGTTCTTCTGTTCCTACAAGAGTATCGATGGCAACTCTAAGTAGACCAAATGCTGTAATAAAAGAATAATCAAGGTCTTCTGGTGTTGTATTTGTAATACCAGGAATGTCAACATCATCAAGTAAATGAACAAGCGGTCGTCTTGAAAAAGGCAAATCAGTATACCAATCTTGAGTAGCTAAAGCCTCTTGTAATGCCACAAGTCCCGCTCCACCTCCACAGAGTAAAATTTTAGTCGGCAATGCTTCAACTAATGGAAAATCCTCTAGTGCAACAGTAATACCAGAAAGCCAGACGTCAATATTATCCGAAATAGCTTCCTTAATTTTGCGTGCTCTCTCTGGCGTAGATAGGATCTGTTGAATTTCATTTTTTCTCTCTGCATCTGCTACAGTTTCATTGCTATGTTTTAAGGTTAATTTACTTAATGAAATCCCACTAAGTTGTAGTTTTACAGCTTCGGCGGTATCATAATCAAGCCCAGTCTTACTTGCAATTTGATGAGTAAAGCTTCTTCCACCAATTCCGAACATCTTCGTGCCTTCAACTCCTCCATCATCCACCACAGCAATATCGGTAGTACCCCCACCAATATCCATCACAATTGCTGAAAAATTCGATTCTAATTCATTACCAAGACAAGCACGACAAACCGCGAATGGTTCAACCGCTACGGCAAGTAAATCCAAATTCAACTCTGCACAAACTTTCTCAATTGCAGAAATATGCACAAGCGGTGCAAACGCAGTGTAAAATTGAATCATTAAATCCGAACCCTTAAATCCGATCGGATTTGAAACCTTATATCCATCAATCGTCAATGAAACGATTGCTGAATTGATTAATCGCACTTCAACCTCAGGATTATCCGTTTCAAGTGTAATCTCTTGTCTTGCCTGCTCTCCCGCTTTATCTTGTACTTTTTGAATTATTAACTGCATCTCTTGATCGGAAATTGGCTTATTTCCATCTTTACGACGATATCTTACTGTACGTGTATTACCTTTAATTAACTCTCCAGCAATTCCAACGACGCATGTCTTACAGATTACACCTGCCATCTCTTCAGCACAGGATAAAGCTTTTTCACAAGTTGAAACCACGGCAGGAATATCTGCAATCGCCCCAGCATACATATTTCCCATATTCTGATGTTCTTTACCCACCCCGATAATTATGAGATTATCATCGTCAGTTTTTTCGGCAATCACGGCTTTGATAAATTCTGTCCCAATATCCAATGCTAAAATAACATTTTCGGGTTTTACTTTATGCGACTTGTCTATATCTAAATTTGTTTCGTGCATATCAAATAGTTTTTAATTATAACCATTATAGCACACAAGTTTTTAGTATTTAATTTGCTATTTTAATAATATTTTGTTAAAATGAAGACATACTTGAATAATATCCGGCCGAAAGGTCGGATATTTTAGACTCAAGCTAATAAATAATGAAAAATAAATTAAAGAGAGGAAAAATGGAGGGTATAGATCTTAAACAAATGTCTTCAATGGTCAGATTGATCGCTGAAGAAAAAGGGCTTCCTGAAGAAGTAGTGCTTAATATTATTGAAACTGCAATTGCTGCCGCTTGGCGTAAGGAAGAAGGCGATAAGGATATGAATGTCCGTGCAGTTCTCAATCTAGATAATGGCGATGCAGAGGTCTTTGTTGCAAAAGAAGTCATCGAAGATGGTCTTGCATATAATCCAGCAACCGAAATTCCAGCCAATCTTGCTAACGGTAAGAAAATCGGTGAAATTGTTGAAGAGTCACATAAGGTAACTTCTTTTGGTCGTGTGGCTTCAATGACTGCTAAACAAGTCATTATGCAGCGACTTCGCGAGGCTGAACATGAGGCAATTCTTACTCTGTATGAAGATAAAATTAATACTATTGTAAATGGCACTATTGCTCGTGTCGAGCCTAAATTAGTTCGTGTTGATCTTGGTAAGGCAACTGGCATTATGCTAAAACAAGATCAAATTGAGGGTGAATATTATAAAGTCGGTTCAAGAATTAAGGTTTTAATTAAAGCCATCGAACGCAGCGAACGTGGTGCAGAACTCCTCGTATCACGTGGTTCTGCAGAATTTATCAAACAACTCTTTATTCAAGAAGTTCCAGAGATTGAAAATGGTACAGTTGAAATTCATGCTATTGCTCGTGAGCCAGGACGTCGTACCAAGATTGCTGTTTCTTCGACCGTACCAGGTGTTGATCCTGTCGGTACTTTCGTTGGTGGACGTGGAATTCGTGTTCAAGCAGTAATGAACGAAATTGGTGATCGTGAAAAAATTGATATTGTCAACTGGAGCGACAATATGTCAGAATATATTCGCGAAGCATTAAGTCCTGCTGAAATCGTCAAGGTCGAATTAGATGGTAAACATGCCAAAGTATATGTCAACGAAGATCAGCAATCAGTCGCAATTGGTCGTCAGGGACAGAATGTTCGTCTTGCTTCAAAGCTAACTGGTGTCGAACTCGATATTGAACTAGCTGAAGCACCAAAGAAAAAGAAGCGCAGTAATGCTGAGGATTCATTACTTTCTGCCCTAGAAGATAGCAACACGGAAGAATAATTAATTTAAAAAATAGACCAATCTGGTCTATTTTTTTATGCACAATAAAAATCACTTTAATGTTTTATCAACTATGATTTCTTTAAATTCTTTAGGCTTTAAATCACCAAGTTTATATTTACCAAACTCAATACGTTCTAGACCGATTACCTCGTAGCCTAATGCCGCAAAAGTACGACGAATTTGTCGATTTCTCCCCTCCGACATCTCGACCTGTAGTCGCTTACCAGAAACCTTACCATCTTTATCAGGAATTTTCATAATAAATAGCTTACTTAATCCGTCATCTAAGGTAATTCCAATATCAGAAATCATCTGTTGATGTAGAGGAAGTAATGATCGGTCCAAGTCAACGATATAAGTTTTAATTTTAAAGAATTTCGGGTGAGTCATGTGAAAGGCGAAATCCCCATCATCAGTTAAAAGGATTAAGCCCGAACTTTCTTTATCTAATCTCCCCACGGTTTTTAGTGTCTGATACTTTTTTGGTAATAGTTCATATAAGGTAGGTGTATCACCTTGTCTTCTTCGCGACGAGACAACCCCGCGCGGTTTATTGAATATTAAATAAGTATTTGTGTGTTTATGATTGATCTGCTTTCCGTCAACCAAAACTTCCTGTTGATCTGTAATTTGTTGACCAATCTGTGCATTTTTCCCATCAACCAACACGTGTTGGTTACTAATTAAAATATCTGCCTCTCTACGAGAAACACCAAGTCTTTCTGCTAAGAATTTATTTAAACGCATATTTTTTAAAAGAAAGTTATACTGACCCCATCCCCCCAAGGATTTGATCCATTTGATCTCTAATATTCATCCCAGATTCATCAGTTACAGTATCAATTGTATATGAATCGGCAGGCTGTTTATCATTAATATTCGAATTTGATTGCGAAGTTATCTGTGAAAAGTTTGGCTGTACTGCTACTTCTTGCTGCGCTGTTTGGTTCTGTGAAGTAATCTGCGCATTTTCAATAGATTGATTTTGCTGAACCGGTGAGACTTGTGCTACTGATTGATCTTGCTGTACTAATGATTCTTGATTAGTTGATTGATTTTGCTGGTTTGTCATGGTTTGATTCATTGGTTGATTTTGCTGAATTGAAGATACTTGGTCAGTCGGCTGGGCTTGTGTAGCAGTTTGATTTATTGTCTGATTAGCTGGCTGATTAAACTGAACATTTGTGGAAACTGTAGGTTGAGTATTCTGTACAGCAGGTATTTGTTGGGCACTTTGACTTTGTGAAACAGCTTGCTTGTTCTCGGTATTGTTATTTTGGTTTTGGTCTAATACTTCATGCACTGCATTAACGACATCTTCAATTCCTACTTGTGATTTAACCAAAAAACGATCAGCTCCCAGTGCTTCACCGCGCGCGCGTTGATCTTCGGAAGAAAGTGCAGTCATCATGATCACCTTTATGTTTTTAGTCTCTGGTGTTGATCTTAAAATATCAAGCATATCGAAACCAGAAATTTTTGGCATCATTACATCAGAAATAATTAGATCAGGTTTTTCTCGTACTGCCATTGCTAACGCTTCTTCACCGTCGCCCGCCGGCACTATCTGATATCCTTCAGCAGTCAAACGAATTCCGTATATCTCTCTTAAACTCTGATCGTCTTCGACAAGTAATATTTTTGCCATATATTATCCTTTTTAATTATTTGTTGGTGGTACTTGATTAATATTATTTAATGTGGACGGATTTTCTTGTTTGAAATATACACTTTGCGTCTGTAGTGCCTGCGGCATCTGTTGTACCTGTTGAGCTTGTGGAACTGATTGACTATTTTGCACAAATTGGGGACTTTGTGCGTTAGTTTGCGTTGGTTGAATAAACTGGGGATTTTGCGGAGTATGTGTTAAAACTGGCTGTGGATTTTGAACTTGTCCAGATTGGGTAATAGGCATATTTGAAACAGGTTGCGATACTTGTGGAGAATTTGAAGTTTGCTGAATATTAGAACTCTGCGAGAAATTTGGAGTCTGTGAAACACTAGGATTCTGTGGGGAATTAGAAGTTTGTGAAATATTGGAGCCTTGTGAAAAATTTGAAGTTTGTGAAGTATCAGTACTCTGCGAGAAATTTGTATTATTCTGTGTACCATTATTATTTGCTTGATTTATTGGACTCATTGTTTCAATATTTGAAGCAATTTGTTTACGACGCTTATATTCTTCTGCCGTAATTCTTGGGAAGGAAAGATAAAAAGTTGATCCTTCACCAAACGAGCTCTCAGCCCAAACTTTACCACCCATCGCTTCCACGCGTTGTTTTACTAGATATAACCCTAAACCCGTCCCACCAACCGTACGTGTTTGTGAATTATCAGCACGATAGAATTTTTGAAAAATATGCTTTAAATCATCTGGAGATATGCCAATTCCAGTATCTGTTACGTTAATTAACACACGATCATCATCTCCCCGTACATTTACCCAAATACCCCCTCCCGTTGCCGTGTATTTGATGGCGTTTTCCACTAGGTTATTAATTGCTTCTCGAAGAAAATCAATATCTACACTTGAATAAACTTCTTGATTAATAGTCTTGCCCGCCCCATCACGACTTGTCCCAGCTGCTCCAAAAGTATAATGGATGCCCTTTTCGCTCATTTGCGGGACTTGACCATTGACAATCGAACGTACAGTCGAAGAGACTTCGATCGGGGAAAGCTGTACCTTTATTTTTTTATCATCTAGCTTAGTTACATCTAACAAATCTTTAAATAATCTCCCTAAATGCTTAGAGGAAGCATGTGCTTCTTCAAGGTATTTCCTCGCACGATCATCAATTGTGGCTGTTTTGGGATTGAGTGCTAATCCTAAATAACCTTCAATTGACGCAACTGGAGTCCTCATTTCGTGCGATGCAGTCGAGATAAATTCAGTCTGCTCTCCTTCCTCTTCAAGCTCTCTCGCAATATCACGCATAGTTATGATTCGTTCATTCTGTCCGGAGGTTGCACATACGATTGTAATTGCGACTGGTCGTCTTTGTTCTTGCATACTTACAAGTACTAAGTCAGAAGTCGTATAATTTTCTCCAGAATTGATTGATCTTATTATTGGATTTACATTATCTTCAATTTTTAGACCTTCTCCATTTTCTAGATGCAAAACAGAACTAATTTGCAAATTTAGAATCGTATTTGCGTCAGTAGCTCCCAACATTCGCATAGCCGCAGGATTAGCGAGTAAAATTATTCCAGTCGGATTTGTAATAATCAGACCTTCTTCGATTGTATTAAATACAAGATTTGCCAAAGCCGAAGTATCCGTCACTTTGTTATTGACTACCACTGAATTATTTTTTGTCTCTTTCTTTTTTACAAAGTTAAAAATACTCATCAGCTAAATTTTAACATAAAAATTATGTAATGTGATAAAATCGATTCATGAATAAGGACATCTATTATATAGAGCCAGAGGATGATATTACTGACATTATTACTCATTTGAAGGCTTCTAAGCAAAAAGTCGTCGCTCTCGTTCCTCCTAAAAAGATCAGTGTTTTACGTAGCGCCATTAATTTAAAATTAATTGCCAAAGCGGCTAAAACACATGATAAAGCAGTCGTTATTATTACTCTTGACCCTGTTCTTATGAAATTATCAGCAGCATCTGGACTACCCTTCTCAAAAAATCTTCAGTCTCGTCCAGTCCTACCTAGTGAATATAAAGATCCTGCTTCCATTCACCAGACAGTTGAAGCTTCACAAGAAATCAGTGAGATGGGCGATGAACTTCCTAAAGGCTTAAAAAAGGCAGGACAAAATAATAAGAAAGATTCAAGTAATCTGGAATTGTCGAAAAAACAAGACAACAAGCTTTTAGATTCTAAAAACGATAGTCAAGATTCACAATCGACAATCAATTTGGATTCACATGAAATTTCGCAAGACCCATCAAAGAAAGATGAATCAAGAAAAGTTAAAAAAATCCCTAGCTTTGATAAAATACGAAAATGGATTATGTTAGGTGTTGCCGCATTAATAGTCTTGATTGCCGGTGGTATCTGGGCCTTTGTTTTTGCACCTGCAGCAAAAATTTCCGTTAAAATCAAAACTACACCTGATAATTTCTCTGAAAATGTTACTTTTACTACCACAGCCGAACAAGCCTCAAATAAAGACGGTAAAATTCTCCTTGAAACAGAAAATTTAGAAAAAGAAAGTTCGTTGGAATTCAACGCTACTGGTGAAAGGAATGACGGTAATAAGGCAACCGGACAACTAATCCTCACTGCAAGTTTCTCCTTTTCCTCCTCAACGGCTACATCAAGCTCGCCAGAACGCATATCAGTACCGACCGGTAGTGCTTTTGCGAAAGGTAATCTAAATTATCTAACAACAGCAAATACTGATTTTAGCTGGGATGGCTCAACATCAAGTTGTACAGCTCGTATATCAAACACCTGTCAAATCCGCAAAACTGTAAACGCAATAGCCTTTGAAGGGGGAACTAAGTTTAATATTGGTCCAAGTAGTAGTGGCTGGCAGTCCTCTGTGAATCGTGTTGACGCCTTTAACTCAGCTGCCTTTTCTGGTGGAACAGACAAGAATGTTAAAATTGTAACCGCTGCAGATGTGGAAAAAGCTAAAACACAGCTTAATCAAGTTGACGAAGGTAAAGAAGAGTTATTCGCAAAAGTCAAAGACTCGGATTTAAGAATTGATGCAAGTTATAAAAAGAGTGTAGGTAATGCCACACCAAGTCCAGCCGTCGGTGAAGTTGCGACAGATGGTAAATCGAAATTAACCGCAAAAATTAAGTATAGCGTAAATGTTTTAGATAAGAGTGCGGTCAATGAATATATTCGAGCTGTGGTTAGTAGTCGTCTTGGTAGTGATCAAAAAATTTATGATATTAATTCATTATTCATCGAACGTTTTCAAGACGGTAATAATGCATCGGCTAAATTAAAAGCCACCATCAAGACTGGACCTGAAGTGACTGAGAAGACCGTACTTGATAAATCACTTGGTAAAAAGATCGGTGAGGTGACCACTCTGATTAAATCGATTAACGGTGTTAGTGAAGTTAAGGTGGATACTTCTTTCCCTTGGGTCCGTTCAATACCAGATGATCCGAATAAGGTCAGTGTGGATATCACTATTGAGGAAAATAATTAAAATTTATGAAAATTATCGGGCTGGATGTTGGAACGGTACGCATTGGTGTAGCACGTGCCGACACAGTGACTAAAATTGCTATCCCTGATGGATATATTAATGTTAATGGACAGGAAGTATCTGAAATCCAGAGACGTTTAAGATTTTATAATTCAAATGTTCTAGTCATTGGTATGCCACGTAGTAATGACGGAGTACAGACTGCACAGTCAGAGTATGTCAAAAAATTTGCTATGCAAGTAGCTGCAATCATCCCAGGAATAAAGATTTACTTTCAAGATGAGTCATTAACTTCTGTTGAAGCCGAAAAACGTCTTAGGTCTCGCAAGCCTAATTTCCAGAAAGGTGAAATCGATGCTGAAGCCGCTTCGATTATCTTACAAGACTTCATTGAGTGTATGCAGGCTTCTATTAATAATCAGCAGTCCATTTCGCCCGTTGATTTTAAGGATTTAGAAAAACAATTAGATGAAAAAGTAGAATCAAATAAGGAAGAAAAACAAAAGAAAAAACCAAAGAAATCCAAAATGCGAAAAATTATTACTAGTTTAATTATCATTCTCATATTAGTCTCAGCTGGGCTTGGTGGAGCTTATTATTGGCTAAACCAGCAACTGCTTCCACCCAAAAAAATCTCATGCAAGTTTAACTCACCCACTGAAGCTGCGGCAGGAAAAGAGGAAAATCCAGATTGTCAGTATCAAAAATTCGAGATTAAAACCAATGAAACGATCGACGTTATTACTAAACATCTAAAAGAAAGAGGTTTTATTCGTTCTGAATTCGCTTTCAAATTGTATTTAAAAATTAGCAATAAAGCCACTAAAATCAAAGCAGGTTCATATTATTTACGTAGTAATTTTTCTGCCGAAGAACTTGTCTCACAACTAGAAAACGGTGTTGGTACGAGTCAAGTTTTTAATCTTACGGTTCTTCCAGGAGAAACGGTCAGTGATATTAAGAAAAAGTTAATCAATCTGGGTTATTCATCAGAGCAGATTGAGGCTGCCCTCCTCAAGAAATACTCAAGTCCTGTTTTAAAAGGTCTCTATGACGGTGCAGGCAAGCTAGAGAACCAAGCCCAACCAGCAAACGTGGCTCTTGAAGGTTATCTTTATGGTGAAACCTATCAGTTCTACCAAGGTGAAACGGTTGAACATATTTTTGAAACCATGATTAAGCAGCTCAATAATGTAATTTCCCTTGAACAAATTGAACAAAAGCTCGAAAAACGAGGTTTCACCTTGAGAGATGGGATTATTCTTGCTTCAATCATCCAGAAGGAGGCACATTCTGAAGATATGGCAGGGGTATCCATGGTTTTTCAAAATCGTTTGAGAGTAGGTATGAGTTTAGGCTCCGATGTAACCGCCACTTATGCTGCTGATTTATTGAATCCTAATCGAGATAAAACTGATCCCAATAATAATCTTCGAGTACTCGAAGCTGATAGCCTCTATAATACTAGAAAACATACTGGCTTGCCTCCAGGACCAATTTGTAGCCCATCTCTCACTGCTCTTATCGCGGTAGCAATGCCTGATGAGAATAAGCGGTCCATGTACTATTTCTTGACAGGGGATGACGGAAAGATGTATTATAGTGTAACCGGTAATGAACATGAACAGAAGAAACGCGACTTTTGCCAGAAACTCTGTAACGTGGGTCTATAGGTGGTTATCGGCTAGTTATGACAGCAAGAAAACACAACAAAAAATCATTTATTAAGCGAAACATCAAGGTTCTGCCCTATATCTTCGTTTTTTTTGCAATTATTGGAATTGTAAATTATGGTTCGAAAAATAAACATGTTGATGGCACCACGAATAATTTGAATCTTCAATCAATTTCAAAAAAAGATTACGCAGTTTCAACTGACCAATTATCTGAATTTTACGTCGTATCAGAATTAGCCAGTAATATGAGTCTCGCATCTTCAGAAGTAGTTAATGTTAATTATAACTCCCTGACAACTTTACATGATTCTGGACAGGTTTCCACCGAAAAAATGGAAAAACCTATCGCCCCATTATCAAGTAACTGTCTCAAGGTTGGTGTAATCACACATACGGTAGCTGAAGGTGAAACTATTGCATCGATTGCCGCGAAATATGCATCTTGTGGAGTAAATGACACAATGGTACGCTGGTCAAATAACTTTAAAAATACCTATGAGCCAAAGGTCGGCGATAAGATCTATCTTCCATCTCGTGCTGGTTTTGTTTATAAAATAAAAAATGGTGACACGATTGATACAGTTGCAAGTAAATATGGGGCAAAGTCGGAAGAAATTATTACAGCTAATAACTTAGAGTTAAACCAAAATCTCGTTGCTGGTGAACATTTATTACTGCCAGATGGAAATTTGCCAGAAGCGGAGCGTCCTGACTATGTTGCCCCTCATTATATTAATTCTCAATCACAAAGTTACACTCAATCCGTCTATTATCGAACCTATTGGACACCAGCAAACCAAATGCCTTGGGGTTGGTGTACTTGGTATGCTTGGCAACGTCGATACGAACTAGGTGGCGGCTATGTTTTACCAGGTGGACTTGGTAACGCTAATACTTGGGATAATGCTCTCGTTGGTCTTTTCCCAACAAGTCGTGGTTCAAATCCACAGCCAGGAGATGTTTTCCAAACTGACTCTGGGTGGTATGGACACGTTGGAATAGTTGATTCAGTAAATTCTGACGGTACAATCACTGTTTCAGACATGAACGGTATTGCCGGCTGGGGGCACGTTGGTCGTAAAACTGTACCACAAAGTACTTGGGCAGGTTATCTATTTATTCATAGTCGTTAAAATGGTAAAATAGGCTAAATATGTTTTGTGATGTTGCAAAAGTTAGTCTAAAAGCAGGAAAAGGCGGCGATGGCGCTGTCTCTTTTCGGCATGAAATCTATATTAATAAAGGTGGTCCTGACGGCGGGAATGGTGGCAAAGGCGGCTCGATTATTTTTAAAGCCGATAAGGACACTAATACGCTGATTGATTTTCGTTATAACCCAATTTTGGTGGCTGAAAATGGTGGTAATGGCTCAGGTACCCGTAGTGCTGGACGTGCGGGGAAAAATTTAATTGTTGAGGTTCCTATTGGTACCGTAGTTAAACGCGACGGACGTGTAATTGCGGATCTCACTAGAGATAAAGAAGAAGCGGTCATTGCAAAAGGCGGCGATGGCGGTTTTGGTAATGCTCATTTTAAATCTAGCGTTCGGCAAACGCCAGTTATTGCTGAGGTTGGCGAACCAGGTGAAGAATTCGAAGCAGAGCTTGAACTCAAACTCCTAGCCGATGTCGGACTTGTTGGTCTGCCAAATGCTGGGAAATCAACTTTTCTCTCCGTTGTTAGTAATGCAAAACCTGAAATCGCCGACTATCCTTTTACTACCTTGACGCCAAATCTTGGCGTAGCAACAATTGATCGACACGACTTCTTAATTGCTGACATTCCAGGACTTATTGAGGGGGCTGCTGAAGGTAAAGGGTTGGGGCATGATTTTTTACGACACGTTGATCGTACAGCAGTTTTATTACACTTGATTGATATCTATAATAATGATGCAAAAAAAGCATATCAAATTGTTCGTAGAGAGTTAGACAAGTACTCCGACCTTAAAGACCGTCCCGAAATTATTGCTCTCACGAAGTGTGAAGGTGTTGATGAAGAAATCATTGAAATGCAATCCCAAGCAATTCGTGAGATTAATCAAAATGCCTATATCTATTCCATATCTGCAGTTTCCCATCAAGGGATCGATGATTTACTTCGTGCTTTGTGGCAAGAGATTAAGGTGTCGAAATCGAAAATATTAGAACGTCAATCGCTAACTATAGATACCAAAAATATAATCAGTGATCAAAAAAATCAGGTTATATCACTTAAAAAAACAACTTCAAATGAAGAGAACGGATCACAAGTCAAACAAGATGAACTACCAGTTATTTCACTTGGTCGAGAAAAATTAAAAAATACTTGGTCAGTTTCTCTAGATGAGGATGGTGTTTATCACGTAACTGGCGAAAAGATTGAAAAATTTGCACGCCGTACGGATATGTCAAATTACGCTTCCATTAATCGTCTGCGAGATATTCTAAAGAAACTGGGGATTCGTGCTGAACTCACCAACCAAGGTGCTACGCAAGATTCTATTATCGAAATAGCAGGGAAGACATTTACTCTTGTCGAACAATATTAATACTGATATGGATTTTGTTGAACGATATAGTTAAAATATAAAAATCCGATTGTTCTAGTAGCGAAAATTTATTAGATTAAAAATACTCCATTTGGAGTATTTTTCACTGATGCGCGCCCACCCTGGGGCACATTGTTTTGTTTTAATTCGCTTTTTGTTTTTAATGAAATCTCCACACTCCACTATTTTTGAAGCGGAACCCCGTGAAGCGTATCAGCTTATGTTTAATATAACTAATATTTTTGTATTCGTCAATAATTTTGGCTTAATAAATGAATTTTAGCGTATATTCTTCAATAGCTAATTTTACAATGCGTTAGTATTAATAATATGTTTAATGTACTTATTCGCCTCATGCTATAATGAGTTTAATGTCAAAAGTTAAATTCACTATCATCACCCTGTTTCAAGAAGCGCTTATTCCTTATCTTTCTGTCTCCATGATGTGGAAAGCTAGTGAAAAAGGGATCGCCGAATTTGCTTTTGTGGACCTTCGAAAATATGGATTGGGTCCTCATCAATCGGTTGATGATACACCTTATGGTGGCGGCGATGGTATGTTACTACGTTGTGAACCAGTTTTTGCCGCTGTTGAAGAAGTCAAACAAAAAGATCCTAGCGCCAAAGTTATCTTACCCACCCCAGCAGGAAAGATTTGGTCTCAAACTCTAGTTCGGGAGTTTGCAACAAAAATCGAGGATAAAATCGAACAGCACTACATTATTCTGTGTCCACACTACGAGGGGTATGATGAACGTATCTTAACACTTGTCGATTATAAGATCAGTCTTGGTCATTTTGTGCTAACCGGTGGAGAATTACCTGCACTTATCGTTATTGATAGTATTGTTCGTGTTCTCCCAGGCGTCTTAGGTGGTGAAACTTCAGCTCTAATTGAGAGTTTTTCTAATGGCAATAATATTGAATATCCACAATATACTAAACCGGCAGATTTTCGTGGAATGAAAGTTCCTGAAGTACTTCTGTCAGGACATCATGGAAAGATTAAGGAATGGCGCGACGCACATCAGCGACCTTCTGATAATCTATAGCTTAACACTATAATCTAATATTAATAATTTCTAGAAAGCTTGAACCAATAAAAATATAACCATCGTGATATAATTCATCAAAATGAATCTATCTGCAAAATTAGATGAAATTAGGGGTATTGGACCAAAAACATCCGAAGCGCTCGAAAAACGTGGATTTCGCACTTTGTATGATTTACTTTACTACTTTCCACGTACCTATGAAGACTATCAGGCGCAAACCCCAATTATCGATATCAAACCAGGTAAAGTAATTTTGTGTGGTAGAATTCGTAATCTCAAGAATCTCCATACGAGACGACGAAATTTTATTATCACACAAGGAGAAATCTATGATGAAACTGGATCTGTGAGAGTCGTTTGGTATAATCAGCCATATCGAGTAAAAAATTTTAATGAATCAACTGTCTATTATTTTACAGGACAGTATGATTTTAAATATAACCGCTATCAGATCACTTCACCAACAGTTATTACTGCAACAGAAGTTGAACAAAAAGTTGAAAGATTCCAACCGATCTACTCAACAAAAGGTAGTCTTAATTCCGCTTGGTTTAAAAAGATCTTTGAAAAAATTAGACCATATATTGATAGTACCCCTGATCTCTTACCAATGGAATCAGCCCCAAACTATATCTATCGTGGAGCACGCAGCAAGGCATTATTTCAAATTCATTTTCCAAAACAATCTAAAGATGTTGCTTCTGCAAAAAAATACCTGAGTTATGAGGAACTCTTTGAGCTAATTCTAGCGAGTAACCTTAATCGGCAAGAGAATCAAAAACTTCATGCACTTTCTCTTCCGTTTGATTTGGCACAGACTAAACTTTTTATTAAGTCTTTAGCTTTTCAACTTACCGACGCACAGAAGAATGCGGCTTGGGAGATTCTGCAAGATTTAGCAAAAACAACTCCTATGAATCGGCTATTGCAGGGTGATGTTGGGTCTGGCAAGACTGTGGTTGCGGCAATCGCAATTCTGCAAGCGATAAAACATGGTGCACAAGTCGCACTTCTTGCTCCTACGGCGATTCTAGCATCTCAGCATGCGGAAAGCCTTCAGCGTATTTTGTCTCCCTTTGGTGTTAAGATCGGATTATTAATTGGTGCTACAAAGCAGAAAGATAAACTAAAAGAACAGATCAAAGATGGTCAAATCGATTTAATTATTGGTACTCACGCAATCTTAACAGATGACACGATCTTCTATCGATTAGCTTTTTGTATAATTGATGAGCAACATCGCTTTGGAGTTGGTCAACGTCAAAAATTACTTGAGAAAGTATCGTTGAATTATTCAGTTCAACATGAAAAAGCCAAGATCTCTGCTCCGCATTTTCTTGCTATGACCGCTACGCCGATCCCTCGTTCACTACAACTAACCATCTTTGGCGACCTTGACGTCTCGGTTATTAATCAGATACCAAAAGAACGTCAACCGATTCAAACCAAGATTCTCAATGAAGTCAGTATGCGAGAAGTTTTATATCCTGAAATTCTCAAACATCTTGAAGCGGGTGAACAAGTTTATTGGATCTGCCGACTGATTGATCAAGATGAATCTGATCCACAGGAAAAAGATCAATATACTGTGAAAGCAGAAGCAAAACGATTATGTAAAATATTTCCTAAGGCTAAAATAGGTGTATTACATGGCAAGATGAAACCACAAGACAAGGAACTAGTGATGGAGAAATTTAAAGATCATCTCTATGATATTCTTGTTTCTACAACAGTTGTAGAAGTCGGAGTTGATGTTCCCAATGCTACGCAGATTGTTATTATGAACGCAGATCGTTTTGGTCTTGCACAGGCACATCAGCTACGTGGGCGCGTGGGGCGTGGTAAAAAACTAAGTCAATGTTTCCTGATTACTACAGGTGATAATCCACCATCTGCAAGATTGAAAGAACTAGAAAAATCAAATAATGGTTTTTATCTCGCAGAAGTGGACCTTAAATTACGCGGTCCAGGTGAAGTCTATGGAATGATGCAACATGGTGAATTAAATTTAAGAATTGCTAATTTATCAGATACGCAACTGATCGCCGATGCGAGAAAACAAGCCATGAAAATTGCAGCTCATCCAGAAAACATGTTAAAATATAAAGAGCTTAGTCGTTTAATCCAAAAATATCAGCAACTGACTACATTGAACTAATTTAACTGATAAGTTTTTAATCAAAGGATAATATGTATTCGACCCTTGCCTTAACTAATAGTAAAAAATCGGGGAATATTGTTGGTACTCATCAAAAACTTGATAGAATTGCACGTAAACTTTTACAAAAAAATCTCCCCAGTAATGTTTATTTTCCAGATATTAAAGACATCTTACTTTTTGAGGGTATGGGCGGTCCAGATGGTTTAAAGCGTAAAAGCCCAGGTGTTGATGAACCGATGCATTTTATCATCCCAGGACATGATGATGGTAAATTAATAAAAATTATCTTAGATCATCAGTATAATCTGAAAAAAGCGCTTCTGACTGGCAATAAAATACGTGCCGCTTTTGAAGCAGGTTGGATGGCACATGCGGTAACGGACGGGCTTACTCCTGCACATCATTTTCCGCTTGAAGAAGCACAGCATCAGCTGATGACTGAAAAAGAATTTATTAAAGTTTTTGGTATCCCAATCAAAGGTATTATGCATGGTCGTAACTCGTTAGAAACCTTACGTAATAACTGGTTGTACTGGGGCGCTAATGGCTACATGAGTAAACACGTCGCCTTTGAGTATGGTGTAGCTATTACAATGACTGCTTTGCCAGAAAAAGTTGTTACTCCTAAAATTGATAAGAAAAATTTTTTCAACGTAGATATTAAAAAAGCATTCTATCAATCTTTAGATCGCATTGCATCGCTTGATATGTATACTCGCTTCCTTGAGCAGGGTTGGACGACTGATCTCGCCTTTGAAACTAAAAATATTTTACTACCAGAAATCTCGAAAGCCATTACACTCTGTTGGGCTGCATCCATCCCTGAGCTTGAAAATAAATCTAAATCTATTTAATGTATATGCTAAAATAAAAATAAAGGAAAATATGAAGAGCGCACGTGAGATATTTCATCAGGGAAAAGTAACTAATGTCAAAATTACATCCGGTATATTTCGTGGACGAGAATTAAAAACTCCACAAAATGGTGTTACTCACCCGATGGGTTCGCGTGAAAAACTTGCACTTTTTAATTCTCTTAATAACGACGTTGAGGGAAAAATTGTGTTAGATGCATTTGCTGGCTCAGGTGCTTTAGGTTTTGAAACTCTTTCGCGTGGTGCTGCGCATGTAACCTTTATTGAAGCTAATAAAAAAGCGGCTGAAGTTCTAAAACAAAATGCTATATTGCTTGGCGTTTGTGAAAAAATCCGTATTTTTAATACAAAAGTTGAACAAATTGACTTTGACAGTCAGTTCGATATCGTGATTGCGGATCCTCCGTATGAGTATTTTCATGATCTGCCACTCTACGTATTAGACCGACTTGCCCAGACCGCCAGCGAGTACTTTATACTGTCGCATCCTTCCGATTTTGACCCACATGTTATAAATGCACGATTAATTTCCACAAAGGCTTACGCTGGCTCGCGTATTACCATCTTTGAATCAACGGATCGTCAGTAAAAATCTTATTCTAATAGAAAAATTTATTTTGATAAGATTATCTTGGTAATGCATTAGAGATGAAAATTTAGTGTTGCACTTGAGGGGTTGGTTTAGGGTTTTTCTTTACATCTAGTATAAATTATCGTATAATATCACTAGTTAAAATATTTCGAGGTGGTGTCGAAGATTAAGCGGAGAAAATACATGAATAATCACGATGCCAATCGTCCACAACGAATTAAAATCATTATTATTACCATTATTGTTGCTATTATCGTCTTCATTTTGGGTGCGTGGCTTATCACTTCAGCCATTAAGAGTGTAGAAAAAAAGCAAGCTGAAAATCAGACTAGCCAGCAAAATACTAAAAAAGATGAAAATAAACCATCTGAAACGTCTAATTCAAAAAATAATACAAACAATAATGCTATTCAAAATTCTGCAAACAATAATAAGATCACTAATACAAATAATACTAGCAATGCCAATTCTCCAGCTGCACAATATAACACTAACACTAGCGGTAATCAAAACACGGCTGTTTCACAAAAATCCAATATGCCAAATACTGGCCCTGAAGAACTTCTTCCTACTGCTATTCTTGTCGGCGTCGCCAGCTATCTTTTCTTCAAAAATCGTGAATTCAAAGCTCGCGCTGTTGAGAATAAAGCGTAATTTTTACGCCAAAAAGGATAGATTTATCTAAAATCCGATCTTTAATAAAAGTTACAGAATAGAATTTAGTAAACCCGTGGTATAATAGCCACAGGCCCGAGTGGTGAAATTGGTATACACGT
>ERZ773065.733-NODE-733-length-17691-cov-21.586698_pt1 | contig 17691 bp, 16 predicted proteins | sample MGYA00580623_ERZ773065 | MGnify/ENA primary metagenome ERZ773065 (study PRJEB29015, sample SAMEA2738017) | human oral metagenome | biome: human oral; feature: human-associated habitat; material: dental | place: China | collected 2047 ... | reverse complement strand
ACGCCTATATCACTACTGCTATTCCTTATGTCAACGGTTTGCCGCACATCGGGCATGCTATGGACTATATGTTGGCGGACGTGTGGGCGCGATATCAACGGCAAAATGGCCGTGAGGTGCGCTTTCAGACGGGTGTGGATGAACATGGCAATAAAATTGCTGCCAAGGCTGCCAGCCAGAATCAGACGCCACAAGAATATGTTGATCAAACACATATCAAGTTTAAGGAAATTATATCTGGATTGAATATTTCTGCGACTGATTTTATTCGTACAACTGATGCGCATCACCGTGGTGCAGTGCAGTATATCTGGCAAAAATTGTTACAAGCAGGCTATATCTATAAGGGTAACTACGAGGGTTGGTACTGTCAGGGTTGTGAAGCCTTTGTGACGGATAAAGAGGCGACGGAGAATAATGGTATCTGTCCAGATCATCAGACTTCTTATCAGCGACTGAGTGAGGAGAATTATTATTTTAAGACCAGTGCTTTTTCCGACAAAATTCGCCAAGCGATTGAATCAAACAAGATGAAAATCGTGCCGGAATCTCGCAAAAAAGAATTTCTGGAGTTAATTAAAGACGGGTTGCAAGACATATCTATTTCTCGGCCCCGCAAAAATCTGAGCTGGGGAGTGTCAGTGCCGGGTGATGATACACAGGTGATGTATGTTTGGCTGGATGCGCTGAGCAACTATATTACGGTCATTGGCTATCCTGATCGTCCAGATGAGTGGCAACAATTCTGGCCAGCTGATGTACAAGTGGTTGGTAAGGATATTTTGCGTTTTCATGCTGGAATTTGGCCAGCTATGTTGATGGCGCTGGATTTGCCGCTGCCAAAGGTGCTATTAGTTCATGGTTTTATCAATGTTGGTGGAATGAAGATGAGTAAGAGCTTGGGTAATGGTGTTGGCCCGATGGATATTATTCCGGATTATGGCGTGGACGCTTTTCGCTATTATTTCCTGCGCCACGTGCCAACGCAAGATGACGGCGACTTCACTTGGGAAAAGTTTGAAGCGGCCTATAACGGCGAACTGGGTAATGACCTTGGTAATTTGGTGCAACGAGTGGCGAAAATGGTGCAGAATTATCAAGCTGGCGTTATCGGTGATGCGCCACAATCTGAGCACGATATGGGGCCATACCGCTCAGCGATGGATAGTTTCAATTTTAATCTAGCGATGGATGAAACATGGCAAATTGTACGATCATTAAATCAATATATTGAGAGGGTTCAGCCGTGGCAGGTTGCTAAAAAACGTAGTGAAGATCCAGAAGCTGAGGAGCATTTAAATGAGATTTTAGCGCATGCTTGCGGTGCATTACTGCAAATTGCTGATATGTTACAGCCATTTATGCCAGCTACGGCACAGAAAATTAGTGATTTATTTTCTTCTGGTGTAGTGTCGGGGGATATTCAGCCATTATTCCCTCGTTTATATTTACACACGCCAGATCCACGTGGTCAAAAAGTTACTGAGGCAAAATAGTATGATTGGTCAAAAAAATTCTTCGGATGATTTAATTTTGATTGATTCGCACTGTCATTTGCATGATAAAGAGTTTTTTAATGACGATCAAAGACAGGTGATATACCAGCGAGCGATTGAGCAGAAAATTGGCATGATCTGTGTTGGGACGGATGTGGAAACTTCACGTCAAGCTGTTGAGTTTACTAAAGATCGTGACAACACTTGGGCGATAATTGGTATTCATCCACACGACGCTAAAAATGGTGGCGTGTCAGACATTAGGAGGTTGCTTGAGGAGAATCATCCAAAGATTGTTGGGATTGGTGAAATTGGACTGGATTATTTTTATGACAATAGTGATCGTGCGACTCAACAGCGTATTTTACGGGAGCAACTGAGTCTGGCGCAGGAATATAATTTACCAATCAGTTTTCATATTCGAGATGAAAAATCGGCAAGTGGCGCGGTGTGGCGTGATTTTTGGCCGATTTTTGATGAGTTTACGGGACTAAGTGGGGTGTTGCATAGTTTTACTGACACGCAAGAAAACTTGAATAACGGCTTTCAGCGGGGATTGTTGATTGGTCTAAACGGAATTAGCACTTTCACTAAAGATCAGAAACAGATTGAGCTGTATAAAAATATTCCGCTGGATAAAATATTGTTTGAAACTGACGCTCCGTTCTTGACACCAAAGCCATTTCGTGGTACAATCAATGAGCCAGGTTATGTGAGACTGGTGGCAGAATATTGGGCTGAGCAGCGAAACATTGATTTTGCGATGCTGGCCAAAATTGCGACCAATAATACACGACAAATTTTTGGCGTATAAGTGGAGAAATATATGTCGGAGAGTAATAGACAAGGAATTAATGTGGCTTTGCAGCGAGCTTTAGAGCTAGCTAACTCTGCTAATAATTTTGATCCAGTGAAAAACATTAAGCAAACTTCAGAGATCAAATCATTTAATAATGATATTATGGGTAAAACAGCCTTGGCTAGAGAGTCTTCAAAGAATGTTCCTCAGGGTTCTAAGCCTGAAAAAGCACAGCCTAATTTTGTTGATTATAGGAAGAATTTTGTAAAAGAACCACTTGATGTACCTAAACAATCTGCTAAATATGCCCGACAAGCTGCCGAACTGATTAATGCATTTCGGGCAGAAAAATCTGAGGGCTGACACGGTGAAAAGAATTCTTAAAAAAGCTCTAAATTTGGTTTTTGCTGATGATTCTGTGGCGGCTATCGGACGATTGAGAAAAAAAGATCGACCGTTAAAAAAGTTTACAGAACGAGAATTGATTCAGCTGGAGAGCGAAATTGGTGTTACTATATTCGGCAAAAAACCAGCCAATGTGATACGGCGGGAATTTTTTAATTTAGACAAAGATACATGGATTTGGCATGAGGAGATTATTGACAAAAACGGTCAACGTCAAGAGCTAACCACTCGTTACGAGGTGCAGTCTAAGGGGATTTTGAAGGTTCAGCCAAATTACCAATACAATTATCTTGAGGGTCAAGAATTGCAAAATTTTGTTTTGGCTGTTAAGGAATATTATGAGCGTGTAGCACGTCAGCTATATGGTCGTGACCCAGCCACTGGCAAGAAAATTGAAGAGATTTTGGACTAAAAATGCTACAATATAAGTAGTATGAAGGTAAATTCGAAAATAGTTGAAAAATTAGTGGGGTTTGCGTTACCGGACGTTAATGAATTGGTGGTGCGGATTAATTCTCAGCTAGGCGGTGTTGAGGAAATTATAAATATTGGTGAGCGTTATGCGGGTGCGAGAATTGTGCGAGTGGTGGAATGTGCCAAACACCCTGATGCCGACCGTTTGAGTGTTACCAAAATTGATGACGGTGGCGCAGTGTCCGATGTGCCACGTGATGAGAATAATTTAGTGCAAGTGGTTTGTGGTGCGCCTAATGTTCACGCTGATATGTGGGCGATTTGGCTACCACCAAAAAGTACTGTGCCAGCCAGTTTTGATGATACTGAGCGATTTGTGTTGGATGCTCGTAAATTGCGTGGAGTGTTAAGTCAAGGAATGTTGGCGGCAGCTGATGAACTGGCGATCGGGACAGATCATGAGGGTATTGTTGAGATTCAAGAGTATGATTTGCCAGAGGGTGTCGAGCTAAAGGCGGGTGATAGCTTTGCGAAAGTTTTTGGTCTGACAGGCTATGTGCTTGATATTGAAAATAAGATGTTCACTCACCGTCCAGATTGTTTTGGTCAGTTGGGTGTGGCACGGGAAATTGCTGGAATTTTTGGTAAACAGTTTACTAGCCCAGATTGGTATAAAACCACGCAAGCTTTCACGTCAGGCGACAATTCACTGGAATTAATGGTGAAAAATGAAGCCCCAAATAAAGTGCCTCGCTTGATGGCGGTGGCGCTTAAAGATGTTGCGGTAAAACCAAGCCCTCTGTGGCTACAATGTCAATTAGTGGCGATGGGCGGTAAGCCGATCAATAATATTGTTGATGCAACGAATTATGTGATGTTAATGACAGCACAGCCGACGCACGCTTATGATTATGATAAATTGCGGGGACATCAACTGACGGCACGGGTGGCTGATGACGGTGAAAAAGTGAAGTTGCTCAATGATAAAGAGTGTGAGCTGACTAGTGATGATATTGTGATCGCTGACGGTGAGGGTGTGATTGGCTTAGCAGGAATTATGGGTGGTGCTGATTCAGAAGTAACGAATGAGACGAAAAACGTTGTGTTGGAATGTGCGACGTTTGATATGTATGCGATGCGTAAGTCTGCGATGCGTCACGGTTTGTTTACTGATGCTCTAACACGATTTAATAAGGGTCAGTCACCATTGCAAAACCCTGCTGTATTGAAGAAATTGATGCGTTTAGTTGGCGGTGTGCAGACGAGCGAAGTGTTTGATATAGCCTCGTTTGATGATTGTGTTGCGCCAGATGGTATACATCGTGCTGACTCGCAAAGTATTTCCAATACGTTTATTAATGAACGGTTGGGTACTGATTTTTCTAATAATGAAATTGCCGATATTTTACGTCGTACTGAATTTATGGTTGAGTTGGGTGATCGGGGCTGTGACGTCTATAGTCCTTTTTGGCGTACTGATATTGATGAGTCAGAAGATATTGCTGAGGAGGTTGGGCGTCTCTATGGTTTTGACAAATTGCCACGTCAATTGCCGTTGCGTAGCACTAAACCGGCACCAAAAAACATCTGGCGTGAACTTAAAACCATGGTTCGTCAGAGCTTGTCACGTGCAGGTGCCAATGAGGTTTTGACTTATAGTTTTGTTCATGAAAATATCTTGAAGAAAGCTGAGCAAAATGTGACTGAAGCTTATAAAATATCAAATGCGCTTAGTCCTGATTTACAGTATTATCGATTAAGTGTCTTGCCAAATCTACTAGATAAGGTACATGCCAATATTAAGTCTGGACATGATGAATTTGTGATATTTGAGATTGGCAAGGTACATAATAAAAATTGGTCACTTGAAGCCAGTCTGCCAGCTGAGAGAACTTTTGTTGATGGTGTTTATGCTAATAAAAAGCCACAATCTGGAGCACCATATTATCAAGTGCGACGGGTTGTTGAAAACTTGCTAGAGGATCTGAATGTAAAATATGAAATTTCAGCTTTTTCATCAGATGATAATAATTACACGCAAGCGTTGGCGCCATTTGATAAGGAGCGTAGTGCTTGGATCGTGACTGATAATGGCGTAAAACTGGGTATAATCGGTGAGTTATCACAGATTGTGCGCAAGAATTTTAAATTACCGGATTATGTAGCGGCGTTTTCACTGGATTTTGAGATATTACAAAAATTTGTTAGCGATCAGAAAGATTACAAATCGTTGAGTCGTTTCCCGTCAATTTCTCAAGATGTTTCCTTACGCTGTGATCTTAAAACACAGTTTAATGATTTGTTCAGTGTGGTATCGGAGTGTTTAAGCAAGGTTCCTGAGTTTAATGGTGAAATTACACCGCTATGTATTTATCAGGCGCCAGACTCTGACAAAAAAACAGTTACTTTACGCATAAAATTCACCAGTTATGATAAGACTTTACGTGATTCTGATATTAAGCCGGTGATGGAGAATATCGCTAGTACTGCACTAGATAAACTCAATGCTGAAAGAGTCTAATTTCTAGCATGTTTGGCGTATTAGGTTAAGGTTTGTTATAATTAATACAGTTATATATCTTGAAAAAGGAGGGATATGGCAGCTAGAAAAGGCCAAATGATAGGTATTTGGGTAATTACTATCATGATGATTTTGGGGACGCTCGGCGGTTTTATCGCTATGGTGGTTGCTCCAGGTAATGAGAAAAAAGATGCGGCGGAACGGGAGAAAGCTAGTAACGAATATAAGGTAGCGACAGAAGCGTACGAAAAACGGGTTGAGGATCAAGCGGCGTCGCTCAGCGCTCAATATTTCACCACCTTTAGCCAATATAGCACACGGGTAGCGGCCTTTAATAAGGACGAAGTTAAGGAGTTGAAAACTGAAGATTTAGTGGTTGGTGGCGGACCAGAAGTGAAGGAAGATACTATTTTTGCTGCTTATTATATCGGCTGGAATCCAAGCGGTAAGATTTTTGATCAATCTATTGACGGACAAAAGCTTAAAGCGCCAATTAATATTGACGGACCAAAAAAATCTGCCGTAATTGAAGGTTGGAAAAAGGGTTTGGTTGGTATGAAAATTGGCGGTGTTCGTGAATTAACTATTCCATCAGATCAGGCTTACGGCGAGTCTGGCCGAGGTGAAGATATACCAGCTAACTCCCCGCTGAAATTTATAGTTATGGCAATTGGACAGCCGGCAAAAATAGACAAACCTCAAATGCCACAAATCTTGAAAGACTATTACAGGAGGATGTATGGAATCGAATATTAAAGATGTTGTTTTGGTGGGTGCTGGCCCAAGTTCACTGACGGCAGCTATTTATTTATCTCGTGAGGATATTGCGACAACGTTATATGAACGTGGTGTGGTTGGTGGTATGGCAGCGATTACTGATCAGATCGATAATTATCCTGGTTTCGCCGAGGGAGTAACCGGTATGAAGTTGGCAGATGAATTGCAAAAACAAGCTGAGCGGTTCGGTGCAAAAATTGAATATGGCGATGTGACATCCTTGAGGAAAATTGACGACGTTATTGAACTAACCGTTGATGGTGCTACAGTCAAAGCCAAGGCTGTATTGCTAGCGACTGGCTCCAATCACCGCAAACTTGGTGTACCTGGTGAGGATGAGCTTTATGGACGTGGCGTCCATTATTGCGCCACTTGTGATGGTGCGTTTTATCGAGATAAAAATTTAATTGTGGTTGGTGGTGGAAATTCTGCTGTTCAGGAGGCGATCTTCCTAACCCGTTATGCCACACACATTGATTTATTGGTTCGTTCAAAATTGCGAGCTAGTGACGTGTTGCAGAAAGAACTACAAAAATATGTTGATGCGGGCAAAATTACAGTTCACCTGGGCGCTACAACAGATGAGATTCTAATTAGTGATGATAAATTTTACGGAGTTAAATCAACTCAGGCTGGCGAGCAGAAGGAATTTACGGCTGATGGACTTTTCGTATTTATCGGCTTAATTCCCAACACGCAATTTTTGGCAGATTCTGGCGTTGAACTGGATGGCGGTGGTCATATTATCACTGACAGTAACTTACGAACCAATATCGCTGGCGTGTTTGCGTCGGGTGACGTACGATCTGGGGCAACTATGCAAATTGCTTCGGCAGTCGGTGAGGGCGCAGTGGCTTCACAGCAAATCCGTGAATATCTTGAATCATTAAGCTGATAAATTACGATTTAACCTGTTGCTTGATAAAATCTTCTAGCATTTTGATGACTTGAACATTGGTGGTTTCTAAGGCAATTTCTCGTGTGCCAATTATCCCTGTGCCATTAACAAAATTATGGGAACCAAGAATTGCTACCTTGTGATTATTTTTCAGAGAGAAAATAATAAATTTAGCGTGTAGATATTGATCTTTTTTGTAGCTATTATATTTATGATTAAGCAAACTGAAACTTAAAATAACTGAATTTAGGAAAGTAGCGTTTTTAATTTTATTAAAGTAAAAAACTGCTTTGGGGCGACGACTAGCGATCCTCATCAATTTGCCAGTTGGCCCATATTGTGAAACGATGGTGATTTTTCTGGCTTTTTTCGCTAGTTGAGTACAGCGAGCGTAAATCTCGGAGTTCATCGGCATACCACCATCAATAATCACTGTTGACTCACTATCGGCAAAAGTAACATTTCTCACGCCAACGCTAGAACGGTCTTTAGTGCTAATATCAAAATGCGTCTCGAAAATTTTTTCCGCCAAACTATCATTTTCTATTCTCAACATGTAGTCAATATTTGTAAAACTTTCCTTGTCAAGATTTACACCACCAAAAGAGTAGACGATATCATCTATAATCATCCATTTGCAATGAGTACGTGCCAAAAAACTGATCGGGGTATTTTTACCTAGCCACTGAAAAACCACTCCTGCCTGTTTCATCCGTCTTTCCAGTTTCAAAGCTTGCAAGCCACGCCGTTGTTGTTTAAAAATTGAATCACGAATTTCCGTATAAGTTAAAGTGTCGACCATTAAAGATACCGCCACACCTCGTCCAGTGGCATTTTCTAATTCAGTCAGCAATTCCTCAACTTCGGCACAATCGTTATGGAGCGTCGCCACGGTGATAGCAATATGCTTTTGGGCATTTTTGATATCTGAGATTAGTTCACTTGGTAGATTTTTCGCCAGAACTAAGCGGGTATTTTTTGTAATAATCACCCTATAATTATAAGTGATTTTTTGTTAAAATAGAAATGAATTAAGAAAGGAAAGTTTAATGGCAGATTTTAATAAAATTCTTACTCCCGGTGATGTTGATGGCGGTATCGTCAACGTAGTAGTGGAAATCCCAACTGGCTCAAATCATAAAATTGAGTGGAATCGTGAATTGGCGGTGATGCAACTTGATCGAGTAGAGCCGATGATTATGGCTAAGCCGACAAATTATGGCTTTATTCCACAAACTTTGGATGAAGATGGCGATGAGTTGGATGCGCTAATTATCACTGATCAACCGCTGACTACTGGCATTTTCTTGGAGGCACGAGTTATTGGCGTGTTGGAATTTGTGGATGATGATGAGGTTGATGATAAGGTGATTGTCGTACCGGCTGATGATCGTAATACAGGCAACGCTATTCAGTCATTGGAAGACTTACCAAGTCAGCTGTTGAAACAAATTGAGCATCATTTCAATCATTATAAAGATCTGAAAAAGCCAGGATCAACTGTTGTTAAAGGCTTTGGTGATGCGGATCGGGCTAAACAGATCATTCGTGAATCAATCGAGCGGTGGAATAATCAATAAATTATTGATGTCGCCCAAATAGGGCTGAAACACCACCAGTTAACTGCGCCAGAATCCCACCTTGTTTTGACAGTTGGAGGCGCAGTTTTTGTTTGGCGTGCGGTGTAATAACTAGGTTGCGCCAATCGGGCTTAGGATGAGCTGATTTGCTAGTGAGGATTTCCACGGTATCGCCGTGCTGTAAGACGTAATCAAAAGGTTTCATCACGCCGTTTATCTTAAAACCTGAAGCATGGCCAGCGATATCAGAGTGAATTCTGTAAGCGTAATCAAGCGGGAAGGCGCCAACCGGCAAATCATAAATATCCCCCTTTGGTGAATAGACGAAAATCCGATCCGCAAACAGTTTGACACGGAATTTATTTGCATCAAATTTTTTACCCTCACGGGCGCTGGCGGCTGCTTTTTGCAGTTCATTAATCCATTCCAAATCTGTTGGCAGACTGGCCATTTTGCCTCTTTTGTAAGCGTCGGTCAATTTCTGCTCATTGTAATGGAAGCTGGCGGCTAGTCCACGCTCAGCGTATTCATGCATATCATGGGTGCGGATTTGAAACTCTACGATTTGACCGCTTGGTGTCTGTACAGTTGTGTGCAGACTTTGGTAGCCATTTGGTTTTGGATTTGCTACATAATCTTTAATGCGCTCGTAAAATGGTGTGTACATTTCATGCAAAATTCCTAACACCAGATAGCCAGTTGAAATATCATCAACGATAATTCTGAGGGCGATCAAATCATAAATTTTATCAATATCGCCGACTTTATCCATTTTTTTGAACAGGCTGTAAACACTTTTCACTCGACCGTCCATCACAAAATCCAATTTTTCTGCCTTAAGCCGTGCCTCAACTTCACGGCGGACTTTATCAAGTTTACGCTGAGACTTTTTCAAGCGACTATTCATCAAATTTTTGGTTTGAGCGAAAGTTTTGGGCATTAAGAATTTAAAACTTAATTCTTCCAATTGAACTCGCACTCGTCCCATATTTAGCCGATCCGCCAGTGGCGCAAACACTTCAATTGTTTCACGAGCAATTTTTTTCTGTTTCTCCGGCGTCATAAATTGCAAGGTGCGCATATTGTGTAAACGATCCGCCAGCTTGATAATAATTACTCGCACATCCTCACCGACCGCAATCATCAACTTGGTCAGATTATCTTTAGTAATCGGTAGGTAGCTTTTAAGATCACGCATACCAGACCGTGCTTGCGACACCTTGGTCACACCATCCACCAAGAACGCCACGTTGCGCCCAAATAGACTTTCCAGCTCATCCAGTGTAGCATCTGTATCTTCCACTGTGTCGTGTAACACCCCAGCTAGAATCGTGTCAATATCCATACCCCATTCCACTAGAATTCCTGCCACCGCCAGCGGGTGATGGATATACGGTTCGCCACTTTTGCGTTTTTGCCCAGCGTGTTTATTTTCAGCAAAAGAAATTGCCGTATCCAGCTCAAGTAACTGCAACTCATCATACAAGCCACTTTCTTCAGCTTTTACTAACAATTCTTCTCGTGTCATATTCTAATTATAACGCAAATCTGCTATACTTTCATCAATAGGTTAATGCTTTAACGGGAGGGAACATGGCAGTAACAAAAATTGCGATAAATGGCTTTGGTCGGATCGGGCGCAGTGCGTTTAAAATCGCCTGGGAGCGCAGTGATTTGGAGATTGTAGCGATTAACGACTTGACGGACACCAAAACATTGGCATATCTTCTCAAACATGATAGTAATTATGGCGATTATGCTCGTCAGGTGACGTATGATGACAATTCGCTAGTTATTGACGGCACGGCAGTGAAGGTTCTGGCGAAGAAAGATCCAGCAGTGTTACCATGGGGCGATTTGGGTGTTGATGTGGTGATAGAATCAACTGGCTTTTTCACTGATAAAGATGGTGCGGGTAAGCATTTGACAGCGGGTGCTAAGCGGGTGGTGATTTCTGGCCCGACCAAGTCTGATGGTATTGACACTATTGTGCTTGGTACTAATGATTTACAAGTGGCACATGCTACACCAATTGTCTCTAACGCTAGTTGTACTACCAACAGCCTGGGTGCGGTTATGGCGATTTTAGATGCAGAATTTGGTGTTGAAAAATCAATGTTGACGACTATCCATAGTTACACTGCCAGCCAGCGCTTGCAGGATGCGCCGGCCAAGGATTTGCGTGAAGGGCGTAACGCTGCTGAAAATATGGTACCGACTACCACTGGCGCAGCAATTGCCGTCACCAAAACCCTGCCACAATTAACGGGTAAATTTGATGGCCTCAGTGTGCGAGTACCAACTCCAGTGGTTTCACTAAGTGATGTCACTGCTTTACTGCGCCGTAAAGTGACAGTTGAAGAGATAAATAATGCTTTCAGGAGAGCTTCCAAGGATAATTTCTATCAAGGTATTTTAGGGGTATCAGATGAGCCGTTGGTTAGCCGTGATTTTATCGGTAATTCGCATTCGGGTGTGGTTGATTTGCCTTTGACCAAAGTGGTTGATGGTAATTTGGTGAAAGTAATGGTTTGGTATGACAATGAATGGGGCTACTCCAATCGGTTGGTTGAGTTGGTGGCGGATGTGGCGCATTATCTAAAAAAGAATTAGTGAAATTCTCCTGTAAAAAGGAAATAACCCCGCACCGTGATGGTGCGGGGACGCCGTATTTCGGCGGTTTTACAGGGTATTTGTCTTAATGCGCCCTCTGCTGGCGCAGCGTCTCAGTCTACATCACCCTACATCACCCCCCTTCGGTGACGGCCAGAAGGCCGTCACTGCCAATGTCAATAGGATAATACCGACCTCGGCGAGGCCGGTTGCTCTCTCATACATCCAGGCTGGAGCCTGGAGGTCAAACTGCACCGCCACTCCGGCGTAAGCCGGAATGAGGATGACGAAGAGGACGATGATGGTCGCTACTCTTTTGAAAGCAGACATAAGTCTGCCTCCTTTCTTAACAACTGAGGTGCGACTTTTCAAAACCGCGACCTCAAGCGGGGTGAACTCCCCGCGAGTCGCTTTTCGGTTTGAAAAGCTAATATATATATATCATACTGAGATAAAAAAGTCAAGCCTTTTCAGCAGAAAATGTGTTATAATATAAAAACTACCTCTGTTGCAAACTGATAGATCATTTTTCTTAATTTGCAAAAAATCTTGATACCGCTTATACTAAAATCATGAAGATTTATCTAGGATCAGACCATCGGGGGTTTGTATTAAAAGAAAAAGTTTTTGCGTATTTGGCAAAAAATGGTTATGACATTGAAGATGTCGGCGGACGTGAGCTTAATCCAGATGATGATTTTCCGCAATTTGCGGCAGCGGCAGCTTTGCGGGTGATCGGTGATGATGGTGATGACCCACGAGCAATTTTGATCTGCGGTGGTGGTCAGGGAATGTGTATGGCATCCAACCGATTCAAAGGAATTCGGGCCAGTGTTATTTGGGATGCTTATGAGGCAAAAATGACTCGTCAGGATAATAATTCCAATGTTTTATGTTTGCCAGCTCGGGTTTTGGAAGATAATGAGGCAGCTTGGCGGGGCATTATTGAGACATGGCTTAATACGGAGTATCTTAACGCTCCAAGGTTTAATCGGCGTAATGCGCAGTTGGATGAGCTGGTATGAGTGGCGTAATTGTACCGACGGTGCTGGCGGAGAATGCTGAGCAGTATAAAGACCAAGTCGAGCGAATCACCGGCCTGTCAGAAAGAGTCCATATTGACATCTCTGATGGTGCGTTTGCGCCAAATATGACGGTCTCAATTCCTGAGTTATGGGCGCCAGAGGGTTGGATGGTTGATATTCACGTTATGGCACATGATTTGGCGGAATATGTACCGAAATTGATTGCTCTTAGGCCACATTTGATTATTGTCCATGCTGAAGCGGATGCTGATGTAGCGGCAGCCATTAACCAGATTCGTCAAGCGGGTATTTTGGCTGGATTAGCGTTACTTAAGCCAACAGTACCACGGACGGTGGAGGAATTAATCAAGGTGGTGGATCATGTGATGATATTTTCTGGAGAATTGGGGCGATTTGGTGGTACCGCCAGTTTAATGCAATTAGAAAAAATCCGTCTAATTAAGGCGATAAATCCAAAGGTTGAAATCGGTTGGGACGGTGGTGTGACGGTTGATAATGCTTATAGTTTAGTACGAGGCGGTGTTGATGTGTTGAATGTTGGCGGTGTTATTCAAAAGTCATCTAATCCACGAATGATTTTTGATAAATTACAGCAAGAAATTAGTAAAACCGGTATTCTTGGCTAATGGATGAGGCGGTTTATCAGAAGCTGACTTCAGAAACCAATACAGTCCGCCAGTTGGTTTTGAAAATGATTGCTGAGGCGGGTAGTGGACACACAGCCAGTTGTTTGGGATTGAGCGATCTACTGACATTATTATATTTTCATGTCATGAATATTAAACCGGCTGAGCCAAATTGGGCTGGTCGTGATTTGTTTGTGATGAGTAATGGACATGTAGCACCATTATTGTACGCAGTGCTGGCACGCCGCGGATTTTTCCCAGAGCAGGAGCTGTTGTCGCTGAGGAAGCTTGGATCACGCCTGCAGGGTCATCCTGAAAGAGAGCTGGTGCCAGGGCTGGAGACGACCAGTGGGCCACTTGGCTCAGGGCTGAGTCAGGCGACGGGTATGGCGTATTATTTGAAGTTTTTACAGCCAAATCTGAATCGTCGGGTGTTTTGTTTGATGGGTGATGGTGAACTTGATGAGGGTAATATCTGGGAAGCGGCAATGTTGGCGGCCAAATATAAGTTGGATAATTTAATCTGTTTTGTTGATTGTAATAATATTCAATTGAGCGGTTCAACTGATGACATAATGCCACTGGGCGATCTGTCTGATAAATGGAGTAGTTTTGGTTGGTATGTACAACGAGTTGACGGACATAATGTTATAGCAATGGATCAGGCTATCAAAACCGCCCGAGAAGCCAAGGGTCGTCCAAATATGATTATTCTTGATACGGTTGCTGGCAAAGGTGTGTCGTTTATGGAAGGTGATTATCGTTGGCACGGTAAAGCGCCTAGCAAGGAAGAGTTAGCTAGGGCGCTTAAGCAGATTGAGGAGATGAGATGAGTGTTTTGTTGGAAAATTGGCGGTCACCACAATTGGAGGCAATGCGATTTGGTTTCGGGCGAGGGTTGACTGATTTGGCGAAAAATGATGAGCGGATTGTGGCTTTAAGTGCGGATTTGGCAGAAAGTGTCGGTTTGGGTGAGTTTATTAAAGAGATTGGTCCGCCACGGTTTATTGAAGTTGGTGTGGCGGAACAGAATTTGGTGACGGTGGCTTCTGGGTTATCAGCGATGGGTGCGGTGCCGTTTGCGGCTAGTTATGCGGCGTTTAGTCCAGGTCGCAACTGGGAACAGATTCGCACCACGATTTGTCTGAATAATCAACCGGTCAAACTGGTTGGTTCACACGCTGGGTTAAATGTTGGTGCGGATGGCGCAACACATCAGATGCTGGAAGATATTGCATTGATGCGCAGTTTACCAAATATGGTGGTGTTAGCGCCGGCTGATGCGTATGAGGCAAAAATCATGGTTTCGGCAATGGCTAGTGATTCTCGGCCAAATTATGTGCGATTACCTCGTGAGAAAACACCGCTATTCCTCAGTTATGATAATTTTACAATCGGGAAAGCTTATCAGTTACGTGAGGGTAGTGATGTGGCATTACTCGGTACTGGCACGATGACGTACCAATTATTATCTGTGGCGGAGATATTGGCTCAAGATGGTATACAAGCTAGTGTCTTACATTTTCCGACCATCAAGCCGATTGATGAGGCAGCTATTTTGGCGATAACTGAAAAATGTGGACGGGTCGTTACGGCTGAGGAAGGGCAAATTGCGGGTGGTTTTGGCTCGGCGGTAGCGGAATTATTGAGTGAAAAATTCCCTGCGCCAGTGTTAAGAATCGGTGTGCAAGATAAGTTTGGTGAAAGTGGCACGATTGATCAATTGTGGCAAAAACATGGTTTGGACGTTCAATCAATTGAGCAAAAAGTGCGGGGATTTGTGAGTCGTGTACCGGCCTATCAAACAGGTTTTTAGGCGGAGTCTAGTCAATTTTTTGTAGAATCAAGCCTGTTCTGGTTGGCAAATATAATCTTAGAGCATGTTGGCCAGATTCGGGCTGAGTGAAGAATCGTTGATTTTTACTGATGCGTTCATGCCCGCCAAACTCTGCTAAATCACTATCTAATATAATCTCATACGAACCAGGGTCGGCTTGAACGGAGAAGTTAGCATAGGAATCATTGGGTGAAAAATTCAGGCAAACCAGCCATTTGCTACGCTGGAAACAAACCGTGTGATCGTGCTGATTAATAAAAACATGATGAAATTCACCATTAATCTTCTCAGCGACTGCCATTAAGGCTTTATCAAAATTTGCCAACCATTGATATTTCAAAAATCCATTATCTACCAAACTCCATTGACGTCTGGCGTGATGAAATGACCAATTATTGCCTTGACGTGGAAAATCAATCCATTCGGGGTGACCAAATTCATTGCCCATAAAATTCAGATAACCGCCATCGTGGGTTGCGACAGTAAAAAGTCTAATCAATTTATGCAAGGCTATGCCACGTTCTACCTGAGCATTGGTGTCAATCTTATCCATGTGGTCGTACATTTCTTTATCAATTAGCCGGAAAATTAGCGTTTTGTCACCAACCAGAGCCTGATCGTGACTTTCGGTGTAGGTGATCACTTTCTCCTCTTGCCGATGAGAACTGAGTGTGTGAAATAAATCGCCCAAATCCCAAGCTTCGTCCTGACGCTCTTTCAATGTTTTGATCCATAAATCAGGCGCCCCCATATTCAAACGATAATCAAAACCAATTCCTCCGTGTTCAGGTGAGGCGGCTAATCCTGGATAGCCACTCATATCTTCAGCAATAGTGGTAGCGTTGGGATTGACGGCGTGAATCACACTGTTGGCTAGCCGTAAATAAGCGAGTGCGTCCAAATTTACATCCTCACCAAAATAATCTGAATAATCAGTAAAGGACTTCTCCAAACCGTGATGGTGATAGATCATACTAGTGACGCCATCAAACCTAAATCCATCAACGTGATATTCATCTAGCCACCAGCGACAGTTGCTAGTCAAAAAATGCACTACTTCAGGTTTACTATAATTAAATAATCGAGAATCCCAAGCTGGATGGTCGCCCTGAAAATATTGCGTCAAAGTACCATCAAATCGACTTAAGCCTTCAGCTTCATTGCGGGCGGAGTGTGAGTGGACTAGGTCAATAATTACTCTTAATCCCAGGCCGTGTGCCGTATCAACTAGCCGTTTGAAATCGTCTGGTGTGCCGAAGCGCGAAGAAACAGCAAAAAAGTTAGTTACGTGATAGCCAAAACTGCCGTAATAAGGGTGTTCGGCGATGGCCATGAGCTGAACGGTGTTATAGCCGGCTTGTTTGATGCGTGGTAGGATTTCTTGGGTAAAATGGTCAAAACTGGCGACTTCTGGACGCTCGCTACTCATACCAATATGTGCTTCATAGATTAGAGGTGTTGGTGGTGGTTGGGGTGATTGATTTTTCCATTGGTACGGTAGCTTTGGCGTCCAAATTTCAGCAACAAAATCAATAGAATCTTTCTCCTGAATGACACGCTTGACATAAGACGGCAAGCGCCAGCCATCGCCTCCGTCCCAGTAGACATGTAATTTATAGCGTTGCCCGTGTTTAAAGGTTTCTGGCGGAAATTCAGCTTGCCATTGACCGTTAAGGCTGGATTTTAAGGAAAATTCGGACTTCTCTTGCCAATTTGAGAAATCACCCACCAGAAAAATTGCAGTGGCGTTTGGCGCCCATTCACGAAAAATCCAACCGCTTGCTGTCTGATGAAGTCCAAAATAGTGAAAACCTAAGGCAAATTGATCTGGCGTTTGACCATTCAACAGTCGGGTTTCAGCTTGACGCAAAAATTTTTCACGCTGAGCGATGACTGATTTATATGGTGCTAGCCACGGATCTAAATCAATTAAAGTTTTCACGCTCATGGTTATATTATACTACGTGCTATAATAATCCAGATGAAACCTTTTTATTTTGATATTAAATCACGCCTTAATAACACGTTGGCGCGCACCGGCATTGTTCACACGCCGCACGGCGATATTAAAACGCCAGCGTTTATCGTGGTCGGTACTAAGGCCAATGTCAAGGCGATGGTGCCTGAAATGGTGACGGATGTCGGCGCACAGGCGGTGCTAGCAAATGCCTATCACCTATATTTGCAGCCGGGGCATGAACTTATCGAGAAGGCTGGCTATTTGGGTAAATTTATGCACTGGGACGGGCCGACGTTCACCGATAGCGGCGGTTTTCAGGTGTTGAGTTTGGGTTCGGGTTTTAAGAAGGTCTTGGCGATGAGTACTGATGTTGATGAGGAGATTGCCATCGCCAAAAAATCTTCGCGCCACGCTTGGGTAGATGAAAACGGCGTGATGTTTAAATCGCACCTCAACGGCTCATACCATAAGTTTACGCCGGAGTTATCTATGCAGATTCAGGCGGGCATTGGTGCGGATATTACCTTCGCTTTTGACGAGCTAACTTCGCTGATTGATCCGTATGAGTATCAAGTGGAAGCTTTGGCGCGGACGCACGCCTGGGCGGAGCGGAGTTTGGCGGAAGTTAAACGTCTGCGCAAGGCTCGTCCCGACAAGCCGTATCAAGCGTTGTTTGGCGTGCTGCAAGGCGCAAATTATGAAGATTTACGCAAGCAAAC
>ERZ773065.732-NODE-732-length-17703-cov-8.378173_pt1 | contig 17703 bp, 25 predicted proteins | sample MGYA00580623_ERZ773065 | MGnify/ENA primary metagenome ERZ773065 (study PRJEB29015, sample SAMEA2738017) | human oral metagenome | biome: human oral; feature: human-associated habitat; material: dental | place: China | collected 2047 ... | reverse complement strand
CCTGATGCTACCAAGGCGACCATACTCTCTAATGACATCTGCTTCGATTTCTGACGGCTTCGTAGCCCTGGAGCGTTTCATTCCACAGCTTCCTTGCGTGCAGTCTTGAGTGCCTCTTTGCCGTAGCAGACTTCTCGAAGGTCTTTGTCCAGAATCTCCATATATTTTGGGCACATGATTCCGTCGATGCAGAACACCAGATAAGGGCGCGGCCATCCGTCTCCATTATATTTGTTGAGGACAGATGCCGTGATGTCTCCCTCGTATTCAAAAGCCTTCGAGAAGCCTTCTGTCTCTACGATCTCCACGCCGTTTGGGAGCTGCACTTCGACCTCCTCGGACGTGGTACCCATCGGCACCATTCCCCAAGCATGATAAAATCCTTCGACGTTGTGATTCAAAAATAATGTCGTTTTCATGATATGCCTCCTCTTTGTCTGTCAACGGCCTACAGAGGCTAGCGCCTCTCTGACGATCCTTCCCCATTCTCCCGCAGCGTAGAGGTCTACGGAATGAGGCTTCCCACCGCTCACGTCAACGAGATCGCGCCCAATAACCTTGCCATCGTCTATGTGGTCGATATACAAATCCTCTGACACACTCTTCTGTCCCTGTCCTCCGAGATGTTCCACCATGTCGCGGCTGAAATTCAACCGCAGTGTTCCATCCGCTGATGTGAGGCAAACCCTTGCATAGTCTATAGGATCATATCCTCTATAGTCTACTTCTGATTCGACGTAGCCTTCCATAACTACGCCTTCCGATGTCTTGTATATAACGTCCCTCTTAGTCATAATGCGTCCTCCTCTGTCCTGCTAGTCCACGCCGTCTGCGCCATACCGTTCTATTTTTTATCATGTCTTTTTTCGATATGACGCTTTATTTTTCCTGCTATTGCCATAACCTCATGGTGTCTATCGACGCATATTCAAACCCTTGGCGAATCGGAGAAATAGACAGAACGCGAACGATGTGTTGCAGTCATCCGCGCTCGCTGCCCAGCCGAAAAATGCTCAGTTTGATGCGCCGTAGAATCGTCGTAGTTTGGATCGTCGTAGACTCGTCGTAGAGCATCGTAGCCTGCCGTAGAGTCGTCACTTCCTTCCTCATTTTTCTATATACAAAAACAGCGCAATCAATAAGCAGGCAATAATCATGCTATCACCTGCCTTTTATGCGACATCGCCAAAGATGGCCTCTATTGCTTCCTCGACGGTAGGAGCCGCCTTAAGCTGCTCGTCGGTCAGCGCCATTCTCCTAGACGAATCGGAGAAAACTTCTACAAGCTCCTCCATGCGCTCCCTGGTGTACTTGCGTGTTTCTTTCATTATATAACCTCCTTATTTCTGCCCATCGAAGCCCATGTCCTCGAGCTTCTCGAAAACCTCATCCATGCAATTCGCTACACCATACGGATCGCTTCCGTTTTTGATGTAGTTTTCCATGATACTGTCAACGGCTATAACGACATCGCTCAAATAATGCCCTTTATATCCGGACGCAACAGCGCAGGTACAGGCCGCATTATACGCGCCTTCCGTGTACGCCAGCTCGGCATCGGACGCGCCTTCGCGCCTCTTGCCTTCTTTTACGGCAAACGAATCCTCTGCCGCATACTTGACGAAGCGTTTCCAGACTTCTTTCATCTTATTCGTTTTCATCGTTCTTCCTCCATTTCTTATTGATGATCCCGACGATGTCCTCTTTTATCTTTACTTCGGCCGTTATGACGGTTATACCGTCTTTCGATGCCTTAAGCATCCTCCTGCCAACCTCTACCGTTATCTCTGTCTCGTCCAAGAATTTGAACATATTTATCAAATGCTCGGCGTGGAAATACCTATCACCTACAGGGAACGAAAAGACTTTATCCCGCTTGAATACCTTCCGAAAGGCATCGACATCCTGCCTATGGATTGTCGCTTTCTCCTCCGATGTAAAAGCAAGCAGGTTCTCCGTCCCCGACGAGATGATTTCATTCTTGCGATCTGTAAAATAATACGGATTCACTCCTTCAAAAAACGAGAGAGGCGCATCGAGTAAAAAATGCGGGCTGCAAAAATAGGCGTTGCGCCCGCGCGAAGTGATAAAACCATATCCTCCGCAATGCGCCTTCCGTATATTTTTTAGCGTGCGCTCAATGAGTTTCGCGATATTGATTTTCCCTGGCTTGAGCTTCTTCTTCCGTAACGCGTCGACAATGTACGCCTTCGCGATTTCAATGACATCGGACTCTAACGGAGAAAGCCCTAACTTCTCTAGGTCTTTGCAGGAAGGAATATTCCCTTCCAATATTTCTAACAATTTTTCCATGTTTCCCCTTTCTGTTTTCCTCTACTCGTTCAAGAATACTTCCAGCTCCTCGACATACTCCCGAATGACATCTTTGATTGTTCTCCCTTCTTGCGCGAAGTCGTTCAAATTCTTCCATCCATATACTTCTCATAGACATAACGCTTCACGGCAGAAGACTTGTAAATAGCTTCTCCTCGAAATGTCACATGGTATGCTTCCTTCATCGCGGACACGATAAGCGTCACGTCGGGAAGCTCTATTCCGATCAAACGCCAAGCGTCGACATAATTCCATAGCCTTTGCTTAGCTTCCTGCGTTTTCTCTTTGTTTCCGTCGCATGTCTGAAGAAAATAAGCCGCGTCTACGAGCGACCTAACCATCTGCTCTGTCTGCTTTTTTGTCGTTTTCATGTTATATCCTCCTTGTGTTGCGTCTAAATCGTTCTACGACGTTCTACAATCTCACCTATTGACGCACCTATCGACGAAGCCAGAACGCGATCAACCATGTGCAGTGTATCGCACGGTATCACGCGCTCGGCTCGGTCAAAAATGTTTAGTTTGATTCCGGTCTACATGGCCTTCTGAATCACATCCGAATACAGGAAGCTATAATCCTTCCCGTACTCGAAATCAGGACGGCGACGAATCGCTTTCCATTCCTCGTCAAAGACAAGGTCAGAGTCTAACAGTAGACCGACTTTTCGGGCGTATCGGAGAATGAATTTTTCAATCCATCCCGTCATATCCTCGATCTGTTCGGGCTTGTCGCCCTTTCTGTCGAGAACGTATTCAAGCGCCTCGGGGCCGTCGAGCAGTATCGGCTCGGACGTTGTTCCCTGTGCAATTTCCCCGACTTGAAACGTCGTCTTCGTAATGCGAAACAGACAACGTTCCTCCTCTTTTTTCGTCGGCTTGATCGTGACGGCGCGAACGCCGAGAGGAGTACGCAGCGTCGCCTTCGTGCCTTTTCCCGTGTCTTTTGGCAGCTCGAAGAAGATTTCATAACCGCCAATTTTCTTTCCTTTCACTTCATCCGCGCCATCTTTAGAAAAAACAGCAACGGGTTTCCAGTACCCGTTTTCGATGCGGATCGTCCTCGTTTTCTTATTGTACGTCATCATAATATTTGCCTCCCCAAAGCCCGTTAACATAGCTCAGAAGTTTAGCCGTGCGCCGTACCTTATACAGCGTCGAGCGGTCGATGTCGTCCGGCTTTACATCAAAGTGGTTCTCTGCCTTTTCTTTCAAGGCATCCAGCTCCGACATGATCCTACCGTAATACAGCAGAAAATTATCGAGCTGCATATCATTATCATTCATGATTATTTCTCCCTTCGCCGCACCTATCGACGAAGCCAGAACGCGATCAACCATGTGCAGTGTATCGCACGGTATCACGCGCTCGGCTTAGCCGAAAATACTTAGTTTATTTCTGTTCCCTTATGACTCCCCTCAAGTCAGTCTGGCTCAAGTCTACACCACTCAAATTTGCCCAGCGCAAGTCAGAACCTCGAAGGTCTACGCCTCGCAAGTCAGACTCACGAAAGTCGGCTCTCCTGAGATGTGCACCAGTCAAGTCGGCACCGCGCAAGTCGGTATCCGTCAAGTTTGCACCACTCAAGTCGGCACCATGTAAATTGGCTCCTCGCAAGTCAGCGCCACGGAGGTTGATCCTGCGCACGTCAACCCCCTGCAAATCGACACCACGGAGGTCTACACCTCGAAGATCGGCATCGCAAAAATTGCAGCATTTCAGTATCTTTCCCAGAGTTATTTTGTCCATAGTGTTTGCCTCCTCTCCATTAACCCGCTTCCATCGGGGCGTACGATGTCCTCGACGTAAATTCTGCCGCGCCGCGTCCGGAAGTACGGCCTACCATCATGGGCTAAGTGTAAATCGGAGCGGCAAAGCCTCCCTTTTCTCCCATGATCAATCAGGCGATAGACGGCGGTGCCGTTAAAGCCATCATCTTCAATGTCATAAACTTCAAGGAATATTTCTACTCCAAGAAAATACGTCCCCATGACATCCATTTTGATCCCCCTTTCCTATGGCCTCCATCAAACCCTTCTACGTCCTCCGGATCACATCGAAAGATATAGAAGGGCTTTAGCAGGTCATAGTTATTCTCCCTCCTCGTCTTCGTCGTTCTCCGAGTCGCCGTACAGATTCATAATGTCGGCGAGCTCGAACCAGATAAAATCGTTTACGTCCGTTTCCGTCGGAATTTTGCAGCCGGACGCGATGCCGATATACTCCTCGATCACGTCCCATGCTTCTTCCTCGCGGCCTTGTCGCTCGATCTCGCGAACGACATCGACCGCGCCTGCCCAGGAATTTTCTCTGATATATTCCCAGTCGATTTCTCTCTTGATGAACATTTCAAATCCTCCCTTCGCCACTGCGAACCGCCTGAACGAACGCCTGAAAAATGCGCTCATGTTCGACTTCGTCGCTCTTATGAATGGCTTCTCGTGCTGCCGTCTCGTACTCCTGAATGAAATCATAGTCAAGGTAGATGCGGCCAAACTTTGAACGGAAATAGGCGCGTCCACTAGCAGCGCGCCGTACTTTCGCATGGCACAAACGACTAGACATGTCGTCCCATTCGTACCGATACGAAATGTTTTCACTGTCGGCAGCGTAAACAGCAATGCCGCCGACGTTGCAAATTCCATAGGTTCCAACGACTTTTTCCATAATATTTCCTCCATAAATTCACAATATTCCATCTTTTTAGCCTGTCTCATCAGTGCAGGGAGGCCGTCCCCTACAGACGCGCCCGACTGGACGCGTTTCGACTATGCTCCCCAATTCTCATTGTCAAACATGGATTCAAATTGGGATAACTCCCAGTTTTCAAGGTCAGAAAGATCGCTTTTAGAAACCCAACGAGGAGACCCGATAACTGAGTCTATCGCATAGGTGCAAAAACCCCAGCGGCGAGCTTCTCGAAGCTCTTTTTCAAAAATTTCGTCGTCGTCTGTTTGTGCAGAAAGAACGGCGGCCTCAAATAAGGCCATAAAACCCGCTTTCGCGATCTCTCCGTCATATTTCATTTTTTATGACCTCCTCTAAAAATCCATTTGATAGACTCATAACAAAGCCCGATCCTGTCACGATCGGACTCTGAATCAATCTACCAATGATGCGCGCTCCGTGGTGCGCTGGTAGGTAATTGCATCTCTGTTTTTACGTTTATTTTACGTCGCCTTGCATCGTCTATAGACGTTTTATGACGGCTAAACTATACACTCTAAGTAACTTGCCAATGCGCGGATCGGTCTAAGTCAGTCGGTTTCGTCGGCGATTCATCTTCCGAGGTAGGTTCTCGGGGCTTGATCGTCGGCACGGCGCTTTTACGTCCCGTTCCGGTTCTCGCGGGTTTGTTACTCCCTACCGATTCAGCCTCTTGCCTGCTGTATCGTTCGCTCGGTAGGTTCGAGCAACGTATTCAGTTTTCAAGGTACAAGGCCGATTCCGGCGGCCTCACTTCCTTTCTATTTTTTTTTGCGTCTTTTTACGAGGACGCTGCTCGGGTTTTTGATTTACAAGAGGTTTTCCGTCCTCTTGACTGTATTGTAACTCAGTAACTGCCACTTGTCAACTACTTTTTTGCAAGTAGTTTATTTTTTGGATTCGCCTCGACATTCTGCGCGGCGCGTCCGTTATGGTAGCTCCTTGCTACGTCTATATCATAGATAGATATGTATTTCTCATCAATAGGACGTAGTGACTAAAATATATAGGATAATAGTCATGATATGGCAAGAAATACACGAATAAGTATGGTCGATTTTTGGCTATATAATGTAGGGATTCGCATTTTTTTGATGCGTAATATTGGCGCGAGGTCTTGATATTGCTAGGCTTGTCGGGGTTTTTATGCTATCGCATCGCCATATCCGGCGGATTGATGCAGCACGTCGGGAAAATATATACCTATATGAGTATGAGCGCGACGACAGCAGCGCGACGGCTGGGCGCAAGGCAACTGGATCGGGCACGACGGGCAACGACAGAGATGCTTTCCCAATACTTTAATTGATTAAAGAGTCAAAGGGATCGCCGGACATCATATATAACATAGTGATATAATACGTTTTGACGGATAACAATACATATAATTCATATTATAATAATAGGAAATAATGATGCACGATCAGATTTTTATATGTAATATTTATAGTAACATAAATAACAATTATGACAAAGATAAAGGATGACGATTAGATATATGCTTAATAGTTATGATATGATAACTTGTGGTTATGATGAGGCGAAGGTGCTGCGATTGACGCCACTTTATAGTATTTTTGTTATATCTTATATGCTATTTTTGTTATATCGCAAAACGATCCGACGACGACGATTGACGACGCTACAACGATACTACGACAATATATAGATATTTATTATGATAGTATAAATAATATTTATGACATGGTGGTGATATGGTAGCACGTAGTTATGTTATTATGATAATGATAAGCAATATACTATGACGATTCTATGTATTGTGTTATTTTTTGATATGATATACTATATATTGTATTTATTATAACTGTTGAGCATAGATACTATAACTTTTAGGCATAATGGAATGCCTAGCGGGTCAATTATTAGCGTTTTTTAATGTGTATCACGAAGCTGCATGATTATTGGGTTTTTGGGCGATTTTTCGCTTTTATGTGTTTATGGAATAGACAAATAGCGTAGTTTGTTTTGATATAGCACGAATTATAGCGCATGGAACATTGATATTATTGGCTTTTCGCGTGTTTGCGATGGACGTTTTTGCGACCGATCGGCACGGTGTAGGGACGACGACGGACGACGACTGCACGACAGAGATGCCTACGGATTTGCTTTAGTTAGCTAAAGATTTACGTTGCAAGTGATATGATAATACTTCTCTCGATGTGCCACAAAGCTAGTAATGACACGGCTTTAGTGGCTTTTTTGCGCTATGGGATCGTACGATATAGGGAGTACGACAACGACAGCAGCGCGACGACAGGGAGCACAATAGTGACGATACGACGTATAGCTTATTGCTATGACGATATGGCGACTTATGGAGATGCTAGTATTTACGGGCTTTTATGGGATCAAATAAGGACGCATAATAGCAATTAGACGGCTTTTTTGTGGACGTGTTACAGGTTCGCGGATTCTTCCGTGCGCGTATCACGGCGGACACGGCTTTGACGTAGGGGAATGGTAATTTTTGGTAGACCTAAGCGACGTGCGTTCATGACCTTGCGGGCTTTAATTTGTTCATGCATCTTCGCGTATTATCAACATTTTTCATATCATTTCACATCGGAGAAATATGAGATAAGAAGCAATATTGTGTGCGATGCTATGCAAAACCTGGGACAAAAAAACAATGCGAATCCATGTGATACAGAAAATATGATATTTGTGATACAGCCAACAGAAAAATTAGAAAACGATGAATATGGTGATATATATTATAAAATGATTATAAAATAGTTAATATATGATTAAAAATGCGATTTCAGGTGTATTTTACTTGTTAAGTCACCGCTCAACTATAGTGAGAGTATTTTTTCTGAGCAATAGGAAACGGTGGCGAGAGTCTACGGCGAACTACGGCGGACTACGACTCTACGACGAACGACGACAGAGAGGAGGTTTGTATGGGCTTTGACTATATAGGGTTTCAGACAGAGAAGCTCATGAAGGCGAGAGTTTTATCTGGGGCAGCCTTCAAGCTCATGTGGGCGCTACTTTACAAGTGGAATAACCTGCATCGCAAAGACAGGTTCAATATGACCGACGAGAAGCTAATGGCTCTTACGAGTATCAAGAGCAGGTCGGCATTGCTCAAGGCGAAGAAGGAACTTCAGGGCGCAGGATTGATGACTTACTATCCGTCGAACAAAAGATTCGGAACGACATACTGGATAGCTAAAAATCATGAGGTTGAACAAAAAGAGAGCTACGTTGTGACCGATAAAAAGACAACTACAGAAGAGAGGTAACTCATCTATTACTAACGTAATAGATAGTGAGTGGGCTTGAGAGCACTTTTTCTTCGATGTGAAAACAAACAGATTTTGATGAGATTCGACATTGATTCAAGCAGAGCTTGAATGATTTACAAGTAAATCGTTTTGTGTTATCACACATTGTCCCTTCGGGGACTCTTGCAGAGAGCTATCGAATCGAAGAGAATAAGGGGCAAGTCCTGTGCTGACCTACAAACACTTTCTCCGATGTGAAAATAAATTCGGCGATAGGCCGATGGCGGCTTTGCCGACATAGAAAGGACACGAAGTATGACAACAAAACCAAAAGAGAAGTTTGCAGGACTGCCCGTAGCAGAGCAGGAGTGCGTTGTCACCATTGACCGCGAGACGCACTGCGCCAGAATCTATGCAAGCGATACGCGCTACATCAACAAGCTGGACAAAATCTACAAGAGAGTGCGTATACATCAGAACTGTGACGGCATCACGGCGGTTGAATACGAAGTGCCGGAGAAGCTCATTTCGTTCCGTAGTAAGATTTCAAAACCGAACTTTTCGGAAGAGCATCGAAAGGCCTTGGCTGAAAGAGCAAAGAAACTAAAAGCGTAACGTCGATTTTAAGGTCTACAAGCACGAAGCGGAGTTTATAAATGGCGATATAAAGCTACCGACGCGACACTTTATATGCGTGGCATAGTTTTTGACGAAAAAGTGCGTTCTATATGGGAAATAGACACAAGTAGTTCTAGTAGTCCTATAAAATATAAGACATAGGATAAAAGAGCTATATATAAAGAGTTTTGAAAGGAGATGGCACTATAGCTCAAGAGAAGAGACAAACGAAGATTGACAAGATGGGCATTGGAGCGAAAGTGCTTGCGATGCGACGCGATCTTACTTGTGAGGAGATAGCCGACGAGATTAACAGTCGTTACCTTCCAGCAGGAGAAGAGCCAGTCACCAAGATGACGGTTTCCAGGTATTGCACGTCTCATGGAATGACGGACATGTACCGTAACCATCTAACGAAGGCGATGGAACACTTTGATGCTCTAGCTGAGGCAAAGAAGGTACGCAATCGCCTAACAAAGCACACAAACAAAATGGAATCGCTTCTTGACGAACTGAAAGAGGACGAAGAGAAGTTGTCCGAGATAGCGTCCATCTCTAACGCATACCTTAATTCTTGCAAGCAGTTGGCTGAGTTGAACAGAACGGTAAGCCAGATTCAGAAAGAGCAGCTTGGACTACAGAAGGTGCGTAAGGTTTTGGGTGTTGTCATAGCAATCCTTGACAGATACCCAGAGGTCAAATCTCAAGTGTTTGAAGAACTTCGGAAATCCGAGGTTTACGATACGATACGTTCTATCTAGCGTGTCGAAGAAATTTGGGTTTGAGACGCGTGGTGGCCAAGTTGCCGTGGAGCGTCCGTCATGCTGACTGGGACAAGGCATGGATTTTATACCACAAAATACGAAAGGAGGTTGATATATGGCGAAAGCACAGAAGTTTTTTGATGAACTGTCCGCTGCAATAGAGAACGGCACATCGACCGAAGCCATCCTGTCGAGAGAAAGTACAGGCAGGCGTGTCAAAGAGTGCGCTGAATCGTTGGAGTTGTTCGCGAAGACATACTTCCCGACGGTTTTCTCAAGCGAATTTTGCCCGATGCACACAGAGGTATTTGCTTCTGCTGAGGATATGATCCTTAGACGCAAGAAACGCAAGAATTACTACGTTCGCGCTGCTCCTCGTGGTCATGGCAAGTCGCAGGTTATTTCCTTTTTGCTCATCATCTGGTGTATCGTCTATAAATATAAGCAAAACATACTGCTCGTATCAGATACGCTAGACCAAGCAAAGAGTTTTATATCGGCGATTAAGACCGAGCTGGAAGAGAATGAGCTGATACAACGTGACTTTGGAAATCTTATGTCAGAAGAAAAATGGGCGCAGGATAAAATCGTCACATCGAACAAAGTTCAGGTCTATGGCAGAGGTGCAGGACAGAAGCTCAGGGGTAACAAATACGGTTCGATTCGTCCCCAGTTGGTTATTATCGACGATCTGGAAAATGACGAAGCCGTAGAGACAGAAGCACAAAGACGGAAACTGTTTAACTGGTTTATGAAAGCGCTTATTCCTGTAGGCACTCCTACTACTGATTATATTTACATCGGTACGGTGCTGCACTACGAATCATTGCTTCAAAAGCTGCTTACAGAGCCGTCTTTTTCTATGTGGAATCGCAAGAGATACCAAGCTATACAGCATTTCTCCGAGTCGCCTTTGTGGGATGAGTGGGAAGCCATGATGCTAGACGAAAATAATAGCCAAGCATACGAGGACTCCTATCAATTCTACGTTGCACATCGGGAAGAGATGTTGGACGGTGTTGAATCCTTGTGGCCGCAGTCTAGCCGTGATTACTACGAGAACATGATGGAACTGCGGGTTTCTGATCCGGGGGCATTCGCTTCTGAGTACCAGAACGAGCCTGTTGACCCTTCTCAAGCAGAATTTCTTGCCGACTGGTTTGATTACTACTATGAACTTCCCGAAATCGTCGGAGTTTATGGTGCGTGTGATCCGTCGTTGGGAAAAAGTCGCTCAGACAGAGCCGCTATTATTTGGGCAGGTAAAGATGCCAACGGGTATCTGTATATCCTTGAGGTGAATATGGGAAGGTATCACCCAGACAGCCTTATTGAGATGATTATTGCGGGGGCTATGAAGTACAGCGACAAACTGCGTTCGGTCAGCATCGAGACAGTCCAGTTCCAAGCTATGTTCAAAGATGAGGTGGCAAAGCGCGGCCTTAATGCTGGTATTCAGATTCCCATAACGGAGTTCAACGACAAGACTCCGAAGGAAATCCGGCTTAGGGGCTTAGTTCCGAGAATCAAGAACAAGTATATCAAGTTCCGCAAAGACCAGACCGTGCTTATCAATGAGTTTTTACGCTTTCCGAAAGGCTCAGATGATGGCATGGATGCGGTCAACATGATCTGTTCTGCTGCGTTCCCGTCGGTCAGCAATAAGCTCGTATTTGGTGGTATCACGACAATGAAACCTAGAATGGCACGGATAGGGGGTGTTTTTGGCAAGTGGAGATAAAAATTTTTGGCAGAAAGTTCAGCTTTGGATTTACAAAAGACGACGGCAATACGACAAGGCAGACTATTTCTACCATCGTGCCGTATACAGTCAGCGTCCCCAAGTCGTCTGTGCCGAAACTCAACGAAGAGAATTTGCGAAGATTTTCACGCAATGCTATCCCACATCGGGCAATCACTTTGATTCGTGACGGTGTGTTGGCTCAGAGTTGGCGCATTGTCCCCACCAAGCCCAATGATAGGCGTTCGTATTCTACGCTGATTCGAGCAGTAGAGAACGTCATCAATAAGCCGAACGAGACGGACGACTATCGGTCTTTCTGGGGGCAAATCATCAACGAAACTCTTATCGGGGATAATGGTGCAGCGGAAATCGTTTTTACAGGCGACTCTCAGCAGCCCATGAAGTTATATCCTGTGAACGGGTTCTCTCTTGAGTATGTCAATGGGTTCTATGAAGACCCTTCCTTCCCCAGATTTTGTCAGCGTGTCGGTCATTATGGCGATCCTGTTTATCTGCATGATGAAGATGTTCTGTATATTCAGCACAACAAAACAACAGACAAGCAGTTTGGGCTTTCCCCTCTTGAAGCATCGTTCGAGCAAATTGTAGCTCTGCTTGAAGCAGAAGAATACGCTACAAATCAAGCATCTAATGCTGTACCAAAGAACGCGCTCAACATTGGAGAGGGAGTATCGGCAGAAGACTTGCAGGCTTATCGGAAGTATTTTGAAGAAGAGGTATACGGTAAGGGTTTTATGCCTATCCTCGGTGGAACAAAGGGTGCGAGTTCCTTGCGCTTGGGCGCAGAGGGTGACTCTGAGCTTTATCTCGAATGGCAGAAGCACCTTATCACGATCATAGCACTCTCTTTCGGTATTGACCCAAAGAAGCTGGGACAGGGATCGAACACAGATAGGTCTACGGTTGAGGAGCAGAACGAATCGCTACTCAATGAGGCTATCCGTCCGCACTGTTTACTACTCCAAGATGCAATCAATCGAAAAATCATAGGCAGATTAGGCCTTTCCGATGTGATAAAGTTTGAGTTCGTTTTTGAGGACACTTTGGAGCAGAAGCGACAGCGACAGCAGTTGATCGCGGAGCAGTGGAACACCAACGGCATTACTCTTCGTGAGTATCGCGCCGCATTGGACAAGCCAGCTATCGAAAGCCCATACAATGACATGACGCAGGCAGAAATGAAATCTGCTCTAAATCAGAAGTATGCAATCCAGAATGTCATCAGCAAGTCGAAAGAAACAGGTTCCGGTGGCAATGGTGGCTTCAACGGCTTGGGTAAAAATCGTAAAGAGGAGGTGGAGAAAAAAGTTGGAACAGATGAAACTTAATGTCGTATCTTTCAGCGTTGCACAAAGCGAAAATCCTGACTTCATGAAATTTGATGCGGTCGTCGGCTATGTAGACACTCCTACAGACGCAACTCCTGGGGGTGGAATCGACGGCTATCAGCTTGTAATCAATTCGGAAGGAATAGATGTACGGTCGCTTATCGGCAGCGGAGTGAATGTGGCATGGTATGACGGATGGTTTGAGGATTCGTCGCAGAATCTTAAAGGGCACGATGCACGCTTCAAGGTGGGTGTAATCGACAATGCTTATGTTGCGGGAAATGAAATCCATGCATCTGGACATCTTTGGAAGTATGATTTTCCCGATGTGTGTGACACGATTGAATGTGCGAAAGAAAGTCTCGGCTGCTCGGTCGAGGCTTATTTTGATGGATTCCGAAAGGACGACGAAGCAAAGATTCTTACGGGATTCGGGGCGCGGTTTACAGGCGTTGCGATTCTCTACAAAAACAAGGCAGCATTTAAGAGTACAAAGGTTATGTGCTCTATCCAAGAACAGGAGGAAGATAATTTGAACGAAGAGACGAAGAAGGCCCTGGAAGCTATGTTTTCGGAGCAGAACAAGGCGTTTGAGGCGAAGTTTGAGGCAATCAACGAAGCTATGGAGAAGTTCGAGAAGCAGGTTGCGGAACTTTCGGCGAAGACGGAAAACGAGGCGGCAGACGAGAACGCCGATGAGAACAACAAGGTTGAGCTTTCGGCGGTTGCACAGGTTGTTGCTGATGCGATCAAGGAAGGCTTTGAGTCTATGAAGCAGGGTGCAGCGGTTGACGTGACGGACGATTCTGCGGAGATCGACGCGATTGCAATTCCTATTCGCAAGACTGCGGCTTTCAGCACGACTCCTCAGATGTCCGAATCGAAGGGAAAGACGGCTATGGAACTTGCAGCGGAAATCGACGCGGACGAGAACCTTACTCCCGATCAGAAGTGGGCGAAGAAGGTTGATCTCTGGAACGAGCATCGAGCCGAGTTCAAGAACGCCTAAAACATAGGCAAAACCGATAAGAAAAATCACAAACAAAAAGGAGAAGATATTTTGGAACGTATGTTTAACGGCATGAGCCGTCAGATGACTTTTGCAGCAGCAACGGCAGATTACATTGGCACGGGTGCGATTCATGTCCCGGTTTTTGAGCCGCAGATTCTTGACAATACGCGCAAGCGTGGCGTACTTCTTCAGCGTGTTCAGGTGAAGGCCGCGACTGGGCATCCTACGCGCTACTTTGAGAAGGTCGCTCATGAGAGCAAGCACAAGTTCATCAATCCGCGTGCAATCGACCATCTTCTTGACACGAAGATTGACCACGTTGAGCACAGCGCCTACATCAAGGCTATCGTTGACGGTATCACGTTCACGAAGTTTGATCGCGAGGTTTATATTCAGCAAGGCAGCACGTTCGGCAATCTGGAAGCACAGGCTCTCGATGAGGTTGTCACGGATATGCTTGACGCACAGGATCGCGCCGTATGGACGGGTGCAGCCACGAGCCTTATGGACTCGACGTCGCCCGAATACTGCTCTCTGGTTACGCAGATTACGAAGAAGGGTGAAATTGCCAAGGATGCACGTCTTGTGAAGGGCATTATTGCGAACATCGCGGCTCTTATGAACAACAAGGAGTACGCTGTTCGTCCGACGGCTATTTACATGAATCCGATCGACAAGGCTCTTCTCGATGCGCAGGAGATGGATGAGAAGGACAAGATTAAGGTCTATGACGTTGAGGTTGTCCCCGGCATCAAGGTCAACGGCATTATGACGGCTGCGGGTATTCTGCCGATTATCACGGACATCTATTGCCCTGAGCATAAGATCGCCGTTCTCGACGAGAAGCAGATTGAGCGCCAGTATGTCGCATCGCCTACGCCGCGTATCTATCAGCTCGGCACGGAGAAGGATTTGGCTACGCGCTACATCTCTGTTCTCTTCGATACGTTCATCGTTCGTGCGGCTAAGTACGGCCACATGATTATCGACATCAAGCAGGCTTAATCGTCTGTAAAAGTTGATACAGGAGGGAGTTGCATCGCAAGGTGCAGCTCCTCTTTTTATGTGACACAAGCATGAAGATGGATGTTGTTGCGGGTAGTAAGAATGATGAATTTTACACACCAGATTACGCGATAGAACCTCTTTTGAAGTATGTGAAACAGTCTAGTATTGTTTGGTGTCCATTCGATACGGACAAATCAAGGTACGTTTCGCTTCTGAAAAAGCATGGCTACAAGGTTATCAACACTCATATCGAAAATGGTGATGATTTTTTTGATATATTAGTCCCAAATTGCGACATTATCATATCAAATCCACCATATTCTTTAAAAACAGAAGTGCTTGAGAGGTTATTTTCTTTGGAAAAGCCGTTTGCCATGTTGGTTGGTGTCGTGGGATTGTTTGAGTCTAAGCGTAGATTCGAGATGTTTCGGGACAATGAGTTTGAAATTATGTACTTTGATAAGCGAATTTCATATTATCAGAGCTATTTTGACCATAAACCGACAGCAAATCCTCCGTTTTCAAGTGTGTATGTTTGTCATGGAGTGCTACCGAAGAAAATTGTTTTCGAGGAGCTGGCGAAAAAGTAAGCGAATCGGAGAAAATACAGAATATATAGGACATAAGTAATAGAATGGTGGTGATGAATTGGCGAGGAAGAAAGCAGACGAAGAGAATATGTTGGCTAAGGAGGAGTCCACGACAGTCGCTACTGAGATGATATCCGTGACCTTTTCCGATTCGGAAGTTATTGCTATCCAGCTACAGGGTAGTGTCATTTATCCGAAAGACGGCAAGGCAAATGTGACGGCAGAGCAGTTGACTCAGCTAAAAGAAATGGGGTCGGTAGAGTGAGTTATATCACGGAAGAAGAGCTGATTCCATATCAAAACATCATGGACGGCCTCAACATGGATGACGTTCGCATGGCCACAAGTTTGATTGACGGTTATCTTGGTCGTTCGTATGAGCTTAAGACATTCCGCGACATAGTGAAAATCAATAAGACTCGCAGGGGAAAGCTCAAACACGCACCAGTAGCAGAGTTGAAAAAGGCTCAGATTGTCTATGACTGCATGTTTGGAAGGGAAAAGATGGAAGCCAATTTGGAAGACATCGACCTCGATCCGGAGATGGACGGCTACTTTACCTATTCGGGGAGCTACGGCATCGCGCCGTTGGTCTACGGATTCAAACCGTTGTCTATCGAAGTCACATATACTTCTGGCTTCAAGGAATATCCCCAGAGACTCAAAGATGCTTGCGGCATGTTGGCGTGCAATATTCGTCAGGCGAAGTCTTTTAGCGGTGCAAAGCAGCTTACGTCGCTGGATTTCCAAGTCATGATGAGTGATGACAGCTTCTTCACATCGGACATCAAAATGCTTCTAAAGGGGTTGGATAGTCTTGCTGGCACAGTTTAATCGACTCAAAAAGCCTATCGACATCAAAGGTAAGGCTTCCGAAAAGGCTGTATTTTCTCGTGTTGGTAGGTCATCTTCAAGCAACTTCAAGAGCAATTTTGTTTATACATGCTTGCTCCAAGAAGATACAAAACTTGAGAACGGTGACGTTTTCTCTGCCAAGGTGGGATTACAGAATACGCCTACGCAATTTCTCACTATTTCTGTTCGCAAATCGGACGAGTCTGTTCAAGCTACCGTTTACAGATGTAATGGAGAAGCCAAGATATACAGGTCTACACCGAAATACGACGAATATGACGAGGTTGTTGGAAGCGAGCTTAGTCTTATAGACACAGTGCCGACAAATCATGTCACTGTGAACGCGACAATGCGCCTCTTGGATGCTGGATTACTTCCAAGCACAACGAAAGAGTTCCGTTTGCCTAAGTGTGGAGTCAGAGAAATGGATAGAATTGTTTTAGACGGACAGAAATTCTGCGTCGATGCGATTGATACCACGAAATTTGACGGCCTGCTTGCGGTGCAGACATCGAACGACAACAGGAATTTTGGCTGAGTTGAAAGACTACGGGGAAGAGTTTCTTAGTGCGGTTCGCGTCATCGTGCAGAGATACTGCAAAGCGGCTCAAGAAATCGTAGTGCAGCGGTGGGCATCACTGGACAACATTGACGGAGATGCTTCGATTGGAGACATGGAACTCACGGTAGCTCAAGACGTTGTTGCAAGGGCTATATGCGCCACAGGTCAGAAAGCATGGATTGCGGAATATGGCAAGGGCAGTCTTATGGAAACAAAGGACAATCCTTTTCTCAGCGACTATGTAAACAGTTCTCTTTTTAATAAGGATCGCCTTGGCCATGCCTTAGCTACGGTCGGCAGGGATTATGGGTACTATGAGGACTTGGACGGGAAGCGTCATTTCTCTCACGGTGGCCTAAAAGGAAAAGTTATCGAGACCTTCTATGGGCAGCCATTATTCTTTCCGATTCGTGCAAAACACGTCATCAAAGAGACGGTGAAATCCCTTGAGCCAGAGCTGTATAAAGAGATTCAAGAAGCGATTGCAAACGTGATTACAGACGTTATGAAAGAGTTTCCAAAGAAGGTGATTATATATGCTGGATGATATGGAGCTGCTGGACACAGTGTATGCTGCGTGTTGGAAAAATGCAGAGTTGGCCGCTCTCTTGGGCAATCCTACGACTCCAAAGGCGAGATCGGAGCGTATTCATAGAGAAATTACTCCGATGTCCTATGCCACGGCAGACAATGTAAACTTCATCAGCATGTATTTCAGCAGCGCAACGGAGACAGACAACATTTATGCCATTCGCGGGTTCTTGACCGTAGACTACTACTGCAAGAGCCACAGCGACATCAAAAAGCTAAAGCGGATTGTTACACAGATTCTACAGGATATGGACATCTTTTGCACCTCAAGAGCAAGTATTGCTTCCGATGTGAAAGGTGTCTTTATCTATTCGGAGAA
>ERZ773065.731-NODE-731-length-17733-cov-2.736509_pt1 | contig 17733 bp, 16 predicted proteins | sample MGYA00580623_ERZ773065 | MGnify/ENA primary metagenome ERZ773065 (study PRJEB29015, sample SAMEA2738017) | human oral metagenome | biome: human oral; feature: human-associated habitat; material: dental | place: China | collected 2047 ... | reverse complement strand
TGTGACCTCGTCTACGTCAAAGACGCGCTCTAGCCAACTGAGCTAACCGCCCGCTTCTGTATGATAACACAAAAATGAGCGCGAAGCAATTGCAGCGAGTCAATATTTTGCTGAAATTAGCGTGTGGCAGCGTTTTTGCGACGATAAATAATTATGAGGGCAATTGTGGTGGCGGAAAAAAACACAATCAAGGAGCTAAGGAGCAGATCCGTGCTTGAAAGATTGGAGTTTTTTGAAAATAGACCGGTATTTGGCACGTTGATTGTGGGTAAAATTGGTTTTTGAGTTTGGGATTGAGCTTCTCCACAAGTATAATCGATGCGAACAGAAGTGGGTTGATCGAGTTTTTTGCCCGTAGCATCGTAAGCTGTGACTTCTACGAAGAAAGGTGTTTTAGCAGGGCAAAACTTGGTGAAATCAAAAGTAATTTTTGACTGACTACCATGAGTGACTAAATGTTTATTGACTGAGCCAATGGGTTTGCCATCGCTGTCAAAAACTTGTGTCGTGATATGAGAAACATTATCGTCGCTGTCCACCAAAATTGAAGGTGAAGTCGGATTTGAGGTATCGATTGTGACCTTAGTGGCTGCATAGCGAAAAGAAATTGAATCTTCGGCAGAGCCATTTCCTGTCACCTTGGCGTGGACGACGTAATTACCGTAAGACAGACCCAAGCTACTCAAATCAAGATTCCAATTATGGTTGCCATTTGAGCTGGTAGGATTAAAATTTAATACATTAACGGTTTGGCTGGTACCGTTTGAATCGGTGTAAGATAGAGTGTATTTGATATTGTTGGCGTTTTGATAAGAAAAAGAAATTGGAATGAGGTGGCTTGCATAGGATAGACCATCTTGTGGCTTGTGAAATTGACCAAATGCTGACGTATTAATTACTTGGACTTTGAGTTGAACGTCGGTGGAAGATTTCGCTTTTACACTATCGTGCTGCAAAAAAATGGCGGCAAAAAATGCGAATAACGCTAAACTTAAAATACTTAACTTTAAGACTTTTTTCATGGCACACTCTTTTTTGTTTTTTGTTTTTGTTTGAAATGTCTAGACAATGAGGCTGGCTCTTTGGTCGCGACGCTTCTTGATGAGGATTATAGTCCAGATAATTAAGATTGTCAATAGGATAAGCACAATAATTAGGACAAATAGCGGCATAATAAGAACTAATTTTGATACAGTTTTAGACTGATCAACGGCTGAGACTTTGGCGGTGACGTGGAAGATACCGAATTTAGGAGTTTTTTGCCAGAGCATTGACACTTTGCGCGAGGTTCCTGGCAAGACATCAAAAGCCTGGGTTTTTTCGTAAATTTTACTGCCAAATATTTTTTTGACAGTTAGAGAATAGTGGACACCAAAGTCAATATTGCCGCTGTTTTTAACCTTAGAATTGGTGGACAAATTACCGCCAGCTAGAAAACCTGGTAAAGAAAAATTAGCAATTTTGGCAGTGGACTTGGTTTTGCCAAGCGTGCGGCCAAAAATAACTACACCTACTCTAGAAACGGTGCGAATACCTGGCGAATTAGAATTGCCTTCTGGCTCAGATTGCGCAAAAATGGTTGCGTATTGACCGCCGTCTGGAATATCTTTTGGTACAGAAACCCTGTAGGTGATATTTTGCTTTTCTCCTGGATTGATTGATTGAGAAAATTCTTTAGAAAAATTGCCGTCAGGTTGCTTAAATTCAATCCAGCGGGAAAGTTGAGTGCGGGAAGTTTGGGAGGAAAAATTCAAATTGTAATTTTCGTCTGTAACAGAATAAGGGGCAGCGTAGACCTTGTATTTGAAGGCTTTGGCACCAATATTTTCTACACGAAAATTATATTCGAGATTGTCGTTTGGGCGCAGAATGACACGGTTGGACACAGGTGAAACTTGAAGCCAAACGTCAGGCTTTTCTTTAGGTGGAGAGTTTTTTTGACTAGCGGCAGAAACAAAAGGCGATGGAGTGAGACTCAGAAAGCTGCAAATCAGTATTAGGCTAAAAATTTTAATTTTTTTGAACACGGCTGATTTCCTCCTCTAGTTAAATTTATTATATATAATTCGACGGCAAAGATAAAGTGTGCAGAGAGTCAACATTAGATAATTCCCTGTTTTTTCGAATTCTTGCGCTCACGGAAGCGCATGACGAGCCAGAATATAACCGCAAGAATGAAGATGATACAAATGATAATTAACCAAAGCGGGCAGACAAAGCAGAGTTTTTTGAGATGACTGACTTGATCGGCGACTTTAACTTCTTGCTCAACCCAGAAAAGACCAAACTTAGGAGAATTATTCCAAGCTAAGAGATTAAAAAATTTAGTTTCTGGATAGAGCGTTTGGGTGGAATTTGCAGAATTATTTTTGCTGATATAATCGGGTCGATTACTAAATACAGGGGTGACGGTTAATTTGTACTGAGCGGGGAGGTCAATATTGCCACAGTTTTCGAGACGCGAATTAGCGCTGATGGGGGGGCGCAAGAATACCGATGGAATATTATTTTCGAGAATTTTGGCGCAAGTTTTGGTTTTGCCGCCGAGATTGGCGCGCAAAATCATACCGACGCGACTGATGGCTTTAATATTTCCTTTTGAGGCGCCATCGGCGGTAGAGGCCATGATGGCAACATGTTGGCTACCGGAAGGGATATTTTTAGGAACTTGAATAGTGTAGTTGATTTTTACTTCAGTATCAGAGAGGAGTCGACCCTTGGTTTGGCTGAAAGTAAACCACTTGTCGATTTGGCTGTAATTGGTGGATTTTTCAAATTCTTTATCGTAATTTTCGTTTTTGACCTTAAAAGGCGTGGCATAAATTTCATAATTGAAAGGTCCAGTACCGACGTTTTGAACCTTAAAAGAGCCGTGGTAAGTTTGACCTGGGCTGAGCTTTTTAATTTGTTGTTTGGCGGGAGAAACCTGCAGGAAAACCTTGGGGCGCTGGGTAGCGGCATGGCTAGGTTGAATTAAGAAAGCCAAAGAAATAAAAGTAGCCAACAGGGCCGTAAAAATAAATTTTGAAAAATGTTTCTCCACTAAACCTCCTTTTGTATTGTTCTATTATACATGAGCGTCTTAAAAAATAAAAGCAAAATACCGCCCAAAACGGGCGGTATTTTTTGGCTAGAGACTAAATTATTTAGCAGTAGCAGTGTAGGTAATGACGTCTTGGTAGGTGCCAGAAGCCTGGTTGGAGGCAGTAGAGACACCGTAGGTCATGTTGGTCTTCGCAGAAGCTGCAGGGGCATTTGATTCAGTGACTAACTGATCGGCGGCAGTAATGGCGGCACCAGATGCAAAGACTTTGTCGCCACCTTTGACGTTCCACGCAGCAGTACCAGCAGTAACGGAAGCGGCGGCTGGAATTGAGTTGGCACCACTCTTAAGGCTGGTGTCTGCATCTTTGTCTTTGACTTGGAGCTTGTAGCCAGCAGCATTGTTGGTGGCGACGGTTAGTTCAGTTTTAAGAGATGAGTCATTAACTTGATTTGGTGTCATGGTGACTTGAGTCATAGCCTGATCTACGCCAAGAGAAATTGAACTATCGATTTTTACTTTGACGGTAACGTCTTGATCGGCAGCAAAAGCACCGATTGGGAGAGCTGCTACGCCTAAACCGGCGATAACGCCAAGGGCAGCAATGATTTTTGTGGATTTTGTCATTTTTGTTTCCTTTATTTTTATGTTTATGACCTTTATAATTTCATAATATAAGCTCTTAATGCTTATGTCAATAGTTTTTTACGTTTTTTAGTCAAGTGGGGCGAAAAATTAGGCAACGACGGTGACGTTGTGATATAATATTAGTATGCGCCTGTGGTGAAATTGGTATACACGCTACCTTGAGGTGGTAGTGGCCGAAAGGCTGTGCTAGTTCGAGTCTAGTCAGGCGCACCAAGAACTTCGTTCTTGTCGCACCTGGAGCGTCCCAAGGGGCAAACAGGCGCAGTAGGACTTCGTTTTAGAATCTCAGCAAATCTGAGATTTTTTGAAGCCTAAATTACGGTGTGCGGTTTTTGGCTTTGGGATTAACTGCCCAAGAAGTGACGTCGTTGAAGCGATCGACTGGGTAAGTTAAACGGTTGTCTGCGGAAAAAATACGTGAAGCGCTATTGAAATAATACGATAAACTAGTTTGGTAAATCCCAATCGCAGGGATATCTTTTAGCCAAAGTTCAAGTAGACGTTGATATTTGGTGGCACGAGTTTCAGAATCTGTTGAATCGCGTGCGCTCAAAATTAAGTTGTCAACAAACGAGCTCTTATAATTAGCGAAATTAAGACCTGATTGCCCGGCTTGCGATGAATGAAAATATGGGAACAAATCAGGTTCAGCGCCAAAGTCAATCTCGTAAACTAAAACATCGTAAGCTCGAGGCTTGAGAATCCCTAGCACGAACTCTTGATTTGGCTGATGAACGCTCACGGTAGAATTTATTCCAATACGCCTAAACTCTCTGGAAAGATTACGGGCAACAGTTGGCAAATTACTAGTGGAAACTGTGACGATATTTAGCTTATGATCTTTGGGAAGATTTAGTTTTTCGATCGTAGTTTTAGCAGAAGAGATGTCGGTTTTAGGAAAATCTGGGTATTTTAAGTCGATTTGTTTTTGGGTGATCGGAAAATCTAACCGCGCCTCCCCGTTTAGCTGCTGTCGGATAGCGTTGGTATTAACTCCTTGCCGCAGGGCTTGACGCACAGCGTGTTGACTTAAAATCTGATTATTAAGATTAAAGAAAGCGAATACGCCACTATTTAAAGTAGTGGTGCGGTGATTAAGGTCTTTTGAATTAGTTTTAAAATCAGAAGGAAGATCGGCGGTAGCGGTAACAGTACCTGACTCGAGCGCATTTTTAATTTCATCGTGATTTAGGAAAGCGTGGATTGCAAAAGTGTCAAGCATAGGCGTTCCTTTATAGTGGTTCGGGTTAGCGTTTAGGTATACGATAGATTCGCCTTTGGTGCCGATTGTTTGAGTGGCACTAAAAGTGAATGGACCAGAGGTGATTGGCTTGGAGCTAAACTGGTGCTCAAGCAGGCGTTCAGGCGCAACGTCTTTGAGGATGTGAGCTGGTAAAATTGGAAAATCAAGCGCAGAAGCAAAATTAGCAAAAGCGGCAGGAATAGAAAACTGAATTTTTCGATCGGAAAGTTTTTTGACAGTAATATTATTAAGGCGAGAGCTAAAAGAAGTGTTGATAAGATCGTTTTGGAGAAGTTCTGTTGTAAAAACTACATCATCTGCTGTGAAGTCGGCGTTATCAGACCATTTAAGATTGGGTTTTAAGGTGACGATCCAATTTTTGTTATTGGAATCTGGTTTTATTGACTCAGCTAAACCCAAACCTGTATGACCAGAAGCATCAATTTCGGTAAGAGTGGCAAAAGCTAGTTTACTGAGGGCTTTTTCGGAGTTAGTGGTGGCAAAAAGCGGATTAAGAGAATTGACCTTGCCGAGCGTAGCTTCGGTAAAAGTACCGCCAGGGCCAAAAGAATTGCTAGCGTAGGAGCTGGCATACCAGAAAGACTGAGTGATAGCGAAAAAAAGAATGATCCCGACCAGTAAAAACCATTCTAAAATTTGCAAACGCACATAGGCGACATGAGAAAAACGCCGAATCAGGTTTCGATGGATATGGTCACGTCCGCTTACGGAAGCTTGCCTTGAAAGCTTCGATAAGCGACGGCTAAATTTTTTCCCACTCCTTTTGATTTTTTTATGCATATTATGACGGAATTAATAATAATCCAAAAATCGACATTACGAAAATTAGGACAAAAACTAAGGTAGCGTTAAAAAGTGATTTGTCGAGACCGCGGCGAGTAGTGTAAAGTTCGCCCGAGGAACCGAATCCGGCACCAAGCGAGGCGCCACGTTGCTGTAATAAGATTAAAATAACGCTGAGAACAGCTGAAATTATGGTAGAAATTTGTAGAATGGCTCCGATATTCATGTCATTTATTATAATTTGGAATGGCGAAATTAGCAATACTGTTGATGATGCTCATTAAAAAAGCCGAAAGAGCTGCCCCGCAAAAAGTCATCTCGACATGAGGTAAAAATTTAACAACTAGCGCAATCATGGCAATATTGACTAAGGCTGTGAAGAGGCCTAACGACAGAATAATTAATGGCAGAGACAGGGTAAGCACTAACGGCTTGACGATGGAGTTTATGAAAGAGAAAATTAAGCCGGCGGCAAGATAGAGCCAAGGAGTATTGATTTCGGGGGCGATGTGACCAAACAGATTCAGACAGAGCCACATGCCGGTACTAGAAACCAGCCAACGCAGACAAAAAACGATAATTTGTTGTTCCATGCTGATTATTTAAGCATATTTTTTTGTTTTAATAAATGATGGTAAGTAATGGCAAAACGGTGCGATTCGTCGCGGATGCGTTGCAGAAGTTTGATAATGTGGGTGTTGTTGGAAAGATTGATTTCAAGATAGGGTTGGTCGGGCTGGTTAGTGGGAAGGATGATGATTTCCTCCTGTTTGGCAAGACCAATAAAGGGGATTTTGGTGGGAAGTAGCAAATCTTTTACTGCTTCGAGCTGAGGCTTGCCGCCGTCGATGAGAAAGAGATCTGGGTAATCCCATTCGGAATGCTTGAGACGGCGAGTTAAGACTTCGCGCATATTGGCAAAATCGTTGTTTTTGTCTTGTTTGATTTTGAATTTGCGGTAATTATTGCGACTGGAAATTCCGTTGATAAAAACCACCATTGAGGCCACGGCGTTGGTGCCAGATTGGTGAGAAATATCAAAACCCTCGATCCGACGGGGTGGCTGGGGTAATTTGAGAAGTTTTTGAAGCTGAGCTAGGGCCTGATCTTTAGAAATATCCATAAACTCCTGATCGGAAAAAATAATTTTTCGTTTTAACTCCTTGAGGCCAAAATATTGATTGCGAGCCATGGCGGCAGTCTCATAATCTTGGGTTTTGGCGGCCTGCTCCATCTGTTTTTTCAGATCTTTGAGGAGCTTTTCACGATCGCCCTTTAGATAGCGAATTAGTTTTCTTAAATTACGCTTATAGCTGGCGGGAGTAGACTGGCCGAGCTCGATGGCGGGGGTCAAACCAAGGTCGGTGTCGAGAGTTTTTTTGCCAGAATAGGGGCGGTCGTAAAAAGGAAAAACTTTGCGCAGGGTTTTTAGGGCGCGTTCGACGGTGGTTTTGGCGTAAAAAGGGCCAATATAGGTGGCCTGGTCGTCAACGGGATTTCTGGTCATAGAGACGAAAGGTATGGAATTATTTAGGTCAATTCGCACATAAGATACGGTTTTGCCGTCACGCAATAGAATATTCCATTTTGGTTGATAGCGTTTGATCATTTCTGACTCGAGAAAGAGAGCATCGATTTCGGTATCTGTGACAATCCAATCAAAATCGGTAATTTCGGCGACGAGAGCGGTGGTTTTGGGGTCTTTGGGGCCGTTTTGAAAATACTGAGGAACCCGATTTTTTAAGACGGCGGCCTTACCCACGTAAATTACTTCGTTTTGGGCGTTTTTATGAAAATATACCCCTGGGGCAGCAGGAAGTTGGCGAAGTTTTGTTTTTAGTGCGGTTTGGTTCACCTCTTCTCTATTATAGTATGATTTGGGGTGTTATAATAATGTTTATGGATAAATACACAATTTCTGAGATCAAAGCAAGGCAAGTGTTGGACAGCCGAGGAAATCCGACGGTGGAAGCGGATGTTTTTTTGCAATCTGGACAAGCAGGGCGGGCGATTGTGCCCTCTGGGGCGTCTACAGGCGCTGGAGAGGCCTTGGAACTAAGAGATGGCGATTCTGACTGCTATGGGGGTAAAAGCGTTCTAAGGGCGGTTTGGAACGTAAATAACAAAATTCGCGATATTTTAGTGGGAAATTCGGCCGAACAAGAACTGGTTGATCAGATGATGATTGAGCTGGACGGAACGCAAAATAAGTCAAATTTGGGGGCAAATGCGATTTTGGCGGTGAGTTTGGCAACGGCCAAAGCGATGGCAAAGGCGCAGGGGCTGCATTTTTACGAATATGTGGCTAAATTGGCAGGAACTGAGGAGGAAATGTGTCTGCCGATGCCAATGATGAATGTGATGAATGGTGGAGCGCATGCTGGTTGGAGTACGGATTGTCAAGAATATATGATTATGCCAGTGGGGGCAAAAAATATGGCGGAAGCGGTCCAGATAGGAGCAGAGGTATTTCAGGCTTTGAAGCGAGTGTTGGAGGGGCGGGATTATGCAACTACAGTGGGTGACGAGGGTGGTTTTGCACCAAAACTGAGAGATGGAAATAACGAACCACTGGATTGCATTGCAGAAGCGGTGGAGCAAGCGGGTTTTCGTTTTGGTGAAGATGTGGGGTTGGCTCTAGATGTGGCGGCCTCAGAATTTTTTGAAGACGACCATTATGCGTTTAAGACGGGTGGCGGTTGGAAAACGACCGAAGATTTGATGGCTTGGTATGATTGGATTGCTACGCATTACCCTCTGTTGTCTCTGGAAGACGGTTTGGCAGAAAACGACTGGGAAGGCTGGAAGAAGTTGACTGAAAATTTTGGCAAGAAAATGCAATTGGTGGGCGATGATTTATTTGTGACGAATGCTAAATTGCTACAAAAAGGGATTGATCTTGGGGTGGCGAATGCGATTTTGATTAAACCAAATCAGATTGGAAGCTTGAGTGAGACGATTGAAGCAGTGAAGTTAGCAAAAAGAGCTGGTTATCGTACGGTGATGTCGCATCGTTCGGGTGAAACAGAGGATAATGCGATTGCGCATTTGGCGGTGGGGCTGGGGACGGGTCAAATTAAGACCGGCTCTTTGTCTCGTTCGGAGAGAATTGCAAAATATAATGAGCTTTTGAGGATTGCGGAGGGGAATTCACGTTTGGGGCTTAAGGTTTTTAGTCAGATTGATGTAGGTTAATATTATTTTCAGGGCACACTCAAGGCCGTTTGGCCAGGCTTACAGCCCTGAAAATAATATTAACCATAGCACAAAACTCAAGACTGTTTGACTAAACTTACAATTTGGTTATTTTTCGCCGCAGACGACGTTGTTGGCGTGGAGCCAACCTTCAAGAGAGCCGCCATCGAGAAATTCGCCTTGACCTAGGGCAACTTTCATGACGCCGCCACGCTTGATATAGGTATCAATAGGATCAGTGATCATAAACTCTTGATCTTTGGCACCGAAGTTATTTTCGTGGACATATTTCACGATTTCCTGTGTTAACTTTGGTGACAAAACATAGCGGCCGAGACTGATGATATCAGAAGGAGCCTCTTCAATTTTGGGTTTTTCGACGATACCGGTCATTTTGTCATTTTTGATGTCGATCACGCCAAATTTTGGAATATCTTGTTTGGGAACTTGCATACCTAAGATCGCTGACTCGCTGCGGTTTTTAATAACCGCGGAGAGGGTTTTAGCTGATGAGGGGCCGTTGGGATTCCATAAAATATCGTCACCCATAAACACAATGACTGGTTCGTCAATATTATATTCCTCTATCACCATGGCGATAGGAACGGCAGTGCCGTATTTGCCAGAGGGATCTTGGATAGTGTAATGGATTTTGACATCATCTGGGAGAGTTTTGGCAAGTTTAAGACGATCTTCCTTGCCGCGCTCGGTTAAATACTGATTAAGTGCAAGGTTGTCTTTGTAATATTCTTGCACTTGGCAGGGTTCGGTGTTGGAAATTACCATGTAGATGTCTTTGATGCCGGCATTGATCAGCTCTTGGACAGAATAATCGACCAAGGGACGGTTACCAACAGGAAGCATAGATTTTTCAATAATTTTGGTGATAGGTAAACGGCGGGTGCCCCAGCCAGCCACTGGAATAATAGCTTTTGTAATCATACTGATATATTAACACAAAAAGAGGAAGTTAAGAGGATTTTGGTCGAATTAGGGGTGCTTGCCAAGAACTGGGGTAGTCGGTGGCACCAAGCATAACGGCGATAGTGGCGGCAAGATTGGCGAGACCGGGTTTTTTGAGCCGACTGATAGAGCGACATTTGGTGTTTAGGGTGTTGTCGTAAAAAATACAGGGGACCGGGTTGGTAGTGTGAGAGGTTTTGGGATTGCCGTGAGAGTCAATTAATTCTTCGGCGTTGCCGTGATCAGAGGTGATAATCATAGCGCCGCCCAATCTGTCGACTTCCTTGGCGATGCGAGCAAGTTGCAAGTCGATGGCTTCAAGCGCGAGAATAGTCGGTTCAAGCTCGGCAAAATGCCCAACCATGTCCCCACCGGGAAAGTTAACTCGAATAAAATCAAATTTTTTCAAATTTGCGATAACTTGATCGGCAATTTGGGCGGACTGCATCCAAGGGCGCTGATTGAAGGGAATCTGGTCGGAGGGAAGCTCAATATGTTTTTCATTTTTGGCTTTAGTATAACTATTACCGTTAAAATAATAGGTGATATGACCAAATTTGACGGTTTCGGAAATAGCTAACTGGGAAATCTGTTTACTGGCGAGGAACTGGTTGAGGGTATTGGCAATTTTAAGGGATGGAACTAGATGATTTTTAGGTAGGTGGCGGTCGGAATCATATTCGCTTAGACCGGCAAAATAGATTGATTCCGGCTGGAATTTTCCACGTTTAAAGTGAGTAAATTTGGTGGCGGTAAAAGCTTCGGTAATTTCAACGGCGCGATCGGCACGAAAATCAAAATAGATAAGACTGTCGCCGGATTTAATTTTGCCGATGGGCTGGTTATTTTCGCTGATTACGAAAGGTGGAAAATACTGATCTTGTAAATTTGGGTTTTCGGCGCGCAGGGATGCGATGGCGGTATTTGGATCCTCGAATTGATACTCAGCCTTGCCTTCAACCATGGCGCGCCAGCCAGCTTCGACGATACTCCAGTCGCTTTCGTAGCGATCGGCAACAAAAACCATGCGCCCACCAGCAGAAGCAATTTTATAATCAGGCTGATCCGGAAAAGTATTGATGAATTTTTGAAATTTTTGCAGGTAGATTTCGGCGGACTGAGGAGCGACATCGCGACCATCTAAAACTGCGTGAACACGGATGCGCTTAATGCCGAGCTGATGCGCCTCTTTAATCATGGCGAAAAGATGATCGATGGAGCTATGGACCTGACCATCAGAAAAAATACCGGAAAAATGCAAGGTGGAGTTGTTTTTCTTAACCTGTTTGATGGCGTCTTGCCAAGCTTTTGATAGCCAAATATCGCCAGAATCAAAGGCGGCTTGAATGCGAGCAATTCCCTGTTTGGGGATTTGACCGGCGCCGATGGTGTTGTGTCCGACCTCAGAATTTCCCATGGTGCCTGGTAGCAAGCCAACTGCTTCGCCAGAGGCGGCCAGAGGTAGAGCGTAGTGATGAGTGAGAGCGTGGCAGAGAAAGTCGGTGTGGGCGCGCAAAACTGCGTTACCGCGTTTGGAGGCGCGAATGCCGACGCCATCCATAATCGCTAAAACAATTGGACCCTGATATTTGAAACCACTCATGCTTAAATTATAGCACTACTGGCAGAATTTTTAGTAGCCTGGTTTACCAAATATTTTAAACATTTCCTGCTTATAGACCTCGACTCCGGGCTGATCGAAAGGGTTAACTCCCTGCAAAGTCGCGGAAACTGCACAAGCTAACTCAAAGAAATAGATTAAACTACCCAAAGAACGCTCCGACAAGTCAGGAACTCCTAACTCTACAACTGGTAAGTGTTTAGAATGAGCTTTAATAATCGCGTGTAAGGCCTTTTGGTTTAAATCGGCTAAAGTTTTACCTTCTAAGTAATCAAAACTGTCTAGATTATCTGACATTTCCGGAACAGAGATGTCGGGATTATCTAGACTATTAAATTTAATTACAGTCTCGAATACATTTGGCAGGCCCTGCTGTAGGTACTGACTCAGGGCATGCAAATCGGTGGTGAAGGTCATGCTGGCAGGAAAAATGCCTTGATTATCTTTACCTTCAGATTCGCCAAAGAGCTGCTTCCACCAATCTGAAAACTTACGCATATCGGGCTCAAAACTAGATAAAACCTCCACATTGTAGCCGCGATCGCGCATAATATGGCGAAAAGCGGCATATCTGAAAATATTTTCAGCAATTGCGAAAATGGAGGAATCATGATCGGATTGCTCAGCATCGATAAAATCAACCACTGCGGCACTTTCTTCACGCGCGCCAGCCAATAATGCATCGATATCAACGCCGGCAACAGCTAGCGGTAAAAGTCCGACCGCAGTTAAAACCGAGTAACGCCCGCCTATGTTGTCTGGAACGACAAACCGCTCATAATGATTATAAAGGGCTTCGTCATGTAGAGCCCCTTTATCGGCGTCGGTGGTGGCGTAAATACGCTTATAAGCGTCGTTTTCGCCATATTTTTCAAATAATTTTTGCTTAAAAATACGAAAGGCGATGGCAGGTTCGGTGGTGGTACCGGATTTACTGATCATGTTAATCGAAAAATCACTATCGCCGATTTTATCAAAAATAGCCTGTACTGATCTAGCACTGAGAGAATGTCCAGCATATAGAATCGTGACACCAGAGTTCGGCTTTAAGGCTTTAATGATGGCGTGGTGTCCGACGTAAGATCCGCCCACGCCAATACAAACTAAAAATTTAGAATCTGATTGAATTTGTTTAGCTGCTTTTTTGATGCGCTCAACTTCTTCTCGATCGTAGTTGATGGGCAAATCCAGCCAGCCAGCCATGGGGTCTTTTTTGATGTCGAATAGTAAATTTTTGGCAGCACTAGTTTGCGCCGCAAGGGTAGAAGCGTCGATATCGCAATGAAATTTCAAATCTATCATATAGTGTATTATACGATATAGCGGCTAAAATTATCAAATTATGGTATAGTTTTAGAGAGCCCGAGTGGTGGAATTGGTAGACACGCTAGCTTCAGGTGCTAGTGTCTTCACGGACGTGCAGGTTCAAATCCTGTCTCGGGTACCATCTACTTAGAATTTAAATACGATTGATAACCGGAATGACTACTGGGGTGTGGCCAGTGGCATCGAATAGAATGTGGGTGATGTCTTCTTTGATTTCTTCTTTGAGAGCCTTGATTTCGGCATCACTGCCATGGGAATGTTCGGTACGATTTCTGAGGTAGTGACGAATTTTGCCAATTAATTCTTCGGAATTATCTAAATAGATAAAAGCACGCGAAACGATGTCTGGAGTTTTGACAAGACGACCGGTTTTCTTGGAGAGGGTGAGCACGATCACGAAGATACCTTCGCGCGAGATATGAATACGGTCTTTGACCACGGCTTCATGCACAGGATGATCAGCGTCATCAAAGAGCTGATTCCCTACCGTGATACGTCCACGCTTATGAATCTTTTTGTCTGGAGTTAGCTCAATTACATCGCCGTCGTCTGCGATCATGATGCGGTCTTTGGGCATACCGATCACATTTTCTGCCATTTCGGCATTGTGCTGAAGCATAAAGAATTCGCCGTGATAAGGCAGGTAATTTAGAGGCTTGGTGCGGGTAACAAAATCAACGTGATCTTCGTAGTAGGCGTGTCCAGATAAGTGCAGAGGACCGATATTGGTGAGGTGGGTGCGGCCGTTTTGTAAAACCGAAGCACCTTCCCTAAGTAGACCATCGACGGTATTAACGACATGTGGTTCGTTGCCGGGGATGGGATTAGAACTAAACACGATGGTGTCGCTGGCTTTGATTTTAATGAATTTATGAGCACCTGAAACCATGCGATTTAGCACGGCGTTTAGTTCCCCTTGTGAACCCGTGCAGACGATGGTGACTTTTTCATCTGGTAGCTTGACGATGTCTTCCATTTTCATGATGGTATCTTTGGGGACTTTGATAGATTTGGTTCTGAGTGCTACCTCGATGTTGTTGATCATGGAGAAGCCGGCAAAGGCGACTTTACGACCACGCTGAGCGGCCTGTTCTAAAATCATACCAATACGACCGATTTGAGAAGAAAAACAGGAAATAATCACACGGCCGTTGGAATAGTGGTCCATGATGCGGCCGAGATTGTCGCCGACGTCATACTCGGAGTGGGGGTGATGGCCAGGGGAGTCGATGTTAGTGGATTCGTTAAGCATCAAGGTGATTCCCTCGGTTTTAACAATTTCATCAATACGCTCGAGATCGGCTGGGCGACCTACGGGATTTTCTTCGTGACGCCAGTCGCCAGAAAGATAAATCACGCCATTGGGGGTGCGCACTACGATGGCTGTATTGCCGGGGATGGAGTGCAGAGTGTGAATAAATTCAACTGAAAGATGTTCGGAAACTTGAATTTTTTCGTGCTTGAGCGGGTCGACGGCTTGATAATTCATATCTGGTTCGTCGTCTAATTCAGACATTTGTTTTTTGATCATGCCGAGAGTAAATTCGGTGGCATAAATTGGCGTGGTGGTTTTGAATTTGGGTAAGAGATGGCGACAGGCACCGATATGGTCAAGATGGGCGTGCGTAAAACATATAGCTTTGACGTGATCAATATTGTCTTCGAGGTATTTGATGTCTGGAATCATGTAGTTGACACCGGGATAATCTTCACCCGCGAAGAGGACGCCCATGTCGACTACGACCATTTCGGATTTATATTCAATAATGGTCATGTTTTTACCGATACCGAATTCGCCTACGCCGCCAATTGGGATGACGCGAACAGCGTCTGAGTTTGGACGCGCGCTTTTGAGCTGAGATTTAGTGACCTGAGTGCCGTTAAAGCCATTGTAGCGAGATTTATTGACCGGTAAGCCAATGATGTGCTGGGTGGCTTGGGCATTAACATCTTGAGATAACATGCGTTGATGGTGGACCATTTCGCCCTTGCGGGTAGAGACGGAAAGTTTGGCTTTGCGAGACACAGGAGTAGCGGCTTTGGCTTTGGTTTTAGTAGCTTTGGCGTTAGTTTTAGCAACTTTAGCTTTGGCAGATTTGGCGCTGCTGGATTTGGACTGACGCAGCAAATGTGCATCTTTACCGCCAGATTGAAAATTGCTGTTGAAATTGCGTTTTTGCGCTTCTTCAAACTGTTTTTTGATGTTGGGCAGGCGCTCTTCACGCATTTTTAACAATCTAGCGCGGCGTTCTTTTTCTTGTTGATTCATGTTTTTCCTATTTTAATGATGAGTCTCGCTGAGAGACTAAAAAGTATTATTAGATACTTATATATTAGCAAAACTTCGTAAATTTGTAAACGTCAAAAAACAACCTGAGTTGGTTGTTTTGATATGGTAGTACCGGCTGGGATCGAACCAGCGACCTTAGGCTTATGAGTCCTACGCTCTAACCAACTGAGCTACGGTACCAACTGTTTGGCGGAAAGGACAGGATTCGAACCTGCGGAGCTTTCACTCTCCGGTTTTCAAGACCGGTGCCTTCAACCACTCGGCCACCTTTCCACTGATTATACTAACAGAAAAAGCCACTTTTGTAAAACAGTAAGTGGCTTTTAATCCTATTTCTACTCAGCGTTGGTGTGGACCGCCGTGACGTCGTCTAAATCATCCACTATGTCTAGTAGCTTATCAAGTTTTTCGGCATCCTCGTCGCTAAGCGGCACTTTGTTGTTGGAGATGTATTTTTGCTCAGCCTCTTCCACTTTTAGACTAGCATCCAACAAATTTTGTCGCACCTTCATCAAATCAGTCGCTGCTGTAATAATTTCAATTCCGTCTTCTTCTTCAACAGCATCTTCCGCGCCTGCCTCCAAAGCTGTCATCAAAGCTTCCTCGCCCTTGTCGGACACGAAAATCACACCTTTTCGCTCAAATTGAAACATCACCGAACCCGGATCTGCCATGCGACCACCATTTTTCTGCAAGGCATTTCGCACTTCTGGCATGGTGCGATTTTTATTATCGGTGGCCACCTCAATAATAATTCCCACCCCGCCCGGACCATAAGCTTCATAAGTTTCTTCTATCAAAGCCGCCGAATTTTTATCGCTAGCTCGAGCAATTGCCCGTTCGATATTCGCCTTGGGCATATTGGCCTTACGGGCTTTTTCTAGCACCATCGCTAGCGAGGGGTTCATAGTTGGATCCACGCCACCTCTTGCCGCAATCGCAATTTGATTACCGATTTTAGTAAATAGCGCCCCACGTTTGGCATCTACTACTGCTTTTTGACGCTTGGTTGTTGCCCACTTACTATGTCCTGCCATATTCTTCCTCAGTTAAATCTTTTTACTTTGTTTTATTATACCATAGAAGCTTGTCCTATATTTGTCACGCTGTTATAATTACGGTTATGAATGCGAAAAAAGGTTTTACAGTTTTGGAGATAGTAATTGTGGCAATTTTTGCGTCGCTACTTTTGGTATTGTTTTTCTTGCAAAAAGCTAATGTCGATGCAATGAACCGCGACGAAAAACGTAAAGAAGCTATTAACGCGATGTATTATGCTTTGGAAGAAGATTTTTATGCAAAAAATAAATTTTATCCAGAAAAAATTTCTGAGGAAAACTTAAAAGTGATGGACCCAGAGCTGTTTACGGATCCAATGGGCGTCAACCTTGAGACGGCGGGCAGTAATTATACCTATGAGCCGGCAAATTGCGAAAATGGTAAATGTAAAGAGTATACTTTAAGGGCAAAATTAGAAAAAGAAAACGATTATATTAAGAAAAATCATAATTAGGATTAGGGGTTGTTGGTTGGCGTTTTGGCGCGTTCTTTTTCGACGTGAACAAGATGAGTAATTATTTCAAGCTCGTCGGTGGGAGTGTCGACATATTTAAGAGTATAAGTAGTCTCGTCACCAATAGTAGACATGCGTAAAGTGCCAATTTTTAATAAGTAATCGGCAATGCCAGATTGTTTAAAGCTAACATCCTCAACCGACACGAGGTCGATGATATTGGTAGAGTTAATAAATAAAGAAGTAGCAGTTTGCTGAACTAAACGTTTATTAGTGATGAAGATTTTGTTGCCACGATAAACATGGGTACTGATGAGACCAGCGATTAAAATGGCACCCATCAATACATATATGCAGAGCAGAAGAAAAGACTGGCCGTTTTGATCAAGTTGAAAAATTGGACCACCAGTGCTGTTGCGCTGCAAAAATATAAGCAAGGCAAAAAGGCCAACAATAGCTAAAGCTTCGCCGGCCCAAATTAAAATAACCACGATAGGAGAGCGGCAAATTGCGAGTTTAATATACTCGTCTGCCTCAAGATTGATGTCTGGAAAATCTTTGACGCTACGCGCATGCCTGAGCTTGGCTAAATCGCTTTTCATGGTTTGAATTATAGCAAGTTTGACAAAAATAAACAATATTTTACGATTTTTTGTTTTTTTGCAAATGCTCTTTGGCGCGAGGGGTAATTTTGCGACCACGAGGGGTTTTTTCAATTAGACCAAGTTGGATTAAATATGGTTCGTAATAGTCTTCGATGGTGCTTGGCTCGTCGCCGGTGAGGGCAGCAATGGTGGTGAGACCAACTGGGTGAGCGGGGTAATGCTCGAGCATTTTACTGAGCATGTTGCGATCGGCAGGATCAAGACCAAGCTCATCAATCTCCATGAGTTGTAGCGATTTTTGGGCGGTTTGAAGATCGATGATACCGTCGCCGTTAACATCGGCGTAATCACGAACCCGCTTGGTGAGGCGGTTGGCGATACGAGGAGTGAGACGGGAACGCACAGCAAGCAGTTTGGTGGCTGCGGGATTAATTGGCGTATTTAAAATATTGGCGGTGCGAGTGATAATTTGTTCGATTTCA
>ERZ773065.724-NODE-724-length-17806-cov-17.055490_pt1 | contig 17806 bp, 18 predicted proteins | sample MGYA00580623_ERZ773065 | MGnify/ENA primary metagenome ERZ773065 (study PRJEB29015, sample SAMEA2738017) | human oral metagenome | biome: human oral; feature: human-associated habitat; material: dental | place: China | collected 2047 ... | reverse complement strand
CCACCACCACAGCCCACCGGCCCGGCCCCAATCGACGGTTCGGCCCGCTCCTGTGCGAGGGGGAAGGCCCCGCCGTGGGACGGTCCCGCGGCGGGTATGCGGGGCCTGCTCCTGTGTGAGGGGGAAGGCCAGTTCCGCTGATGCCCCCGTCCTTCTCACTGACGAGAAGGTTCTTGGGTTCGTGGCCGGGTTGGGTGTTTCTCGTCGTTCGTCGTGTAGTTCGGGGTGTTGCTGGGGTCGCATTGTGGAGCACATCAGCGGGCTGAACTACTGCTGCGGCCTGCCGGCCTGGTCTGAATCGTTGGTTTGGCCTGCTTCTGTGCGAGGGGAAGCCCGGCGGGAAGCCCGGGCAGTCAGAACCGAACGGTTTGGCCTGCTCCTGTGCGGGGGGCAAGGCCAGTTCCGCTGATGCCCTCGTCTTCCTCTTCACTGACGGGAAGGCCCTTTCAGGTGGTGGTTGGGTTGGGTGTTTCTCGTCGTTCGTCGTGTAGTTCGGGGTGTTGTTGGGGTCGCATTGTGGAGCACATCAGCGGGCTGAACTACTGCTGCGGCCTGCCGTCCTGGTCTGAATCGTTGGTTTGGCCTGCTTCTGTGCGAGGGGGAAGGCCAGTTCCGCTAAGTCCCCCGTCTTTCTCTTCACTGACGAGAAGGTTCTTCAGACGGTGGTTGGGTTGGGTGTTTCTCGTCGTTCGTCGTGCAGTTCGGGGTGCCGCGGCGGGATCGCACCGTGCAGCACACCAGCGGGCTGAACTACTACCGCAGCCCGCCGGCCCGGCCCGAATCGACGGTTCGGCCCGCTCCTGTGCGAGGGGGAAGGCCAGTTCCGCTAAGTCCCCCGTCTTTCTCCTCGCTGAGGAGAAGGTTCTTGGGGTCGTGGCCGGGCTAGTCGTTTCTCGTCGTTCGTCGTCCAGATCAGGGTGTTGCTGGGGTCGCATCGTGGAGCACATCAGCGGGCTGAACTACTGCTGCGGCCTGCCGGCCTGGTCTGAATCGTTGGTTTGGCCTGCTCCTGTGCGAGGGGGAAGGGTAGACGGTGGCATTGGTAGTGGGGAACGCCGGGTTTGGCCTGCTCCTGTGCGAGGGGGAAGGCCAGTTCCGCTGATGCCCCCGTCCTCCTCACTGACGAGAAGGCCCTGTCAGGTCGTGGCCAGGCCGGGTGTTTCTCGTCGTCCGTCGCGCAGAACGAAGTTGAGTCGTTCTTCTCTGCGTGATCCGACCTCGCACAACAGCGGGCAGACCTGGTCGAGAGAGACCGCTGCCCACCCAGACCGGGTCTTGGGCCCGTCGGTGTGCGAACCGTCTAGCAAACATCGTCTACAAGCGCTATCATCGTCGTATGTCGATAGATACAGAAGGTTTGCCTTACCAGGGGGCGGCTGCCTTGTTCCGATCGCTGTCCGACTCGAACCGGCTGGCGATCGTGCAGCACCTAATGCTGTCGCCGCACCGGGTCGCCGACCTGGTCGGGCACCTGGGCCTGGCCCAGTCGACGGTCTCAGCGCACGTACGGGGGCTGCGCGACAGTGGCCTGCTGTCGGCTCGGGTTCGAGGCCGGGCCACCTTCTATTCCCTAGCCGAGCCGGAGCTAACGGCGGCATTGCTGCAGGCTGCTGAGGCACTGCTGGCAACCACCGCCGAGGTTTCGGTCGAATGCTCTCCCCAGGAGGTGGCGTCATGAGCGGGCACCATCACGATCATTCCCACGGGCACAGCCACAGCCACGGCTCGTCGAACCGGAAACGTCTGGTGATAGCGCTGTCGATCACCGGGCTGATCCTGGTCGCCGAGGTAGTCGGCGCCATCTGGACCGGGAGCCTGGCGCTGCTAGTCGATGCCGGGCATATGCTCACCGACTCGGTCGGATTGGTGGTGGCGCTGATCGCAGCCACCCTGATGGCCCGACCCCCGTCGCAGCGCCGTACCTGGGGTTGGCAGCGGGCCGAGGTCCTGTCAGCAGCCCTCCAGTCGGCGATTCTGCTGATGGTGGGCGGGTACGCGATCTACGAGGGTGTCGTCCGGCTGATCTCACCACCCGAGGTCCGGGGACACAGCCTGGTGATCATTGGGGTCATCGGCCTGCTGGGCAACCTGCTGTCGCTGCTGGTCCTGGCCGGCGGGCGAGGCAGCAACCTGAATATGAAAGCCGCCTTCCTCGAGGTCTTGAACGACGCTTTCGGTTCGGTGGCCGTGATCGTTGCCGCAGTCGTGATCGAGTTCACCGGCTGGACCCGGGCCGATGCGCTCGCAGGCCTGATCGTCGCAGGCTTGATCCTGCCCCGGGCGGTAGTGCTGCTGCGCCAGTCCGGGTCGATCCTGCTGGAGACCACCCCGGCTGGCCTCGACCTAGCCGAGGTCCGCGAGCACATCACCGCGCTGCCGCACGTTAGGGGTGTCCACGATCTGCATGCCTCGGTGGTCAGCTCCGACCTGCCGATCCTCACCGCCCATGTGGTCTTGGAGGAAGAGTGCTTCACCGACGGGCATTGCCAGAGCATCCTGCAGGGGATCCAGGACTGCCTGCAACAGCACCACCAGATCAGCATCGAGCACAGCACCCTGCAGCTCGAGTCCGAAAACATCGCCCGTACCCACGAGGAGCACCTGCACGCGTAGACGATGAGGTCGTATCCGGATCTCTAGGTTTGAGGCTAGAATGTCGCAGACAAGGCCAGGATGTCGACAGCCGTGTCCGGCGTCACCCAACCCAGGAAAATCTCTGATTGTCTGAAAATGACCCTAGATCATTATAGAGAACGTTATCGCGGGGCGGTGATCCCGGCGCAGGCGGTTCCGCATGGCAGAGTTATCCCATGCAAGTCCTCGTGGTGGATGATGACCAGGCGGTGCGGGATTCGCTCGCCCGGTCTTTGCGGTATTCCGGCTACGAGGTGCTCACTGCGGCCGACGGGGTGGAGGCCCTGGCCCAGTTGTCGGCTCACCGGCCGGACGCGGTGATCATGGACGTGATGATGCCGCGCCTGGACGGGTTGGAGACCACCCGAATGCTACGGGCCAACGGCAACGACGTCCCGATCCTGGTACTCACCGCCCGCGATGCGGTCAACGACCGGGTGGACGGGCTGGACGCCGGCGGTGATGACTACATGGCTAAGCCCTTCTCCCTGGAGGAATTACTGGCCCGGCTGCGGGCCCTGACCCGCCGTACCCGCAGCAACACCGAGGACGAGTCTGGAACCGAGACCGAACAACTGACCTTCGCCGATATGGTGCTGGACCCGCAGACCCGCGAAGTGACCCGCGGCTTACGGCGAATCTCTCTGACCCGTACCGAGTTCGCGCTGCTGCAGACGTTCATGGAACACCCACGCCGGGTGCTGGAGCGGGGCTGGCTGTTGAACGAGGTGTGGGGCTTCGACTTCCCAACCACCGCCAATTCACTTGAGGTGTACATCGGTTACCTACGGCGCAAGACCGAACATGACGGTGAGGCCCGACTGATCCATACCGTTCGCGGAGTCGGGTACGTGCTGCGCGAGACACCCCCGTGACCGAGCCGGAGTCGATCGCACCACCGGTCCCGATCGAGGTTCCCGAGGCTCCGCCGCGACCTCGACCGGGGGCTCGGCGTTCCCCATTCCCGATCGAGGTCTTCTGGCCAGGCTGGCTGGGATGGCCGCGGCGGGCCACGCTACAGCAGCGGTTGATCTGGCTGACCGCCCTAGCCGTCGCAACAGCCGTCGCCCTGACCGGGATCGCGTTGTACTTCGCGACCCGGCATTCGCTGTACGAGCAACTCGACAATGAACTGCTGCAGACGGCGAACCTGCTGTCGGACCAAGTCGCCAGCGAGAACGACCTGTCCACGGTCGGCGGCATCAACCCGGACTCCTTACAAGCTGCGAATGTGGTGCTGGCGTTGGTGCAGGCCAACCTGGGGGTGACAACCATCCCTGGAGAGACCATCACCTACGACACCGGCGCCCCCGAGGTCACCATCGCCCGTACCGGGCGAGGGCATTCAGCCCGTTCAGTGGTCGCCAGCGATGGCGAACTGTACCGAATCGTCGCAGTACCACTTAGCGGCCGCGACGGATACGCCCTGGTACTGGGCCGTTCCCTGCGCCCAACTCTGGCCACGCTACGCCAGATGTGGGGAATCTTGGCCGTAGTCGCGATTACCGGCGTCGTGGCCGCAGCCTTCTCCGGTATGGCCGTGGCTCGTTCCTCGTTGCTGCCGATCCGGCGGCTGACCGCAGCGGTAACCCGGATCACCGAAACCGACGAATTGGCTCCGATTACAGCCGAAGGCCCGGCCGAACTGGCTGAACTGGCGAGTTCGTTCAATTCGATGGTCCGAACGCTGGCCAACTCCCGTGAGCGACAACGCCGCCTGATCGCCGACGCCGGCCATGAACTACGCACCCCGCTCACTTCGCTACGGACCAATATCGAGCTCCTGATCGCCGACGAGCGCTCGGGAATGCTGCCCGAGGGCGCCCGCAGCGACATTCTGCGCGATGTGGCCGCCCAGGTGGGCGAGTTCTCAGCCCTGGTCCAGGACCTGGTCCAGCTGTCACGTGAGGGCAGCGTCGACCTGCTGCGCGAGGAGATGGATCTGGCCGATGTGATCGCTAATGCGGTCACCCGTGCCCGGCGCCGCGGCCCGACGATGTTCTTCGATGTCACCCTGGAACCGCACGTGATGATGGGCAATCCGGCAACCTTGGAGCGGGCATTCACTAACCTGCTCGACAATGCGGTGAAGTTCTCACCGAACGGTTCTGTGATCCGGGTGGCGATGACCGATGGCCTAGTCACCGTGGCCGATGAGGGTCAGGGCATCGCCGAGGAGGACCTGCCGCACATCTTTGAGCGTTTCTACCGCTCCGACCGGTCCCGCAATGCTCCTGGTACGGGGCTGGGCCTGTCGATTGTTGCCCACACCATCAACGCCCACGGCGGCTGGGTCAAAGCCGGCGCCGCACCCGGCGGCGGTGCCGAGTTCACGGTCTACCTGCCGCAGGAGCCGCAGGTGTGATTGTCCGAGCCTTCGCTCGGGCGGGCCGCGTCGCTAATGCCCTCGTCTTCCTCCTCACTGACGAGAAGGCCCTTTCAGGTGGTGGCTGGGTTGGGTGTTTCTTGTCGTTCGTCGTGCAGTTCGGGGTGTTGTTGGGGTCGCACCGTGCAGCACACCAGCGGGCTGAACTACTGCTGCGGCCTGCCGGCCTGGTCTGAATCGTTGGTTTGGCCTGCTCCTGTGCGGGGGCAAGGCCAGTTCTGCTGATGCCCCCGTCCTCCTCACTGACGAGAAGGCCCTTTCAGGTGGTGGCTGGGTTGGGTGTTTCTTGTCGTTCGTCGTGCAGTTCGGGGTGTTGTTGGGGTCGCACCGTGCAGCACACCAGCGGGCTGAACTACTGCTGCGGCCTGCCGGCCTGGTCTGAATCGTTGGTTTGGCCCGCTGCTGTGCGAGGGGAAACCCGGTGGGAAGCCCGGGCAGTCAGAACCGAACGGTTTGGCCTGCTCCTGTGCGAGGGGGAAGGCCCTCACCAAGCCGCGCAAGCGTCGCCTGAGCGGCGGCCTGCTCCTGTGTGAGGGGGAAGGCCCCCACGCTTCGGAGTGGAGGTAGCGGGACATTGGGCCCGCTGCTGTGCGAGGGGGAAGGCCAGTTCCGCTGAGTCCCCCGTCCTCCTCACTGACGAGAAAGCCCATCAGGTGGTGGCCGGGTTGGTCGTTTCTCGTCGTTCGTCGTCCAGGCCGGGTGCTCAGCGGCCGTGTTCGATCGCCCTCGCCTACGAGGCTGGCGGCGTCACTGACGCCCCGAACGGGGCCCTCTCGCCAAGAAAATGCTTGAACGACCAAACCGCGAAGCACTAGGGGATTCGTCATGGCTGAGAGATGATCTGCTGTTGTCACCGCTTGACCTACCCCAGATCGGATGCTTGTGTGGAGGTGCAGTACGAGAGGAGCAGCTCTTGACCGACACCACCTCCGACAGCCTGGATCTGGCCACCGCCCAGCGGCGGGCCGCCGCTTTCGCCTGGGCCATGGAACAGGCCGCCCCGACCGGTCCTCGAACCGGTCACGACCCGACCGGATCCGTGACCGTCACAGTCGACCCCGACGGGCGTACCAGCCATATCGATCTGGCCGACACCTGGGCCACACGGATCGCGCCAGAGCAGCTGGCCCAGGCGATCGTGGCGGCAGCTCGGGCCGCCGAGGCCCAGGGGATGACCGACTTCCTGACCGCAATCGCCACCCTGCCTGAATCACTCGACGAGATAGAACCACCACGGGACTACCTCGAACAGAAGATGGCGCAGCACGCGACCTCGATCCTCGAATTGGAGCGGACCAATCCCCGCCTCGACGAGGTCGTGGCCATGCTCGACCAGGCCACCGCGAACGCCACGACCACCATGGCCCAGATCGACCAGCCGGCGACGACCCCGGAACCCGAGCCCCCCGCCGTGTCGCTCGACGATCCGATCGGCTTCACCCTCACCGCTCGCGGCGGCATCACAGCCTGCGCAATCGACCCCACCTGGATTCGCCGCTTCCCCGGCTCCCGGGTGGGCGACGAACTCAACTCGGCCCTGGCCGAACACCTAGAAAGGAACTGACGATGGGACGACCACCCACCCAAGAGGAGATGACCCGCTCCCTCGAAGACCTGCGCCACGCCGCCGACGAGTGGACCGCATGCGGTGCCTGGCTGGCCTCGAACAGCAGCAAGTTTGATGGCCATATCGCTCGAGGCATGAGTTTTGGGCTGTATGTCCTCATAGGGATGACGTACGAGAAGGCCTGTCACCGCCTGGCGCAGGCGGCTCACGATGGAGGGGCGAAACTGCAACAGGTCGGCAGCACGCTGCGGAAAGTGCATGACGCCTACCGCGACGATGAGCAAAACAACGTTCACCTGGCCCAAGGAAGGTGGTAGAGCAATGAGCACCGAGATAGTCGAACGAATCGAATTCGATCAGGAACAGTTCTCTGCCCTGTGTGAGTCGATCAGAAAGGGCCTGGCTACTCTGTCTGATACGATATTCCCTGGCCTTCGCCCAGCCCTCGACCTCTACTTCGACGCCAACCTTGTGTTGCCCGTGATGCGTAAGGTCGGCTACAAGATCGTGAGATGGGCGCTCGACATGCTCGCCACGTTCCTCAACATAATGGTCGACTTCCTCGAGGGCTTACTGGTTCCTCTTTTCGCATTCGTGAGAGGGGCGCTATGGGCCGATAATTCTGAGTATCTTCACAGCATCGCTGGCAGACTCGATGAGTCAATGAAGGCCTTGGCCGTGACCTGGCAGGGTGAGGGACAGCAGGCCTTCGCCCTGCACGGAGCCCGGCATGCCGCCAAGACGACAGAGCTGGCTGAGCTGGCCAAGACCCTGAAAACCCAGCTGTATGGGTTGGCCGCAGGATCGGTGGGCTGCTACGTCGCTATCGGTGCGATCATCTCCGCTGCGGTAGCCGCCTGTTCTGCAGCAGCGGCGTCCACCGCTGCCGATGGCCCAGTCGGACCGTCGGCGGCTGGAGGGGTCATGGTGCTGGCATACGTCAAGGTGTCCGCCGTCCTCGCGCTGCTGGCCTCTCTGATTGCCTACCATGTCACGACCATGGAGACCATCGGTGATAAGAGTGATGCCGTGGCCAAGGCCTGGCCGGAGCCTGGAGTCGCCAGCTATGACGACGGCAGCCTGGCGGATGGCGATGACACCAGCTGGTCGACCGAGCGATGAGTGACGTACCACCCATGGTGGCCCGTCAGGCCCTCCTGTCGACACTGGGGCTGATCGCAGGTGGGGCCTGCATCCTAACCGGGCTGGTGCTCCAGATCACGATCGGTGAGGCTGCTGGAGCTGCTGTGGCGGAGCTGATGATGCATGGGGTCTGGATGACAGCGATCTGCCTCGCCGCGCGGGTGATGTGGGACTGGGTTGGCGTGACCCCTGGGCGCGTGCTCTGGATCCAGCTCACCAAGGTGTTCGGGCTGCTGGGCGCTGGCCTTGGAGTCGGTAACAGCGCTCTGCTCGTGGTGTTCTATCGCGACCAGATCGCTGCCTGGGTGATCGCTCTTGCTGTGGCGGTCACCGTCTTATCTGCCGGATTGACGCTGGCCGCGCTATGGCCTTGGGCGAAACGGCCTGATCGCGGGATATCAGATGCTCGACCGAGCGATGACGTGTCGCCTCTGGAGGCTCACCGGATGGCCCGCCAGGCCCTCCTGTCGACACTGGGGCTGATAGCGGGTGGGGTTTGCATCGTGATGGGGCTGGTTCTCCAGCTCGTGATCGGTAAGGCCAATCAGGTCTCGCCGGTGCTGCTCTTCACCGGAGGCTGTACGGCGGTGGTCTGCTCTGCTGCGCGAATGAGGTGGGGATGGGCTCGGATGACGCGTCGACGTAGGGTCTGGGTCTTCATTCTTGAGTTCCTCTCGATTCTGGGCTTCATCAAGTGCTTCACCGATGGCCTCCTGATGCTCGAGATCCTGGATGATGTCCGCGGGGCTACGACCTGGGTGGTCATCCTTGCGGCCGTGATGGTGATGGTCTCGGCCGGATTGATGCTGCTCGCGCCGATTCCTTTGCCCTGGCGTACACCACCCAGCCTCAGACAGTCGCATCGGTCATGACTCTCGGGCGAATCTAGCCTCAGGTGGGCAGGTGGGTCGGCAACGTACGACGCGGACCGTGCCGCGGCGGACGGAGCCCGGCCAGCCCAAGCAGCCGCTCCACCCGGTAGCGGTGACCCGCGAACGGCTCCAGCAGCTGCTCGGCGGCATCATCATCGAGCACCTCACCCGTCAGCGCGTACGTGATCTGGCCACCGACGTGGTAGTCCCCGACACTCCAGGCGTCGCTATCGCCCAGCGCTCGTTGTCGGACCTGCGCCGAGGTCCACGGGCCGATCCCCGGCAGGGAACGCAACGCCTGGTCCGGGTCACCGGCGAAACCCGGCGCCGCCAGCCGCTGCAACGACCGGCTGGCTTGCGCCGCGGACCGTACCACCTGGGCCCGGCGCTGCTCGACCCCGGCCCGCAACAGCTCCCAGCTCGGTACCGCCAGCCACTGCTCGGCCGACAACGGCAGCCGGATCCCCGCCGCCGGGTGCCCGTCCGGCAGCGGGACCGGGTCGGCGAATCGCAGCGCCACCAGCCGGTGCGCCCGGAAAGCCTCCCGGTTAGTCACCACCTGCTCCAGCGCCGCCGGCGCGAGAGCCTCCAGCAGCTGGCTGGTCCGCCCCAGCCGCAGCCAGGCGAACCGCCGATGCGCCTGGGCCACGATCGGATGGCGGGCCGGATCGAAACCGTCCAGCTGGTCATCGGCGCCAAACAGCCGCGGCGCCTGCTCGGCCAACCACTCCCGACCCGGACCCCAGCACTCCACGATCAGATCGTCACCGGCCGTCGTACAGCGCTGCAGCCCCGGTCCGTACGGGGTGCGGGTGGCCCGCCACCAAACCCCGGCCAGCCGCCGCAAACACGGATCACCGGTACCCCGCCAGTGCGGGCCCAAGGCCACATCAAGCAGCCGGGCCCGGCCCGGCAAGGCCCGGCTCAGCGACCGCTGCCACTGTCGCGAGTCCACGGGTCAGAACGCAGAAGACGACAGTCGGCCGATGCCGATGACGCGATCACAGCTCTGATACGGCCACTGGCCCCACCCGCGCTGGGTAGATTGGGCCGGTCCTGACGTCACACAGCAAAGGGTAGGCCATGCACCTACATATCTCGGACCAGGCGACCCAGCTGACCGACAGCCTGCGCTCCCAACGAGCGCTGCGGATCTTGGTGCTGATCCTGGTACCGATCGCGATCTGGACGATCGCCGCCCTGGTGTGGCTGTGGCCTGGGGATGTCTCCGCCAGCATCCGGCAAGACAGCACCGTCCGCGCCATCCCCGGCATGAGCATCCCCAAGGCCACCGTGACCCAGGTCAACGAGATGAGCTGCGACGGGGTGGCCGGTTCGGCGACCGGTGACCAGTCCCGCTGCGCCCGGGTGAAGGCCAAACTCGACGAGGGCCCCGAAGCTGGCCAGGAGGTGGAGGTGGCACTGACAGCCGCCGTCTACGCCTCCGGGGTCAAACCCGGCGACGGGATCACCCTGTACCGGACCCCGGTCAACGACGGCCCGGCCGCGTACCAGTTCGCCGACTTCCAACGCACCGTGCCGATGGTGGTCTTGACCTTGGCCTTCGCCGCCGCGGTGATCGCCGTGGCCCGGCTGCGCGGCGCGATCGCGCTGCTCGGGCTGCTGTTCGCCGGCTGGGTGATGGTGGCCTTCATGTTCCCGGCCCTGATCCAAGGCAAAGACCCGGTCCTGGTGGGATTGGTGGGCTCCAGCGCGATCATGTTCATCGTGCTGTACGCGGCCCACGGCATCTCCGCCCGTACCACCACCGCTCTCGTCGGAACCCTGTTCGGCTTATTCCTGTCCGCAGGCCTGGGCTGGGCGGCGACCTCCTGGGCGCATCTGAGCGGCGTCGCCAGCGAAGACGACTTCGTGCTGGCTGCCTCCGCACCGAGTCTTAAACTCACCTCGGTGGTGATCTGCGGGGTGATCATCGCCGGGCTAGGCGTACTGAACGACGTCACGATCACCCAGGCCTCGGCGGTCTGGGAGCTCGACCACCGCAACGAATCAGCCCGGGCAGTGTTCACCAAGGCGATGCGGATCGGCCGCGACCACATCGCGTCCAGCGTCTACACCACCGCCTTCGCCTCTGCCGGCGCGGTCATGGGGGTGCTGCTGCTGCTCAGCATCTACCAGCGGCCGGTCTTCACCACCCTGCTTACCGAGCAGTTCGCAGCCGAAGTGGTCCGTACCCTGGTCTCCTCGATCGGGCTGGTGCTGTCGGTTCCGATGACCACCGCGATCGCGGTGGCCGTGGTCAAGGGCAGCTCGAAAGGCGTCGAAGACGCGGACCGGCTCGGCGCCGCGCCCATCGACTACCCCGACGACGAACTGATCGACTACGACGACATCGACCGGTGAGCGCGAACGCTCGCCGGCACACGGTGATGTGATCAGTACATCGGATCGTGAAAGGGGCTCAATACCCACCTAGTCGGCACGGGACGGGTCAAGACGTGCGCCGGGCCCGGGGTGGACGATGACTTCTGACCGGACGTACGCCGGGCCAGAGCCTGTCAGCGGGCCAGCGCGAACAGCTGGTCGATGTCGAGATGCTGCTCGGCCGCGTCAGCTAGCGAGTTGATCATGGTCTCGCGGCGCTGCTGGTAGCCGGGGGCGTGATCGTCGGGCTGCCAGGTGAGCCCGGCCGCGGCAGCTGCCTGCGCCAGCCAGGCGCGGCGGAAGGCGTCATTCTCGAAGGCGCCGTGCCACATGGTGCCCCAGACGGACCCGGATCGACAGCCGTCGAGAAAGTCCTCCCCCGGGTCGGCGCCCGGGATCCTGCGGCAGATGCCGTGGTGGATCTCGTACCCGCCGGCGGGCAGGCCTCGCCACCGGCCCTCCGGCAGGGCCAGGGTCTTTTCGGCGTCGAAGTCAACCTCGACCGGGAGCAGCCCCAGGCCTGCGACCTCGGCGCGGGTGGATTCGGCCCGGTGCGGGTCGCGGATGGTGTGGGCGAGCATCTGGTATCCGCCGCAGATCCCGAGCACGGTACGGCCGGCGGCGGCCCGCTCGGTTACCGCCTGGGCGATCCCCCGCTCCCGCAGCCAGTCCAGGTCAGCCACCGTGGACCGGGATCCCGGCAGGACCAGGATGTCCGCCTGCCGGCAGAGCATCGGGTCGGTCGTCACCTGGACGTCGACGCCGGGCTCCTGGGCCAGCGCATCGACGTCGGTAGCGTTGGAAATCCGCGGGAAACGGACCACCGCCACCCGTAACGATCCTGGGGCTGGCGGTTCGTCCTGGTGGCGCCAGCGTCCGACCTCCAGGGTGTCCTCCCCGTCCAGCCAGACCCCGTCCAGCCAGGGCAGCACCCCGAAACACGGCATCCGGGTCCGGCGGCTGATCTGCGCCAGCCCTGGTTCCAGGATCGACGCGTCACCGCGGAACTTGTTGATCAGATACCCAGCCAGGTGCGAGCGGTCGGCGTCGTCAAGCAGCGCCCAGGTCCCGTACAGGCTGGCCAGGACACCGCCCCGGTCGATGTCCCCGACCAAGATCACAGGCAGGTCCTTGGCCGCGGCCAGGCCCATATTGGTGTAATCGCCGGTCCGCAGATTGATCTCAGCCGGGGAGCCGGCCCCTTCGCAGATCACCAAGTCGACGGTAGCGGCGAGCTCGTCGTACGCGGACCAGGCGGCCTCGGCGAGCTGGCGCCGTCCGGTGGCGTACTGACCGGCTTCCAGGGTCCCGGCCGGTTGGCCGCGCAGCACAATGAAGGAGCGCCGGTCGGTGCCGGGCTTGAGCAGCACCGGGTTCATCGCCGAGGTGGGGATGACCTGCGCGGCGAGCGCCTGCAGGTACTGGGCGCGGCCGATCTCGGCGCCATCGGGGCAAACCATCGAATTGTTTGACATGTTCTGCGCCTTGTACGGGGCGACGCGGATCCCACGCCGCCGAGCGACCCGGCACAGCGCGGTGACCAGTAATGACTTGCCCGCATCGGACGACGTTCCCGCGATCAGCAGCCCGGTCATCGATGCTCCTTCCCGGCCCGGCTCCGACGGCCCACGATACGTCTGAGGCGCGCAGTCAGCGACGCTTCGCGGGCGATCAGATGCCCGACACCGGCCAGGCCGATCGCTGCCGCCGCGGTGGCAGCGACGGTAACCGCGGTCACCAGGGACGCTGCGGTACGGACCGCGGCCGCGTCAGGGCGGGGGCCGTCGCCAAGCAGCGGCCGGTGCTCGACCCGGCCGCCGGGGTAGACATTACGTCCGCCCAACTGGACGCCGAGCGCACCAGCCCAGGCTGATTCGCACCAGCCGCCGTTGGGGCTGGGGTGCCGGGCGTGGTCGCGGCGCAGGATCCGCCAGGCCCGGCCCGGGTCGGCGCCGACCAGGGGCGCGGCGGCGACGGCGAGCAGGCCGGTCATCCGGGCCGGTAGCAGGTCGAGCAGGTCGTCGAGGCGGGCCGCGGCCGTACCGAAATGGGCATGACGGGCGGTACGGTGCCCGACCATGGCATCGAGGGTATTGGCGCCGCGGTGCACCAGCAGCCCCGGTACCCCTGCCAGCGCCCCCCACAGCAGCGAGGCGACGGCGGCGTCAGCGGTGTTCTCGGCCAGCGATTCGACGGTGGCGCGGGCCAATTCCGGCTGGTCCAGCCCGCTCGGGTCACGCCCGCACAGGTGCCCGAGCTGATCGCGGGCCAGGCCGAGATCATCCGATTCCAGCCGGTCGGCCATCAGCAGCCCCTCGTCGGCCAGCGACCTCGCCCCCAGCACCGCCCAGGTGGTGACCGCGGTGGTCAACGCCCGCAATACCAGGCGGCGTCGGCTAGCGGATTCCACCACCGCCCCGGCCAAGGCCAGGGGGGCCAAACAGGCCGCCGCGTAGGCCACGCCGCGGGCCCGGGAATCAGCCCACAGGCGCTCCTCCAGGCGGCTGGCGGCCGACCCGTACCAGGCCACCGGGTGATGCCGGTGAGGATCGCCCAGGACCTGGTCGGCGGCGACTCCCAGGGCGAGCCCGACACCACGCGCTAGCAGCGCCGATCCTGCTTGACGAGCTGGCGAGGCGGGCGTCGGTGAGGATGCGCTGTGCGGCATGGTCGACAACTTACTGGCCGCCGCTAGGGTGTATCGGCATGACCCGACTCGTCCTGGTCCGCCACGGCCAGTCGACCTGGAACCTGGAGCGCCGGGTGCAGGGTCAGACGATGGCGGTCCCGCTTACGGACCTGGGCCGGGAACAGGCCCGACACGCCGCGGACGAGGTCGCCCGGCTCGTCGCGGCGGGTACCGCGGTGCTCAGCTCGGACCAGCTGCGGGCCTGGCAGACCGCCGAGATCGTCGCCGCCCGGATCGGCAGCCCGGTCACCGCCGAGCCGCGGCTGCGTGAGCAGAGCATGGGTCGCCTGGAAGGATTGAGTGAGTCTGAACTGGTCGTCGAACAGACCCCCGTGGGGGTTGACATCGCCGATGTCCGGTGGGGTGGGGGTGAGTCCCTGGCCGACGTCGCCGTACGGCTGCGGAGCCTGCTGGCCTCACTCAGCGGGTATGACACGGTGGTCCTAGTCGGTCACGAGCTCAGCCTGCGGGTGTTGCTGGCGCTGCTGGACGGCCGTACCCACCGCGACTGTGACTTCGACCTCCCGCTGGGTAACGGCGCCGTCGTGGAACGCCGTACGGACCAGGCGACATAGCCGACGGTTCCAGACGTCCAGGTCAGAGGCCCGGTACACTGAGCTGTTCCCCGCCCACGCGGGGCTGATCCCTAGTAAATCTCCTAGACGCGCGCGAGCGCGAGGAGAAGCGTTTTCGATGCCGGTCCGTCGCCTGGCAGGACGGCTGATCAACCGGCTGCCCCTGCTACGAGGACAAAGGTCTTCGCGGGTATGCAGCGTTGCAACGGCTCGGGCTGGATGCCGACGGGTGGACCTGCCAGGATCTGATCGACGCCGTCACCGCGCTGAACCGGAAGCGGGGATGGGCCCAGCCAGACAACGTTCGCAGCCCGATCGGGCTTTTCGCGGTCCAGGTCCGAGACGCCACCCGCAACACCAGCATCCCGCCAGTCCAACGCCGAGCCCAGGAACTCGCTGCCCGCCGGGCCACGACCGCAACCGGGCCAGCCGTGACACCATCACGACCAGCAACACCACCAGGGGTCTCCCTCTACCAGCACCTCGTCGTCAGCCAGCGTCCCGCTCCCACCTCGCCCGCTGCTACCGATTCCCCATCGACCGGACCAGCCTCCCCCTCACGCTGGCAGCAGTACCGCCAGCAACACCCCAAACCAGACCCAAGCCCGTCCCAGCACCAGAAACACACACCAGCCCCGACTAAACCCGAACCCCCGGCCCAATCCTCACGCTGGCAGCAGTACCGCCAGCAACACGCGCCACAAAGAAATGCCTAGTTAGAGCCCCGCGTCGGCAGGCTAATATGTTTAATCCTTAGTCATGGCCGGGTAGTAAAGTCATTTCAGCGACATCGAATCCTGGTGGGGACTCCACACTATACATAAACTGCTGGACTCTGCCAGCATACGGATACCCATGCGGTTGCATGGTTATTCTTTTCTGCTATTCAGGATATCGGAGGCGGACGCCTGGTATCTGGTCTCTGACCCGGGCCATAGCTTGGCGGTGCCAGGAGGCCGGCAGTTGGGCCTGGGGATACTCGTGCCAGTAGTCGGCGTCGGAGGCGTAGACCACTACCACCGGGTCTGGCGTGTCGCGTAATTCCGCGATGACTCGGGCAACAAACCCGTTAGTGGTGCGGTCTAAATCGAGGATCTGGTCTCGGACACCGTCAGGGACAGGGTATCGGCCGGTGCGCCAGGAGCGGATAGTCCGTTCCTGAACGTCCAGTAGCCAGGCCAGATCAGCCAGCCGGAGTCCGAGCCAGTCGGTGATGGTCCGAAACTCCGCAGCCGACATCGGCCGGCTATCCCGATCTCCCTCAGATACAGGGTCGGGCCCCGCCGCGGCGGGGCTCTCCTGACTACCACTCATCGCCGTCACTCTTCAAGGAGAACACAGATCCACCTTTTCGGGCCCAATAGGCGACAATACCAGGATTAACACGGAATCGGCGAGCCCTGATTGAATCGTTCATTCCCGGTTCCTTTACGGTGATCGTGGCGTGGGACTGTTTCCCTCGCTCATTTCCTGAAGGATACACCTGGGAACCAGAAACGTCAAGACATCATGATTTCCTCATCATCCGCTGTATTACTGAATGTAGCTACACACCAAGTAAAGAAGAACCATGACCGCCACCATTACCATTCGGTACTGTTAGATCCCAGATCAAGCAGCTCTGGGTGGCATATGCCTGCAAGGCTACGGGCACCCCGACCTCACAGAGACAGCAGCAAACTCTCGGGGGGTCACACCTGGTTCAGCTGCCAGGCAGGCGATCGTAATCACAGTCCTACACCCCTGCGCCTGGGGCCACCTCGTCCCGGCCGAGGTGAGTGACACTACCCGGGCACTAGCACCCCTGCGCCTGGGGCTAACTCCGTTAGCCAGCCCGCGGCCAGCAACTCAGGCGCGTTGACAGAATGACTAAAATCTGCTATGGTTAAGAACCAAAAATTTTTGGCCACATGAAAGGAATTGGTAACTGTGGGATCTCGCTATTTAACGGTTTCAAAGATGAGTTTTCATCGCAAGCACGCCAGAGGCGAAAAGCAGCGTTATGCTCCCGCTGATCTAAATGGTAAGAATCTAGCTGATATTTTCTCGTCCTTTCTTCGTGATCTGGGAAAAAACAAAGAAAACTCCGACGAAGAACAGAAGCTTGGGATCAATGACGAAGAACGGGAAACTTGGATCAATGTGGTGGAAGTAGAGCGTTGGACGGATTGGGTTGTGGTGGTTAAATTACAGGTCGGCGACTACGGTGAGCCAGGTGATTTGATGGAGGTTTATAGCGGAAAGAAGGTAGGGTATATCGAGAAAAATCAGGCTCCGACCAGAGAGAACCGAGTACTACTATTCGTGCCCGAATCCGGTGAGTACGCCTATTTCTTTGCTGAGAGCTCGAATCGCGGCTCTGCGGGGTCGATTGTGCTTAAAAAATTCAAGTCTTACTTCAGTGAAAAGATCAGCAGTATCACGATGGAGACGGCCACGGTCACCGAAAGCGAGGTATGGGCTACGGGAGCCAAACTAGCCGAGGTGGAAGTACGTGTCATTGGAAAAAGTTCCGATATTGCCGACGGACTAAAAGTAGAAGTTGGGACTTTATCTTACATCGCCCGTCCTAATAAGAAGTTAACGAGATTCTTTTCACATGATTTGTTGGAGAATCTACGCAAAGAAGAGGCGCTGAAACGCCTTTTCGTCATTCCTGATCTACCAGAAGACCGCCAGGTTTATGTGACGATGAAGGATGAAAAAAGCGGCCGTCAGAAAAAATATAAGCTAGACGAGGAAAGCGCCCCGAATATCCGGGAAGTCCTCAACGCATCGAACCAGTCGCCACTCGACACGGCCGAACTCGTTGCCAGGTGTGAAGAGCGGGTGTCAGAGCTGTGTAAGAGGATGGGCGCTACCTGGGATCCTGCGTGGAGTAAGCGCATGTAAGAAGAGGAGAGGAGTAGAGGGCCATGGGGAAGGCGTCACTGTGGCGGGTTCCTGCTGATCACTTCTGCACGCTCTACGACAACCAGACAGGGCGGCCCGACTGGGGCGGTCTCGTCTTCCAGGGGGTCGTGCCGGTGGCGGCAGGGACGGCCAGCTGGGGGTTCCATGCCCGACTCGCCGATGTCAATGCTGCCGTTGCAGGGATCTCAGTCGTCGCGGGACTGCTGTGCTCCATGGCCGTCTTCCTGTTCCAGCTGCGGACCTCACTCCACAACGATCGTCGTCTCGGAGTGCAGGACTACCGGCTCGTAGACGAATGCATGAGCAACGTCCTATGGGCAATCCTTCTGGGACTCAGCCTGGCGCTGTACCTGATCGTGTGCGGAGCTGGAGGCTGGATCGCCAGCACCGGACCAGGACCAGTCCTAACGGGCATTACTGTGGCCGCAGCAACACACTTCCTCCTGGTCATCGCCATGTGCCTCAAACGGCTACGCCGCGCCTACGAACGCATCGCCCAGCAAAGCGACTGACCTCAACACGACAAGCACAGTTTGGGCCCAGGATCTGAAATCCCGGGCCCAAACTGTGCTTGTCGTCAGTCCCCAGCCAACAGCTCGGCCAGCAGCGGACGGGCGGCTTGGGAGTCGAGGCGGCGGCGCA
>ERZ773065.717-NODE-717-length-17899-cov-7.632257_pt1 | contig 17899 bp, 15 predicted proteins | sample MGYA00580623_ERZ773065 | MGnify/ENA primary metagenome ERZ773065 (study PRJEB29015, sample SAMEA2738017) | human oral metagenome | biome: human oral; feature: human-associated habitat; material: dental | place: China | collected 2047 ... | reverse complement strand
TGTGTTAGGCACGCCGCCAGCGTTCATCCTGAGCCAGGATCAAACTCTCCATAAAAGATGTTTCATTACTGAAACGTCTATCTCACTCAGAAATAGACTGACGATGATAATTGCACAATCAAATTGTTAAATGACACACACCTAGCTACGGCAGACGTAAATTTCATGAATTTTCCATCTCGCAACTAGACTGTTCATAATTGTAGCGCGTTATCTACAGTAAGTCAACACTATTTCGCTGTTATTTTGTAGCCAAAAAAACAACAATCCCGGAACACACGCCAACCAGCGCGCCAACCAGCACTTCGAGCGGAGTATGCCCTTTGGCGCTATGCGGCGGCGCCAGCGGTTTTTTTGCTTCATTTAGCAAATGCCGAATAGCCGTGCCCTGCTCGCCCACAGACCGCCGAACCATCACAGCATCGTACATAACTATCACCGCAAAAGCCAGTGCCAGCCCGAATGAACCGCCGTCTACCCCGTCACGCAAACCTATCATCGTCAAGATAGACACAACCGTCGCACTGTGCGCACTCGGCATATTACCCGACATATACAAGCGGTTAAACACCCGCACAGTCCGCAGTTTAACCGCAGCGACGACATATTTAGCGCCCTGAGACAAAATCCAACCGACAACCAGTGCTAGTATATACGGTGATATCACGATTTTTTCGCCTTGTCCTCGCCGTTATCGCGCATGATACCGACAGATGACACGACATCGCCGTCGTTGATACGCATCACTCTAACACCCTGAGTTGTTCGCCCGAGCATCGGAATATCTTTCAATGCAACCCGAATCGTTTGTCCGCTTTGGCTAATCATGATCGCCTCGATAGCGTCTTTTTCCAACGTTTGCACTGCCACAATCGGTCCGGTTTTCGCCGTTACAGCAGCTGCTTTGATACCAACTCCGCCGCGGCGGTGGCTCGGGAAGTTCGAAACTTTCGTCACTTTACCAAATCCATTCGCGCTGACCACCAACAGAGTTTGGTCGGTTGATGTCACGATATCCATGCCCACTACGCTGTCGTCTGGCCGCAACCGCACGCCGCGCACGCCGCGCGCCGCACGCCCCATCGGTCGGCATTCCTCTTCGTTGAAGCGCACCGCTTGCCCCGCCGAAGTCGAAATAATGACGTCGTTTTTGCCAGTCGTCTGCTTGATCCAGCGCAATTCATCGCCGTCGCTCAGGTTAATCGCGATTAGACCGTTTGTTCGGATATTCGCGTAATCCGCAATCGGCGTCTTTTTGACCGTACCCTTGGTCGTAGCCATGAAGAGGTAGCCTTCATCGACATTGACGTCTTTTGCCAAATTGATAATTGACGTGATTTTTTCCTCTGGTTGCAACTGAAGCAGGTTGACCGCAGCGACACCTTTGGCTGCCAAGCTTGCCGCCGGAACTTCGTAAGCTTTCAAGCGGAACACGCGACCACGGTTAGTGAAGAACAGCAACCAATCGTGCGTACCCGCCGGCACCAGCTGGTTGATGACGTCTTCTTCTTTCGTCGTCATGCCGCGCTTGCCTTTGCCGCCGCGATTTTGTCGGCGATAATCGCTCGCCAATGTGCGCTTAATGTAATTTTCCGTTGTAAGCAGCACAACAGTATCCTCTTCCGGGATGAGCTCTTCGTCGCTAAACTTACCGACTTCACTGTTGATAATTTTGCTACGACGTTCATCGCCGTATTTTTCTTTCATGGCGATAAGTTCGGTTTTGACGACGTTCAAAATCTCTTGTTCGCTGGCTAAAATCGCTTCTAATTTAGCGATGAGTTCGTGTAGTTGCTTCAGCTCGTCTTCAATCTTGCTGCGCTCCAAGCCTTGCAAGCGGCGTAATTGCATCGCCAAAATCGCTGCTGCCTGAATTTCCGACAAGCCAAATCGCTCCATCAGGCGCTTGTCGGCGTCGTCGTAGCTCTCGCGAATCGTCTTGATAACTTCGTCGATATTGTCCAGCGCGATTTTCAAACCTTCGAGAATATGCGCCCGTTCTTTGGCTTTGCGCAGTTCAAACTCAGTCCGCCGGCGAATCACACCTTGGCGATGTTTGATAAATTCAGCCAAAATTTCTTTCAACCCCAGAACTTTAGGCTGTTTGCCATCAATCAATGCCAGCACATTGTAATGGAACGAGGTTTGCAAACCAGTCAACTTATACAGTTGGTTCAAAATCTTTTTGGGGTAAGCGTCTTTTTTCAGCTCAACCACTACGCGAATCTTACCGCGAGCGCTCTCGTCGCGCGCATCGGCGATGTGATCTAGCTTTTTAGCAATCACTAATTCCCGCACCTTGTCGACGAAACCTTCTTTACTCATGCCGTACGGTACTTCGGTGATTACGATACTATAACGACCATTCTTGCGCTCTTCAATCGTTGCAACCGCCCGAATCGTCACCGAACCGCGACCAGTTTCATAAGCCTGGCGCATCGACGCGTCGCCGTACACTTCCGCACCGGTCGGGAAATCAGGACCTTTGACATGCTTCATAAGCCCATCAACCGTGATATCCGGGTCGTCAATTTGCGCCACAGTCGCGTCAACCACTTCGCCTAAATTGTGCGGCGGAATATTCGTCGCCATACCAACAGCGATGCCCATCTGACCGTTCAGGAGAATATTTGGCACAGCCGCCGGCAAAACCGTTGGTTCTTTTTCGGTGCCGTCGAAATTATCGCGAAAATCCACCGTTTCTTTATCGATATCAGTTAGCAGTTCCGCGCCAATTTTGTCCATGCGCGCCTCAGTATAGCGCGATGCTGCCGCTTCGTCGCCGTCCATCGAGCCGAAGTTACCCTGACCTTCGACCAGCTTGTAGCGCATCTTCCACGGCTGCGCCAGATTTACCATCGAATCGTAAATCGACGAATCGCCGTGCGGGTGGTACTTACCCATCACTTCACCGACAATACGCGCCGATTTGACCGTGGCATGCGGCGCCCGCCAACCGTTCTTGTCCATAGCGTACAAAATGCGGCGATTAACCGGCTTCAAGCCGTCGCGCACATCTGGCAACGCGCGGTCGATAATCACCGACATCGAATATTTGAGGAATGACTCCTCCATCACGCTCTCGACTGTCAACTTTTCTACGCCCTGTTCTGGCGTCTCGTTCTCGATAATTTCCATTTCTGGTGCCTCGTTTTGTTTGCTGCTGTCGTTGTCTGCCATATCGCCTCCTTAAAAGTCCAGGTCGTCCAAATTAACTTTGCTTGCGTTTGTCTGAATAAAGTTTTTGCGCAATTCCACGCCTTCGCCCATAAGTTTAGTGAAAATCGCATCCGCTTTTTCGGCATCTTCGACATTCACCCGCACCAGCGTACGGTTAGCCGGATTCATGGTCGTTTCCCACAATTGAGCCGCATCCATCTCGCCCAATCCCTTAAAACGCTGCTGAGCCGTAAAGCCCGCCTGCTTGAAGCGCTCGGCTGATTCATCGACTTTCATGCCGGCAGCTTTGCGCTCCTCTATACGCTGCGTCAGAGTGCGCTCCAGCGCTGCTTCGTCGTAAACGTATTCAATTTTGCGGTTGCTACCAGTACCTTTTATCAGCCCAAACAGCGGCGGTTTAGCCAAATAAACGTGTCCAGTCTCAATCACCTCTGTCATATAGCGGAAGAAAAAGGTCATCAGAAGCGTCGAAATATGCGCGCCGTCAACATCAGCGTCGGTCATAAAGACGATTTTGTCGTAGCGCAAGCCGTTGATGTCGAATTGGTCGCCGATGCCGACGCCCATCGCTTTGATTAGCGAGACGATTTCAGCGTTCGCAAACATTTTGTCGAGCCGCGCCCGCTCAGTGTTTAACACCTTACCACGCAGCGGCAAAATCGCTTGGATTTTCGAGTCGCGCCCTTCTTTGGCGGAGCCTGCCGCCGAATTACCCTCGACAATAAACAGCTCGCAATCTTTACGGTTGCGCGACGAACAATCAGCCAACTTCGACGGCAAGTTCAGGCCCTCGAACGCACCCTTGCGAATAACATTATCACGTGCTGCCCGCGCCGCTTTTCGCGCTCGCGCCGCCAGTAACGCCTTGCCGACAATTTTCTTGGCAACCGCTGGATTTTCCTCGAGGTAGTAGGCGAAATATTCGTTCATCACCTGCTCGACGTAGCGACGCATTTCGGGGTTACCGAGCTTGTTTTTGGTCTGACCTTCGAACTGCGGGTCGGGCAATTTCACCAAAATAATCGCCGTCAAACCCTCGCGAATGTCGTCGCCATTCAAATTATCTTCTTTTTCTTTGAGTAAACTATTCCGACGCGCATAATCGTTAATTACACGCGTCAAAGCCGAACGAAAACCCGCTAAATGCGTGCCGCCATCGGGCGTCAACACGTTGTTGGCAAACGGTTTAACAGTTTCGATGTATCCGTCATTGTACTGAATCGCCACTTCAACCATACAATCCTCAACCTGCCGCTCGACGTAAAACGGCGTGTCATTCAAAACTTCTTTGCCGACATTTAGCCGCTTGACGTAGCTTTGGATACCGCCTTCGAAATAAAACGCCTGGCGCTCGCCGCTACGGTCGTCAACTACCGAAGTATAGACGCCTTTCGTCAGATATGCCTGATGCCGCAGATAACTAACAACCCATTTGTAATCAAAATCGACCGTCTCTTTAAAGATTTCCGGGTCTGGATAAAACGTAATTCTCGTGCCGCGCGCCCAGCTAGCATCTGCCCGGCCAACCTTTTTGAATGGAACGACGGTTTTGCCGCGCTCAAATTCTATTCGATAAAGCGAGCCATTTTTTGCCACCTCGGCAATCATTTTGCGCGACAATGCGTTAACTACACTAGAACCCACACCGTGCAAACCAGACGACACTTTGTAGCCGCCGCCGCCAAACTTACCGCCAGCGTGAAGCACCGTTAGCACTGTCTCGAGAGTGCTCAGACCTGTCTTTGGGTGCTTATCCACCGGGATGCCGCGTCCGTCGTCGGTAATCTCGATGCCGCCGTCCTCGAGAATTCGCACATCAACCCTCGTACCATGACCAGCAATAGCTTCGTCGATAGAGTTATCTGCAATTTCCTTTATCAAATGATGTACGCCGTCGTAACCGGTGCTTCCGATATACATACCTGGACGTTTTCGAACTGGATCAAGCCCCTCTAGTACCTGGATTTGCGAACCATCATAAGCACTTTCACCTTTTTGTTTAGCCATTTGGAATCTCCCTCATTAAATATACTGTCAATTCAGATTATTCATTCTGTATCAATTATACCACAAAATTCGCACGCGGGATTATTGCTATCTGTAAATGCATATGCTAAACTATAAGCGAGTAAGAGTTTATATCCGAGGATTTAAACGCAAATTAACACAAAAAAAGGTCGTATTATGTTCAGAAAACTAGTATCAAACCTCGCTTTTAGTCCAGCGCTTGTTGGTCAGTTAGGGTTCTATGCCCGGCGACTAAGGAAAGAAGAGATTACGCGTCGGCTTGGATTGATTTTTACAGCACTAGCGCTTATAGTGCAGGCGTTTTCTGTATTTCAAGCGCCCGAACCCGCCCATGCAGCCGACCCGAGCGACATGATCCACGGCGGCGTACATAGCTCGGACTGGCTCATGGCGCATTACGACGCTAACACTAACAACTTCCGCGACATGTTAAACGCAGCGGGCATCAATAGAAAAGAGCTCGCAGCTGCCGGAAATAACGTTCAGCGCGTCAGTAGTGCCAATGTCTATTCATGGGGCACGACACCACATTTTGGCGCAGCCAATGGCGAGGGTTCTTATGTTGTACCTAACTCCCGCAGCGGCGGATCGCGAACCTTTTATTATCGGCCTCAACGACTTTGGGGGAACTTTACATACAATGCTTTCGTAGGACACTCAGCAACCCTTGGTTGGTTTGCGATTATGCATAACTGCGGTAACCTCATCACTACAACTATTCCTCCAGCACCGCAATGCCCTCCCGGACAAGTTGGCACCTATCCGAATTGTTCAACACCTCCGAAACCAGTCGCCACTTGCAATACGCTATCCGTCAGCAAACTGAACGATATTCATCAGATTCGCATAAGCGCTAGCGCAGCCAATGGAGCGGTTATAAAAGAATATACCTATGCTATTTATCGCAACAACTCCCTCGTAAAGACCGTCCGCACTACTTCACCGGTGATTGACTTTAAAGACAATACGCCCGGAGCTTACAAAGTGGTCGCAACCGCCAAAACCTCTATCGGCGACGTCACCTCTGCCGGATGTCAAAAAACCTTTACAATCGCCGAACCAGAGCGTTGCCCGCAGAATCCAAAGCTCCTAAAGTCAGACCCTAACTGCCAACCTTGTCCAGCAGAACCAACCCTCTGGATCAACGACCAAAAGTGTTCGGCATCTTTCATTCAGACAAAAATTGCCAACAATACAACCCAAAGCAATATAGATGCCACGACCGCGAAAGCAAAAGCCAGCGATGTTATTGCTTACACTCTCACAGTTAAAAACAAGGGGTTAAAGGCAGAATCGTTTACCTTCCAAGACAACATTACCGACGTTCTACAATATAGCACAGTCCTAAATACCGGCGGAGGCACGGTCGCCAATGATACTAATAGTACAAATGGTGGCGCCAAGGTTATCAGTTGGCCGACCGTGACCATCAAACCAGGCGAAACCCAAACCCGGATATACACAATGAAAATGAACGACAGTATAGCTGCCGCGTCAACCGGCACAAGCAACCCAACGTCATACGACTGCCGCATTGACAACACCTTTGGTAATACTATCAGCATAGCCGTAGATTGCCCAGCTCCAAAAGCCGTAGAGAGAGTAGTTTCTCAGCTACCACACACCGGTCCTGGCGAAAATATCGCTTTCTCGGCAATCGTTTTCGCAGTAGTAACCTTTTTCTACGCCCGCTCGCGCCAACTCAAAAAAGAGGTGCGTCTGATACGCCGCGACTTTAACACTGGAACAATTTAGAAAGGATAAAGGGTGGATAATCAAGAAAAATCATCAAGGTCTATAGAGAACCGAGAATCTCTAAAAGAGTTAAAAGAGATTGCCGAGCAGCAACAAGAAAGAATAGACAACGCCAAAGAAAAAGAAGCTACAACCCCAGAAAGGCAGGCTGAAAAATTAAAGGAAGCCAGGCGCGAGGCACTCGAAACCGCTGCAAAAGCCGAAAAACGCGAGCGCAATCTGCTCGAAAAGGACAAAAAAACATCGCCCGAACGCCGCAAGGGACCAATTTCGAAAAAAGAACGCGACAAAGCCTTTGATGCGACCATGCGCGAAGTTCAATCTCAAATGTCAGCCCCTAGCCGCGCGTTCAGCAAGGTGATCCACGACAAAGTCATCGAAAAAACCAGCGAGGTCGTCGGCAATTCTATCGCGCGGCCAAACGCCATCTTATCAGGTGCTGTATGCTCGTTTATTCTCGTACTTGCCGTCTATCTCATTGCTCGCACCTACGGCTATCAGCTATCTGGCACCGAAACAATCGCCACTTTTGCTTTTGGCTGGGCTATCGGACTCATTTACGACTATATTCGCCTGCTAATTCTAGGCAAAGATAAATAGTCGCAGCAAGCTCAGATACACTGCTCGACATACGATAGAGCGATATTTTAGAGAGTTCCGAAACCGCCAAACAAAACCCACTACCCCTGTAAGATCGTAAAAACAACCTATTTTTTAGCGCAGTTTTATTGTCACTTCATCGTTTTGCTGCGCCGAAGCGTCCATGCGCCCATCAGGAGAATTTGTCGAACCTACACCATTACCTTGTGCTGGCGGCATAGTAGAGTCAACAGGATTAGACACAGAAACATCGCTTGCGGGCAAAGAAGTCTGCGGCGGCGCAACCTGAACCCGAAACTGCTCTAAAGGACTGGCGCTCATCGCACCACCAAAGGCAGGCTGCGTCTGCGTAGACATAGGCGCTGGCGACACTCCTCCAGCGGCGACATTTACTCCACTTGAGGGTTGGTTTCCTGGTGAAACATTAGCCTGCGGAGACGAGACCGTTCCTACAGAACCAGCATTTCCCGGTTGCGGCGGCGATGCGAGCTGCGCACCAGCAATAGGATTTGCTGCCGCCGGCGATTGTCCGCCGCCCGTCATTTTCTTGCGCTTCGCCAGCCACTCATCCAAGAACGAAGACCCGCCGCCAGTTTTCGGCGCGCCTGCGCCCGCGCTCACTCCTGGCGCAGCGCCCGCTGGCTTCGCTCCAGGCTTTGCTGGTCCCGTTGTCTTGAGACGTTCGAATATTTCTCGCTCTACCTGCGCACGCGGGTGACCATACTTCACCGATGACAGCCGCTTCAAAGCGTCGCCAAGCTGCTGATTACTTTGCCCCATTGGCGGAATCCAACTCATACTAAATGGCGCCGACGGCACACCTTCTATCTGCGCCACGCAAACTGACTCAAAGTTAGGCAATTTAGTTAAATCTTCCGCATCAAACACCGGAGTGTAGCGTTTCACCATAATCTCCGCGTCAGTGATACCGATACGCCCCGTAATTGTCGTGCCTACGTTACCCAAAATCGCCTCGCGCAAACTTTCCTTTAGCTGTGTCATAAACTGATTACCGAGCACCAGACTCAATCGGTATTTACGAGCCTCGCTCAAAATCGTCTCGAAACTATCTGTCGCGAAGTTCTGAAACTCGTCAACATACAGAGTAAAATCTTTTCGCTCCTCCTCTGGTATATTGGCGCGCGCCATCGCTGCCGCTTGAAACTTCATCACAAATATAATACCCAGCAGCTTCGAGTTCAGGTCGCCCATCTTACCTTTCGACAAGTTCACTAGCAAAATCTTACGATTATTCATAACGTCCGCAAAATCAAACCCGCTTTTTTTCTGTCCAATAATATTTCGCATTGCGTCGTTCGAAATAAACGGACCAAATTTCGATACAACCCAGCTGATAACCTCGCCCGCTTCGCTCGAACGCTGCGACGCCGGAAATTCTTTCGTCCAAAAATCAAGCACCTGCTGGTCGGTAACATATTTCAGCTTGCTCTTCATAAAGGCGTCGTCAATGAGCAATTTCGGAATATCTATAAATGTACCGCCGCCCGGGTCGCTCATCAGCAGCAAGGCGCAGTTTCGGAATATATGTTCGAGGCGCGGTCCGACAATACCAGTATGCCCCGGGTCGTAAAGCCCGTACAACATCCCAATAGCCTCTTGCACCAAAAAGTCCTTCTGGTCAGGGTGGTCAAATTCGAACATATTCAAACCAATCGGATTGTCCATATCGCTTGGATTGAAATACACGACATCTTCGACGCGCTCTTTCGGAACTTTACTTAACAGCGCCTCCGCAGAATCGCCGTGCGGGTCCACAAATGCAAAACCGCGACCATCCAGCATATCCTGATACGCCAAATTTTCCTGCAGCACAGATTTACCGACACCCGTCTGACCGATGATATGTATATGCCTGCGCCGGTCTTTATCGCTCAGTCGAATCGGCTTCTTTACGCCGCGAAACTCATTATAGCCAAGCAGCAACCCCGTTTCCATAACCTGCGTCGGACCGTCAACTTGCTTACTCATCTGCCGCTTAACTTGCGAAGTTGGAATACTATTCTGATCTGGCAAGTGAAATAATGTAGCCAATTCCACACTGTTCAGGATATTCTGATTAATTTGCTGCGGGAAAAACCGAAAGATGAAAGCTGACGTCAACTCCTCGATATTCTTCGACAAAGTAAACTTAAAGCCATTGAAGGTCGGCGAATCAAACAGCGCAAACGCCGCAACTATATTTTTCAAAACGCCCTGCGAGCGCGCAGCAGTATTCGACGACACAACGACACGAATCAAAACCTCATACCCTGGATAGCGCGTTTTTTCCTGAATAGCTTCTACAGCCGCCTGCTCGACCGCATTGAGCTGCTTTTTTTCGTTCGCATCGTTCTTTTTATCGTCCGATGTTCCTGGCGGTTTCCAAAGCGCCTCCATCAGCTCATTGGGCGAAAATAGCGCTCCCAAACCAGATTTTTTACCGCTCTGCTTGTCTTTTACAATTTTTTCAGCTGTAGAAATCGCCACCTTCGACCAATTATCCCGCGCTGGACGAATCAAAAACTGTAAGCCGATACCATCTTCGCGCCCTGCTGCCGAAATCGCATTCAGCAAAGCCCGCGAAGCGTCGCGCTTTGACTCCATATACGTCGCAATCGGATACGAAAAGTGTTTTTTCAACGTAAATTCGCCGCCAATCGTGCCGCTCATCTTGCCAACTTTACTGAAAACCGAATGCTCAGCAACCTCCTCGAGCCGCGCCGACGGATAAGCCGCAGCCACCGCCTGCTTCACGACACTCGTTAGTACCGTCGGAACTACAGCATAATAATAAACCAGCCCGTCTCGCGAAACGATTTCGAAAGACAAGTGGCGCTGTCCATAAATTCTACTCTTGAAACCTTTCGTCGCGGTACTAGCAATTATGTTGTACATCACCTGCGCCTGCGACAATACTTCCTCGGTCAAGTCGCGTTTATCGCGGTTCTCGCCCATTATGTCGTCGCTCGCCGGCGGCAAGTGAATCAATATCGGCACCATTTTTAGTCCGCGCTCATAATTTTTCGCTTCGCGCAGCGTGTTGCGGTACACGAAAAATACGACAGTCGTCCCTAACACAATTAGCGCTGCGACAACGAAAAGCGTTATTAATGCACCCACTCTACCCCCATATCAATCCTCAGCCTGCCCTATAATTCGCCCATAACGCTGCCTAATATATTCAATTTGCAGTTTGCTAATTTTATATTCCCGCTTATAAGGGTCGTCCTTTGTTTCGTCCAAAATCTTCTTCGCTCTATTGACCCATTCGGTTTCGATTAAATCATCATCGTTCGCGAGCATCGCGGCACTATCATCGCCAGTAGCCGCCGAATCATCGCTCGACGCAGTCGGTAAAATCGGCGCCGGCAAAACTGGAGCGGTTGGCATAGCAGCCTGAACCGCTTCGGCTCGAACATCACCAACCTCGCGGTTCGTCTCGCCAGAGTTCTGCATAGATTCTGGCGACGTCTGTACTACGCCAGTTTCGTACTGTGTTAAGTTTGGCTGAGACTCGTTTGGTCGCGGTAATTGTTCCTGCTGCCTGGGTTCCATATCAGTTAAATTATACCATAAGAATCATAGCCATTACTAGTGCGCGGAGGGCATTTAACGTTGCCTATAGAGGTAAAATAACACCACTGCCTCAAACACAATAATTAAGACCACTTCGTACACACTTAACCCTCCGATAGACTGTACTGCCAGCATAATAATGGGCGCCAACGCCAAAACACTACCATATCTGAAGCTTCTAGCAAACCAAGCTTGTCTATCCTCCATTTTGTCTTCGTTTGTATGATAGAAGCGGGAAATTATACATTTCGCGCCATACAACAAAAAAATTAGCACGCCTAGCGCTAACCCGTACAAAAGCAAAAATACTAGCAATATAGCGAGCGGATTTGAACTAGAAGGCGTGGACGACTGCATAACCGCAAGCACGCCAACAACCGAACAAATCGTCACAAAAGCTACTATGCGTCTCAACATAATAATATAATACCACCTAAACATGAAGGCATATAAGCAGTTCGCAAAAAAACGAAACACCTTTTCAAACAACTATTAGGGTCGCTGCTAGCTGCTTATATTGCCTAATTGACCGCTCGCGTGACGCGAGCATTTGTCTTGCGATAGCGAGTCTATTCTACGCACCTGATTTTCATTGGCGAAATTTGCGTCAAGGATTTATCAGGTGCGCAGCGCTCAAGCTTCGCGCGCTACAACGCCGAGGTCTAGTCGGCGGAGCTTAGGTGGTATCACATTTCGTATAAAATACGAACTTTTTATTTTATGAAAAATTTCTTCACAGAACGTTCATAAAATAGTATTTGTGCTGCCACCTAGTTTCCGTCGCACATTCCTGCTACAGACTAAGTGTTGTGTTTTTTAATTGTTAATTTTTTCTTGCTTTTTGTTTTTGTAAAAGCTTACCCTGATACTATCATGTATCCTGACATAAGTCAATATATTTTCATATTTTTCTGTAGTTAAATTTACTATGTTGTTTTTTATACATCTTTTTTACCCCTGTATTTGTTTAATTATGTTTCATAGTTATGTATGTTGTTATATATACAACTGTATATAGTTTTTTACCCTAATAATCTGCTGCTTTGCTTCTCAATACCAAATAGTTACGATTTATACAACAAAAATTATTCTGCATAGTACCAGCTGAACAATAGTTTTCTGCTTTATATTCTGCGAAATAAGCCGTGGCTCACGTACGCAATTGTTGCGCTATATTTGACTTGACGATGACGCGAATCACGCGGCCGGCACTAATCGCATACGCCTTGTCAATGCTCTTGAATCCAGTTGCAACTTTACGAGCAACCGAGCCGAGCCTAGCCGAGCCCTACCTCACGGCAAAAGATGCGGCAGTATTTTTGTATATTTTGCCAACAATTAGCGACTCGCTTGCCAGCATTCTTTGGACACGTTTGCTCTTTTTTGCTTTCAAATTAGCTAAGTAAATCAAGAAACAATTTAGCACTCAATGCACCCAAAAATAGGCAGCAAATCCTACGCCCGCCAAATAGTTTAATTCGTTACGCTCATAGCGTTTAATGCTTGGCGCGGTAAATAAAAAGACAATCGACGACAATAAAGCCTCCGCCAGCATAAATCAAAGCTCGCGATTCTTTTATACAAAAGTTCCTAAACAGCTAGCACCAAATCATTATCATTGTCGGCAGCGCCGCCGCCAGAATCTTCAAAAAAATGACACGGCGATTGAAGCGACTTAGCTTGGCGCGAAAGCAACCCTTGGCTTATGAATTGGCTTTACACAGCCGCATAATTACATGCAAAAACATTTCAGCGCAACCAACCAACCAACCAACCAACCAACCAACCAACCAACCAACCAACACGCCACCTTCCTCGCGCACCAAACCAAACCAAACCTGCCCACAACCAGCTAAATACCCACTAAGTGAAAACAGCCCAGCCCGTGCTGCCATCTTCACATCAAAAACCTTCAAGCAAACTCATAGCCAAACCCGCCAAAAAACAAAAAGTCAAAAACTATAAAACACAGCCGCCCCAACCCACAAACGCTCCATCTTCCATTCACAAACACCCATAAATCTATGCCGCAAAATTCACCAAAAGATGCTCGCAAGCCGACTGCACAGAATGTTTACCAGAGAGCGCCAGTCAACACAAACCATCGATAAGCTCCGACACAAACTCTCATATTCTTTATCGCCAACTAATACACAGCAACTTGTAGTATTTTTTACTTGATTAAATCCAAAAAAGTTATTGACTTAAGCGGTTTTTCGTCATATCATAGGGGTAGTTCCTGAATAAAAAAATTATGCAGGAACCAAAAATAAACAAAATCCTGAAAACTCCACAATAAAAACAACCACTACTCGCAGGTGGTTGTTTTTTTATTATAGACAACAAAAAAACGACCGCTAGGTCGCAAAATGCCAATGGTGGAGCTGCCGGGTACTGCCCCCGGGTCCGTTTGGTAACACACTATTCGTCTACGCACATAGTCTAGTTTTTAAATGACCGCGACAATTACCAGAAAAACCAGACAAACATGTAACTGTCGCGAGCTAACAAAGTTTTAGATTCGTCGCGCTTAGCTACGCAAGCGAATCGAGCTTGCAAAAAATATGACACGCTTACTTTCTAGCAGGCATCGAAATTAAGCACGGCTGCAATAACTTAAGCAGCTAGCGCAAAAGCAGCTTGTTTCGGCATCAAAGATGCAACAAACGCCTTCGCTTTGTTTGCAATACTTGCAATTATCAACTCTGATTACGTCAGAAAGTCGGTACGCAGAATAGCCTGTTAAGCTCCAAACGTCAAGCGCTATATCAGCCCCACGTCTACTCTTATTTTACCATTATTTACATATTAAGTACAATATGCTTAACTTTATTTAATGAGTACAATCGCAAAGGTATTCACGGCTGCACCAATCGGCTTTGACGGAAGCGTCGTTGAAGTCGAGAGCGACACTGCCAGAGGTTTACCCGGTATGCAGATTGTCGGGCTCGGCAACAAAGCTATCGACGAAGCGAAAGAGCGCGTCAAAAGTGCAATATCAAATTCGATGCTTGAATACCCGTCCAAACGAATAGTCATCAACCTCGCTCCTGCCGAACTACCAAAAGACGGAACACACTACGATCTACCAATCGCGCTCGCTATATTATTATCAAGCAAACAATTAGCACAGACAAACGTAGCAGACAGTCTATTCGCGGGAGAATTAGCCTTGGACGGATCCATCCGACCCACCTCAGGCGCAATCAGCATTGCAGAGATTGCCAGAAAAGCCGGTATCAAAACAGTCTATCTACCGTCTAAAAACGCCGAGCAAGCATCATTAGTGCCCGACATCACGATAATACCGGTTGATTCGCTGAAACAATTGTATCTTCATCTAAAAAAGGAACAGGTCATCGCACCAGTTCGCTTAGCGCCCTCCTTTACACAACAAGACACGCCCGAAACCGCCCTAGATGACGTCCTGGGTCAGGAGCAAGCCAAGCGAGCGCTCATCATCGCCGCTGCCGGACACCATAATTTACTGTTATCTGGCACGCCTGGCGCTGGCAAATCCATGCTCGCCAAGATATTGCCAGGCTTGCTACCTCCTCTATCGCCCGACGAACAACTCACGGTCACAAAATTATACAGCCTCGAAGGGTCTGTCACAGACGGCATAGTTACTACTAGACCATTCCGTTCGCCGCATCATACCGCGAGTCGCGTATCGCTCATGGGCGGAGGTCCGCGCCCTAAACCTGGCGAAATTAGTCTAGCGCACCTTGGCGTGTTGTACCTCGACGAAATTCCCGAATTTCCCCGCGCAACATTAGAGTCGCTGCGCCAGCCGCTTGAAGACCGCACCATATCCGTGACTCGTTCTGGCGGACGCGCCACCTACCCTGCCAACTTCATGCTAGTCGCTACTATGAACCCGTGTCCATGCGGATATTATGGAGATTTCGCTCGCGAATGCACTTGCTCGACGGCTCAAATTGAACGCTACCAAAAACGCCTTTCTGGACCATTGCTGGACAGAATAGACTTGACGGTTCATGTTTCCCGCGTATCAAACGACTCGTTGTTAGCCTCAAATTCGATGTCAAAAAATCAACATTTTTTGGCGAAAAAAATGATTCAAAATGCCATAAACACTCAAAATAACAGATACAGCCGTAGTGATAAATACAACAGTAATTTAACCAATAAAGAAATAAATCGTTTCGCCAAACTTGACGCCGAGTCAGCTAATTTACTCAAGCAAGCATCCGACAAACTTAATTTAAGCCCGCGCGCTTACTTCAAAATCATACGTGTAGCGCGCACCATCGCCGACCTAGATTCCTCAGAATCCATCGCCTCATCACACATCGCCGAAGCGCTGCAGTATAGGCGAACTTGAGTTTTTTCTTCATCTCTGGTATCATAACCTGTGAGTGTTTTCTCATTATATAGCAACTTATTTTTCAAGGAGACTGCAACATCAATACCAATATCCGAATCAATGATGCAATCCGAGCCAAAGAACTGCGCGTCATCGACGTGAACGGACAACAGCTCGGCATCATGAGCCGCTCGGACGCACTAGATGCCGCCCGGCGTGCAGGAGTTGATTTGGTCGAGATATCGCCAAAAGCAAATCCGCCTGTGGCAAAAATCATCGACTGGGGCAAATATCAGTACCAAAAGATGAAAGAGCAGCAAAAAGCCCGCCGCAACAATAAAGCGAGCGAGCTCAAGCAAATGCGTTTTGGTTTGAAAATCGGTAGCAACGACCTTGAAATAAAGTTGCGTAAAATTCGCACTTTCCTCAAAGACGGACACAAAGTGAAAATCCTCATATTCTTTCGCGGGCGCGAAATGGCGCACAAAGAACTGGGATATGAACTTATCAACAAAGTCTTGGAGCAATTGCGAGATGAAGCAACGCTCGAACAGAAACCAGTGATGGCTGGGCGCAATCTCAGCATCGTAATAAGGAGCAAGTAATGCCAAAAATGAAGACCCACAAGGGCACTGCTAAGCGCATCAAGCTAACCAGTACCGGCAAACTCACCCGTCGCCGCGCGTTCGGGAACCATATGCTCTCCAAGAAGAGCAAGTCGCGCAAGCGCAATATCAAAACTACCGCCATAGTCAAAGGTAGCATGGCGAAAAACGTTAAACGAGCATTGGGAGTATAATTTATGCGAGTGAAACGAGGAGTTACTGCTTCAGCAAAGCACAAGAAAATCATCAAGGCAGCAAAAGGCATGCAGCACAATCGCACGCGAAGTTTTCGCCTCGCGAAGCAAGCTGTTATCCGGTCGCTGCAATACGCCTACCGAGACCGCCGCAATAAACGACGCAATCTCCGTAGCTTGTGGATTACCCGCATCAATGCCGCTGCCCGCGAAAATGGCACCACCTACGGCAAACTCATAGCGAACCTACGAGCAGCAAACGTAGAAATCGACCGCAAAATTCTAGCAGAATTAGCAGTCAATGAGCCAAAAGCTTTCGCTGCCATCGTGAAAGAAGTCACTAAGTAGTCCGTAAAAACTACAACTAAAAAACCACTCTAGCAGTAGAGTGATTTTTTAGTTGTAGGCTGCTTGTAAGCCGGGTTCTGTTTAAAATGGTCATCTATCTAGACTATTCATTGCTGAATAGTTCAAGCGGACAACGGCATATTCGAACGAGCAATTCTATGAATACGCCTCCTTGCAGTTGGCAGGGTTTACCTCCTTCACGCGTCACCGCGTGTCGCTGCGAGCTCTTACCTCGCTCCTTTCACCCTTACTATCAGTCGCTCGTACCGAGCTTGAGATAGCGGTTTCGTTTCTGTGGCACTTTCCCTAGAGTTACCTCCGGTCGCCGTTAGCGACTGCCATGCTCTACACTGCCCGGACTTTCCTCTCATCTCGACGACGAGCGACCATTCGGCAGCCTACTAATTCATTATACACCCAAAAGCCTCCCCTAGGTGATTGATATTCCCCGCATAGTGCAAGGTGGGTTTCCGCACACCACTCCCACGAGAGAAGCGCTATAGGAATCCCTATCATATGATGTTAGGAAAATCATATGCACCCAAGGAAGGCTACCTTCATTATACCACGTAGAACTTCATGCAACCAGCGAAAACAAGTAGACACACCCGTTAATCACCGCACGCATATATGCCGTGAGCAGCGGAGACAGCACCATCACCAAAATATAAACCAAAATTACACCGTACTGCTCCATCATTTCAAAAAACCGGCGCACAAAATCTGGCGCTATCACGTAAAAAATACGCGAACCGTCTAGCGGCGGTATCGGGATAATGTTAAAAGCAAAAAAACCTAAATTTACTATCACCGAAACAGACAATAACTGCCCGGCTATACCCGTACTGCCGATATTAGCGACAATAACGTACGATATAAATGCCAACACCAGGTTGACAATCGGACCGCTCGCCGCTACCGCAGCTACGCCCCATTCGCCATACTTTACTTTGTTGGGATTAAACGGAACTGGCTTTGCGCCACCAAAAACCGGCAGCGCAGACCCTGTAACCATATTCATCACAACGATAATTAACGGCATCGCAATAGTCATGACGGGGTCTATGTGCTTAAACGGATTTAGCGTCAGGCGACCCATTGAGCGCGCTGTATCGTCGCCCAGTTTGTACGCTATCAATCCGTGCATCAACTCATGCAGCGTCATCGATACGAAAACAACCACTACAACAAACAAGATATAGCTAATATTCATACGCTTTATTGTACCATGTAGGATTAACAAACATCTGAGAACCATTATTCTGCCTTCTTAGCCCTGTATT